>Ga0105048_10002467_pt1 | contig 30070 bp, 25 predicted proteins | sample MAT05_FD_78382 | JGI IMG/M metagenome (GOLD analysis project Ga0105048, IMG submission 78382) | Freshwater microbial communities from Lake Fryxell liftoff mats and glacier meltwater in Antarctica - MAT-05 | ecosystem: Environmental > Aquatic > Freshwater > Ice > Liftoff microbial mat | place... | reverse complement strand
AATCATCAAGTCCTCGCCTTGGGCGCGACCACAAACGGCCCCACCACCATCATCCGCCTCTACGACTCGAACCATCCGTTCAACGATGACGTCAAGCTCACGGTGAAGACGGTCTATTCCGGCTCGCTCCCGCTCGGCGGCCCGCTGGGCATCGCGATCCCGATCCTCGCCGCCAAGACAACGTTCTCGGCCAAGCCCACCGCGGCGCGCCCCAACGGCGTGACGATGAACGTCCGGGGCTTCTTCGAAATGCCCTACGAGCCCGTCATACCGCCCGTCACGCTCAAATAGCCGCAAAGTCCAGCTCGTGCCTTAGGCCGGCCGCACGCCCATATACAACTGGCGAATCCGCTCGGCTTGGGCCTTGCGCACCATGTCCAGCACCGCGCGGCTCACCCGATACGTCGCCTGATCGGTCGGGATGTTGCTGCAGTGCTCGCTGATGCACTGATAGAGCAGCTTGAACGCATCGCGCGGCTGGTGCATCTGGTCGATCGAGTCGATGAGTTCCTGGCGCGTCACATCCTCGGCGAAGAGGTCGATGAGTCCTATTGGCTGAGCGCCCGGCGGTCGGCACGCGTTCACCCGGCCCGTGCACAGGTCATAAAGCATCGGCCCCGTCCAGGTGAGGCGCTCGATGAGGCACTGCTTGTCGAGCCGTGCCTCCTGAAAGAACGACGAGCTTTCACGAAATAGCAGGTAGCGAAGCTCGATCGGAAGCAGCAGTTTGATCCCGATGAACTCCTGCTGAAGAAACTTGTTGTTCAGCAGCGGCCAGACAAACGAGCGCATCTTGTCGGGGTCGCCCGAGATCATGGTCGGCTCATCAACCCTGTCCACAATGACGATCGCCCCCGCATAGCCAAACGGCGCGAGCACGCGCCGCACCCGGTCGATCATGGCGTACCGCTGGTCATCGGAATCAGTCAGCGGAAGCACGCTGTTGCTCCGGCAGGCCGGGGGCAGCTCGCGGATCGAGTCAGCGTAGGAACTTTCCGTCCGCCCGAGCGTGCGCACCTGCTTGCGAAGCCGGCGCGCCATGCGCCCCACCAGCAGCCGTTCCGCCACCGCCCGCTTGAATACGAAGATCAGCCACACGCCCAGGGCCACGAAGAACGACGCAACCCAGATCGGGTTGCGGTGCGCTTCAACTACCCCCAGTGAGGCCAGAAACACCCCGAGCGGCGCGGCCCATCCCAGCAGGGCAAGGCCCGCCTCAACATAGCCGAACCACGGCTTGCGCAGCCCGAGCCGCCGACGCAGGGCGACCGTGCGCTCCTCGGCCCCGCCGGTCATCGCGCCGCTCCCGCTTCCTTCGGCGCGGTCGTACACGGCTTGCAGAATGAGCACGTCGCGCTTAAGGGTTCTTGAAAGGGCACGCGCCTGCTTCTTCACGTCCTGCCCAAGGTCGATCACCGCCGCCCGATCCACGGCCGAACGCAGCTCGACGTCCTGGCTCAGTAGCGCGTCGACCAGCCGTGGCACAACCTGCCCGAGCATCCCGTCAAGCGCATCGACGAGCCGGAACCGGCTGAGCGCATCGGCCGCGGTCGCTTTCTTGTCGCGCAGCGTGGGCCGTACACGAGCCACAAAGGCGTCAAGTACCGGATTAAGCTCATCAAACGGCACCAGAAGGACCCGCCCGCCAGGGTTTGCCGCGTTGTATGCCGCGATGTGCTCGGCAATCTGCAGCCGGATGGCGGTCTTGCCGCTGCCCTTCTCGCCAAACACAATCGACGTGGAGGGACGTGAGAAATCGCCGGCGATCTTCTCAAAGTCCGGATGCTGCACCCGCGAACCGGGGCGCGGCTGCCCCGCAAAGCCGAACGGCCGCGTTGTGGGCAGCGGCTCGGGCAGCGATGACAGGCGCGTGAAGACCACGTCCTGGCGGGCCTCTTCGCCCTTGAACGGGTTGTCCGACAGCGTCCAGTGCTCTAAAAACGCTGCGAGCGTCATGATCAAACTCCCAGCGCACCTCGCGGGCCCTTCGGGCTCCACTCAATGCGCAACGCGGTGTCCCAGAAGCGGGCTGATCCGGGCGAGCATCTCGTCAAGCGTGCGACGGTCGCGGGCCTCAAGATTGAGCCGCAACAGCGGCTCGGTGTTGCTCTTGCGAACGTTGCACCACCACCCTTGATCCTTGAAGCAATCAATCGTTACGCCGTCGAGCTCGTCGATCTGGCCGCTCTCGCCGAGCACGTCTTTGAGCTTCTCGAGCGCCGCATCCTTGTCCTCAATCTGGAAGTTGATCTCCCCCGACTGTTGATAGCGTGCCGCGGGCTTGATGAGTTCAGCGAGCGACTTGCCGCTCTGGCTGATCACGGTGAGGATTGAGCACATGGCAATGACGCCAGAGTCGGCGTTGAAGTTGCCCTGGAAGTAGAAGTGGCCCGAGAGTTCGCCGCCGAACACGGCATGGTTGTCGGCCAGCGCAGCCTTCAGGAACACGTGCCCCACGCGGCTGCGGATCGGCTTGCCGCCCGCCTTGGTGATGTCCTCAAAGACCGCCTTGGTCGAACGCAGGTCGTAGACCACCGCCGAGCCGGGGTGCTTGGCGAGGAAGTGCTGGCCAAGTACCACCGTCAGATGATCGCACCCGACAATCTGTCCTTTTTCATCGACGGCCACGCAGCGATCGGCGTCGCCGTCGTAGCAAAATCCGACGTCGGCCTTCTCGCGGAGCACCGCGTCGCACGTCTGCTTCACGTTGGCCGCCACCAGCGGGTTGGGCTCGTGAACAAACTCGCCCTTGCTGTTATCGAAGTTGATCTCGACGATCTCGATCCCCTCGATGTCCTTGCCCTTCTTGCCGAAGATTTTGGGGATCATCGTGCCCGCCATGCCGTTACTGGCGTCGATCACGATCTTGATCTTCTTGCGCTTCTTGTTCAGGTCGAGGAAGCCCAGCACATGCTTGCGATACGCATCCCACAGGTCGCGCTTCTCAACCCGGCCGCCCGAGGTCTGAAAGTTGTTCACAAAATCAACCGTCGCGGAGTACTTGCGAATGTCCGCAAGTCCGGTCTGCTCCCCCACCGGCTTGGCCTTGCGCTTGCTGATCTTGAACCCGTTGTACTGCGGCGGGTTGTGGCTGGCAGTGCACATCACACCGCCGGCGCAATCAAGGTGATTGACGGCGAAATAGATGAACGACGTGTCCACCATGCCCACGTCCAGCACGTTGCCACCCTGATCGGTGATCCCGCGGATGAGCGACTCGGTGAGCGATGGCGAGCTCTTGCGCATATCGCGCCCGACCACGACGTTCTTCATCATGGGCGAGCCTTCCCCGGCCGTCGCGGCGGCGGAGAGCAGGTAGCGCGAGCATCCGTACCCGATTTGGCGCGCCATGTTCTCGTTAAGTGGATCGGGATAGGTGCCGCGGATGTCATAGGCCTTGAAGACTTTGCCGAGCATGATCGGTTCCTGTCAGGTTATTGAGACGAAACGGGAGCCAGCATAGGGGGCGCTTGCCCCCACTTGTCTACCCCCGCCGGCAACGAGATGCAGGATCAGCCGGCCAGTACCGAGGGGGTGAGGTTTTCCCTCGGGGCCCTCTTGCCCCGTCCGCAGACACGATCGGGTAAGCATCCGATATCGTGCCGGGCTGTAGCATGTAGCGCATCGATGTGATGTGCGGGCTGCGGGTTCGCCGATTGGGGAGTACGGTTTTCGTCTCTCGGTTACGAGCCCGTCACGGAGAATTGTTGGAGCAACCGCTCCACTTGCGGCGTAGATTATGGCGGTCTGGTTTGCTCCCCTGTCCTTCTCTCTGCCCGATCAGCTTTGCGGCCCACTGCAATAGGCACCTCATGACAATGCGACTCCTTCCCCGATCGAGTGTCCTCCCCGCCTCGGCTCGCCTTCGGTCGCCGCTTGCCACCAAGCTCGCCTTGGGCATTTTGGCCCTCTCGCTCGGTGCTGGCACGGCGTGGTCGCAGACCGTTGCCACCCCTACTGCCGACGCTGCCGCCTCCCTGCACGTATCCGACGCCATGTGGACCGCCGCCCGGGCCGGTCAGGGCGAAAATGCCGTGCTGGCCCCGGCCCGCACCGCTGGTGACGGCACGGCCCTCTCATCCCTCCGCGTCAATGCCGCAACGGTTGAGACCAACCTGACTAAGCGTGAGGAACTCCGCCAGACCGAACTCGCCCGCGTCAACAAGGAACTCGACGAATCCCTCGCCCTCGAGCCGAACGCGGTGAATCTCGGGAAGTCGCTCAAGAGCGCAGTCGAGCTCTACGTCTTCGCGACCGACAAACCCGCCGTCATCCGTCAGCAGAAGATTCAGGACCTCGTTCGCAAGTCCGACGCGGCCGCCCACATCGCCGAAGCCGAGGGTGACTGGCTCGCCGCCAGCACGCTCTACGGCCGCCTGCACATCCTGCTCGAAGAACAGGCCACGTACAAGGGTGACATTCGGCGTATCGGTGATCGCTTGGGGATGATCCGCCTGTACACCCCCCAGAAGCTCTGGGAACTCCGCAACAAGTCCCGAATCCAGGAAAAGCTCAAGGAACTCCCGCCCTACAACGCCCTTGGTGATGGCTATGAAACCAAGCTCAGCAAGATCAGCGCGGGCCAGGTCTACACCGCCATCCTTTCCGCTTCCGATCGCCACGTCGAAGGCAAGGGCCTCCGCCCGCTGCTCATCGGCTCGCTCGAGAGTGTGCGCACCATGGCCACCACGACCGACCTGAAGTCAGCGTTCCCCGGACTTGGTGACGATGCCAAGCGGTCACAGTTTGTGGCCTTCCTTGACAGCAAGATCGGCGACATGAAAAACGCCAAGGTGGAGCCCGATCGGACCGACCTTGAAATGCTCCTCAACGAAGTGCCCCGGGCCGCCAAGGAAACCGTTCAGCTCCCCGAAAACGCGGTCCTTCATGAGTTCGGCAACGGCGGCTTTGATCGCCTCGACGAGTTCAGCCAGATCATCTGGCCCGACGAGTTCGCCCGCTTCCAGCGCCTGATGACCGGCCAGTTCATTGGCGTCGGCATCCAGATCCAGCTCGACGATGAGACCCAGATGATCAAAGTCATCTCGCCTCTCGAGGGCACTCCTGCCTTTAAAGGCGGCATCAAGTCCGGCGACTTCATCCGCCGGATCGATGGCAAAGACGCCATCGGCATGACCATCGATCAGGCCGTCGAGAACATCACCGGCAAGTCCGGCACGAAGGTTCAGCTCACCATGGAACGCGAGGGCAAGGAAGTGCCCTTTGAACTCCGCCGCGAGAGCATTCCCCTTCGCACGGCCAAGGGCTGGAAGCGCGAAGGTGCCAAGGACGACGACTGGAACTGGTTCATTGATCCCGAGCACAAGATCGGCTACATCCGCCTCACCGGGTTCCAAGGCACGACGACCAACGAACTCCGCCGCGCCCTTTCCCAGATGGAGGAAAAGGGCGGCTATAACGGCCTGATTCTTGACCTGCGATTCAATCCCGGTGGCCTCCTTGATCAGGCCGTGAGCGTGACCAACACGTTCGTCAACGACGGCATGGTCGTTTACACCAAGAACGGTGACGGCCGCGTCCGCGACCAGCACTTTGCCACTCGCGGCGCCGCCCGCACCGGCAAGACGCCCATCGTTGTTCTCATCAACGAAGGCTCGGCCTCGGCCTCGGAGATTGTCTCAGGCGCGATGAAGTACTACGCCGACCAGGGCAAGATTGACTGCGTGCTTGTCGGGGCTCGCTCCTTCGGGAAGGGCTCGGTCCAGACCGTCGAGAACCTTGGCCCTGCGGCCATGATGAAGCTCACTCAGCAGTACTACTACCTTCCCGACGATCGGCTCATCCACCGCCGCGACCACGCCACCGAGTGGGGTGTTGAGCCGCACCTCAAGGTCGAGATGCTCCCCAAGGAAATCACCGACTCGCTGACCCTCCGTCAGGATGCCGACCTCTCCCCCGAGCTTGTCCAGCAGAAGGAAGGCAAGCCCGCCCCCGATCCGCAGCGGCTGCTCTCCGAACCGCTCGACCTGCAGCTCCAGACGGCCCTCGTGCTCCTGCAGAGCAAGGCCGTGAGCAAGCAGCTCGCCCAGAAGTAAAATCGCCAGCACAGTTTCCAGACTTCACGCGGCCGCGGGCATCAAACCCCGCGGCCGTTTTCTTTGAGGTCCGCGAGCACGGCGGCCGCTGTCTCCCGCACCGAGGAATGCTCACCGCCGTCGGCGGCGACCTCGGTCAGACGCGCCTTCGCGGCCGGGTCATCGTGGGTGCGCAGCCAGTTACCCAGCGCGATGACGGCGTTGCGTCGCAGCATCTCCAATCGCGCCCGCTTCATCGCGGTGTCGCGAAGCCGCGCTGCGCGATCGGCCGGCGTCCAACCCAGCAAGTCCAGGAGCGGCACCGACGCAATGCGATCAGACACGTCCCGGTCGCGAGTTCCGTCACGATTCGCGAGCCCCTTGTGCCCCTTCGACGGGCCGTTGTGCGGGCAGACTTCCTGGCAGATATCGCACCCGAAGATCCAGTCCCCCATTTGTCGCCGGAGCTCATCAGGGACCATCTCGCGCCGCTCAATGGTCAGATACGCGATACACCGCGACCCATCCACTTTGTACGGCTCGATCGCCCCCGTCGGGCACGCATCGATGCACCGGGTGCACGTTCCGCACGCATCGGCCACGGCCCGCTGCGCGGCAGGCGGAGTCATCTCGATGCTCGTCAGAAACCCGCCCAGCGCGAAGTACGATCCGTTTTGGGGGTGAATCACCAGCGTGTGCTTGCCCGTCCACCCCAGCCCGGCTCGAATCGCATGCTCGCGCTCCATAAACGGCGAGTTGTCGACAAACTTGCGAAACTCCGCCCCCGGAAACCGCTCCGCGAGCACCGCCGTCACTCGCCGCAGCCGCTGCTTGATGAGCTCGTGGTAGTCTTCGCCGCGGGCGTAGCGGGCAACTTGGCCCATGGGCTGCGCCGTCGCTCCCGCGGCAGGCTCTCCGCGCTCCGCGTACTGCAAGCCCACCATCACCACACTTCGCGCAGTCGCAAGCTCCAGCAACGCGTTCTTTCGCTTCGCCGCGTCTTTCGCAAGATAGCTCATGCTCCCGTGCTTGCCAGCCGCCAGCCACGCATCAAACTCCGCCCCCTGCGAGCTTGGCTCAGCCCGGCACACACCCGCAAGCGCAAACCCCTCGGCGATGCACAGCTCGATGGCCATCGCCCCCGCCGCTCCCGCGCCGTATCCGCCGATTGCTCCGGCTGGACCCGACCCGGTCACCGGGCGGCCAGCGCCGGCTTCTTCACGCTCGCGCCGATCCAGTTGAAGATGTTGATCGCCGCGCTCGTCAGCACCGGCTCCGCCGCTTCCAGGTTTTCAATCCAGGCCCGGTCATACTCAAAGACCACCGGTCCATCGAAGCCGATGGCGCTCAGACGATCAAACGCCGCGCGAACCGGGATCTCACCCTCGCCCAGCCGGCAAGGAATACCCGCCTTCACGTCCTTCACACGCGCCACCCACAGCCGCTCGCCCAGCACGTTGAACGCGCTGTCGGCCTTGTCGCCCGCGACGTGCCCGATCGCGACGTTGTAGCACGCGCCCACCAGCGGGCTGCCGACCGCATCCAGAACCGCCGCCAACTCAGACGCTCGCTGAAAACTCCCACCGTTCTCGATCACGATCTTCACGCCCGTCCGGTGGGCGTGGTCGGCCACTTTGGCAATCCGCGGCGCCAGACGAGCGATCGCCGCGGCTGACGACTCGGTCGTCTGGGCCTGATAGGCGAACATCCGCACATACGGACACTCAAGCGTCGCCGCCAGGTCGATCGCCCGCTTGCCCTCGCGAACGGCTTTTTCATTGTCGCCAATGAGGTGCCCCAGAACCGGCGGCGAGATCGGCGCATCGAAGCGGATCCCCGTCCCCAGCACACCCACCTGTACACCGAACTTGTCGGTATACCCACGGATCTTCTCCGGGGCAGTCAGGGCCGGGTCACACGCGAAGCTCCGCGAGTTATCACCAAAGGTCCGAAGTTCCACGGCCAAATACCCCATTCGGGCGGCATTGGCAAAGACCGTTTCGAGCGGCCATTCCGGACAGGCAACCGTGCTGAACGCTGGCTTGAGCATGCCGGATGATAAGTCGCGCCAAGCGGCCTGTCAGCATGATTGCCAGCCGCATTCGTTCCTCCGCGCGTCACGGCTCGCCCAGCTTGCGTCCGAGATCGTTTTCGCTCCGGCCTCCTTCGCCGCCGGATTGCACATTCAATCTGGATGTCTCGGCACGCACTTGACTACTGGTATTGGGCACGTCCGCAGCGCCGCGAAGGCCGGGGACCCCTGCGCGCCAGCATGCACGCCGTCATGCCTATCTGTGCCCTCCTCTTGTTAGCCTCGTGCGTTCGCTCCAGTTCGACCCGCGAGCGATTCATGCAGGCCCGCGATGCCCGCGTCCGCGGCCAGGCGGGCAATCAAACCATCGCCTACTTTCCTCAACTCGACCGCCTCCGTCAGGGCAACCAGTCCGTCATCGTCACGGTTGACCTGCCTCCAGACGAGGGCATGCCCCGGTAGCGCAACTGCTCCGTCGCGTTCACACACGCTCTTTGGCAGCCCGCACCCTTGGCACAACCGGCAGGGTGATCCGAAACTCCGTCCCCTTGCCCAGCTCGGTGTGAACATCGAGCCTTCCGCCGTGCTCCTCAATCAGCCGCCGCGCTGTCGGCAGCCCAAGGCCCGATCCGCCCGCCTTGGTCGTAAAATACGGATTGAAGATCTGAGCCACGGTGTCCTCCGCCATCCCCGGACCCGTGTCAATGACCTGCACCCGCACCGCCGCCTCGTTGTGATCGTCGGTGACGGCCGAGGTGCGAAGGATCAGTTCTCCAACCGGGCCGCCCTGAGTCTCATCGCCCACGCCACGCCGCGCCCGCACGCCCACCATCGCCTGCACCGCGTTGAGCATGAGGTTGAGCAGCGCTTGCTTAACGAGCTTGACGTCAAACTCTGCGACCAAGCCTCCCGGCACCAGGTCCTGCATCATCCGGACGCCTTGCCGGGCCGCTTCCGGCTCATAAAAATCACAGAGCTCGCCGACAATCGCGTTCAGATCCGCGTTGCTCACCGCCAGCCGCACCTGCCCGGCGTACTCCAGAAAATCCTGCAAAATACCTTTAAGCCGCTCGGCCTCTCGCCGCAGAGCGCCCACGCGATTGCTCAGCCGCCGCTTCTCCTCGACAGGAATCACCTGCTCGTCGATCCCTTCGGCCAGCAACTGAGCGTTGAGCCCGATAGTCGAAAGCGGATTCTTGATCTCGTGCGCCAACCCGCTCGTCATGGCCCCGATCTCGGCCATCCGCTGGGCCTGCCGGGCCCGTCGTTCGGCCGCCCGAAACCGCTTCATGGATCGGCGCGAGACCACCGACGCCACCAACGCGCCGACAAAGAGCCCAATCGCAATTCCGATGAAGAGCCAGTACATGAGCGCCAAGCGTACGGAGACTGGCCGCACTTCACGCGGATTTGCAGAGCCATCGCCAGCCGCGTCATCGCCACCGCCCCCGACAAGCGGCCGGATGCGATTCTCCTGACGCATCGCGGCACGAAATCGCCGGGCTGGTCGGCGAGTTCTAACGTCATGGCCGCGCCGAAGTCGGTCCGGGCGGGGGGCCCGACGGGGGTCCGACAACGCTGCGCACGTCAGGAACCCGGAACATCCTGTGTGCTACGGCCCGACGCGGATCAGCGTCCGTGGCATCAGACCATCGAGCGCGAGTAGGATCGCCGGAACCAGCGGGCGAAGCGCTTCGAGTTTATTGGATTTGGCGACGATAAGCAAGACCGCCACCGGAAGCGTGTCAGGCCGGTGCTCGTGCGGAATGCCCGAATCCTGCGTGAGCACGGCATCGAATCTTTCGTCGGCGGCGCGGGCCAGCAACTCGCCGTTCTCGATCCCCTTCCACCCCAAATACGCTACGGTGACGACCTCATGCCCGGGCAGGAAGTGCCGGAGATCGTGCGGCAGGTTCTCGTCCAAAAGCAACTTCATCCCGCGGCCCGGCGCGCCTGCGCGGGGGGGAAAGGGGCCACCAGCAGGCCCGCCTTGGCCATGTCGAGCACGCCCTCGACTTGCTCACGGGTCACGGTGGGGAACTGGGCCAGAAAATAGTCGAGCGTGTAGCCCGACCTCAGGTGGTCGAAGAGCGACTCGACCGGCACGCGGGTGCCCGCGAAGCACAGGCGACCGCCCAGAATGTTCGGATTGCTCTGAATGTATACCACCAGAGAGTATATCCGGCGGCCGGCATCAAACCCGCGCATCCCGTTGCCGGAGCCAGGCCGTGCCCGCCGGGGCGTGCCGCCCGCATGGCTGGCGGCGCACCTCACCTGACTCCAACCGCGTCACGGCGCGACCGCTCACTCCTCATCGGCCCGCAGTTTGGCCACCACGCTGAAGTCTTCAAGCGTGGTCGTGTCCTGAGTGATCTTCTCCACGCCCGCCGCCACATCCCGCAGCAGCCGGCGCATGATCTTTCCGCTCCGCGTCTTGGGCAAGCCCTCGGCAAAGCGAATCTGATCAGGCTTCGCGAGGGCTCCTACTTCCTTGCCGACATGGGCCGTCAGTTCCGCTCGCAGTTGGTCGTCGGGCACGCGTCCAGGGTTGTCCTTGGCCCACCGGCTCTTCAGCGTCACAAACGCGCAAATCGCGCTCCCCTTGATTTCGTGCGGCACCCCCACCACCGCCGCTTCCGCTACAGCCGGGTGGCTCACCAGCGCACTCTCCACTTCCATCGTTCCCAATAAGTGCCCGCTCACCTTGATCACGTCGTCGATTCGCCCCTGCACCCAGAAGTATCCGTCACTGTCACAGCGGGCGCCATCGGCCGAAAAATACCACGGCTCGCCGGTATTGGGGTCCTTGAGCCGGCCCCAGTAGTTGCTGACGAACCGCTCGCGATTGCCAAAGACGCCCCGCAACATCCCCGGCCACGGCTTGCGGATGCAAAACAGCCCGCCCATCCCGGCCGGAACCGCTTCCCCCTGCTCGTTCACCACCGCCGCATCGATGCCCAGCATCGCCAGCGTGCAACTGCCGGGCTTGGTCGCAATCGCTCCCGGAAGCGGCGTCACGATGTGCCCGCCGGTCTCCGTCTGCCAATACGTATCCACGATCGGGCACCGATTGCCGCCGATGTGCTCGCGATACCACATCCACGCCTCAGGATTGATCGGCTCCCCCACCGTGCCCAGCACCTGCAGCGATGACAAATCGTGCCTGGCTGGCAGTTCCGTTCCCCACTTCATAAACGTGCGGATCGCCGTTGGCGCGGTATAGAAATGCGTCACACGGTGGCGCGCGATGATGTCCCAGAACCGGTCACCTGCGCCCGGCGCGCCGGGCACGGCCGGAAAGTTCGGCGCACCCTCATAGAACAGCGTCGGCACGCGGTTCATGAGTAGCCCATAAACCACGTATGAGTGCCCCGTGATCCACCCGATATCCGCCGAGCACCAGAACATCTGCCCCGCATCGGGCACCAGATTAAACGTCAGCCGCGCCGTCATCTGCACAAACGCCAGGTACCCCGCAGTGGTGTGCACAATGCCCTTGGGCTTGCCCGTGCTCCCGCTCGTATAGAGCAGAAACAGCATGTCCTCACTCTCCATAGCAGCACACGGGCACGCATCGCTCACGCCAGCGCACAGGTCGGTCCACCAGTGCAGCACGGTCGGCGTTCCCTCGACCACATCACCGGTCTTGAAACGCTGGCTCGGCGGCACATGCCCAGTTCGCTTCAGCACCACCACGTGCCGCGCCGCCTGCCCGTGCGCCTTGAGCGCCTTGGCGGCTTCCTCAACGTTCTTCAGGAGCCCCACCACCTCACCCCGCCGATAGCCGCCATCAGCCGTGATAATTACCGTGCTCGCGGCATCCATCGCCCGCTCGCTGATGGCATGCGGCGCGAACCCGCCGAAAATCACGCTGTGCACCGCGCCGATCCGTGCGCACGCCAGCATCGCCACCGCCAACTCCGGCACCATGGGCATATAGATCGTCACCACATCGCCGCGTTTTACGCCCAGCGAAAGCAGCCCATTGGCCAGCCTCGAGGTCTCGACCTGCAAATCGCGATACGTCAGCCGCCGAATCTCCGCCTCGTGCGTGTACGCACTCCCAGGTGCCACATGGCTCGTCCGCGGCATGACCGGTTCACCCTCCCACACCAGTGCCACATCGTCGCCATGCCCCGACTGAACGTGCCGATCGACGCAGTTGTAGCACGCGTTGAGCGTTCCGTCAGCAAACCATTTCGCATCCGGCGGGTTCCAGTCAAGCACTTTGGTATACGGCGAGAACCACGCGAGCCGCTTGCTCTCGTCGCCCCAAAACGCCTCCGGCTGCTCGACCGACCGCCGGTGCAGGGCGCGATATTCCTCAATCGAGTCGATATGCCACGATGACCGCCCAATCCGCGATGCCGACGGCGGCGCAAACACCCGCGTCTCGTTGAGCATCGAATCAATCGCCCCGTGACCACCAACGCCCCCCGAGCCCGCTCCCCCGCTTGCCCCGGCCGATTGCGTCGTACTCATCGCATTGCTCCCACAAAATACCCCAACACATGGCCCTGAGAAACACGCCGGAAAGCCATCGCGAGTTTACCACCATCAACCCTCCGTCGCTTGTCACCAAGCAAGACCGAGCCTAAAGTAGGGCTGCGGGGTAGAGCAGCCTGGTAGCTCGTCGGGCTCATAACCCGGAGGTCGCTGGTTCAAATCCAGTCCCCGCTATTTGAAACACCCTTGACATCCTGCCAAGGGTGTTTTCATGCGCGAACAGAAGAACCTACGACCGTGGACATGCGCTTCGCGTGGACACCTCGGAGGTTCACGCCGCTTCGGCGCCGCGAAGCGAAATCCTACCCCCGCTATTCGCATAACCCCCGGGTCGCCGAGGCCTGGGGGTTGTCGTTTTTTTCGCCGCCTTCGGCACCACGTTCTTCTGGCATCTGGTGCGGACCCAGCCGGTGGTGATCACCGATTATTTTGTGAACTGGCATTGAAAGACCTCGTCAAGAGGTTTGTTGAAAGCCCGCGAGATCCGAAAAGCGACCTCGAGCGAGGGGAAATACTTCGCCGCTTCGATGGCGTTGACGGTTTGTCGGCTGACGCCGATGCGATCCGCAAGATCTTGCTGCGTCATCTCGCCGTTCGCAAAGCGCATCACGCGGATCTGGTTTCGGATCACCGCTTTGGGCTGAGCCATCGTTACACCCCCCGGCGGTAATAGACGAGCCGAAGGACGAACCCCAGCACTTCGGAGAGGCCCAGTGAGAGAAGAAGCAGGTTCGCCGTCCAGACGTTGTCGATGCCCAAGACCATGCAGGTGACCGCGCCGAACACTCCCACCGCCATCACCCAGGACGAGTTGTGCTCGGAACGCCACGCGATCAGCCGATCACGCTCGTCGCGGCCCTCGGGCTTGCTCGCGACCGCGGCGACGATGATCCCGGCGACCAGCAGGATCACCATCAGCGCCGTGGCGACCATGAAAAGCGCCGCGAACGCGGGCATGTCCCTGACACCGTTCGAGATCATGTTTCCCGCGAAAATGAAGTAGGTCCCCAGACCGAGGATCATGCAAACGAGTTGGATCCAGACGCTCTTTTCTTCAAACGACCTGCCCATAGGTGACTCCTTTGGCGTCTTGCCCGTGTCTCGGTTACTTGACGCCATGTCAAGTATACGCGACACCGCGAGAATGTCAAGCATTCTTGACACGGCCGCGTGAATCCTTCGGCATCGGCAGACGGCCAGCGCCATCACGCCACCCGGCGGTCGCCTTCTGACCAGTTGACGCTTCGTCGTTCCGGCGAGCGTGATCGCCTTGCACAGAGGCGATGTCAGGAAGAAAGCAGGCGTTCTTGCCGGCCCGCGGGTTGAAGAACACCTCTTCTGGCGGCTACAAGAACCGGGGTGTTGGCCGCCGCACTCTCTGGCAGTCGGAAGAGAACTCGAAGACCGTTGCGCACGCTCTATTGCGCTCACCTGCGACCCGCCTTCTGGCGGGCCGTTTGGTTTTTGCGGGTCGTTTAGTTTTGCGCCACGCTTGCCCCGGTTGGCCCCGCGTTGCCTGGAGCGGCGTTCTCCACCCCACCCTCGTCAACGGCCCTGCTCGACCGAGCCGAGGCGTCCGGCGAGCCGTTTGATCTCTTGCTCTCGGACATGCAGATGCCCGAGATGGACGGATACACGCTGGCGCGAACGCTCCGGAAGCGTGCCAGCCGCATCCCGATCGTGGCACTGACCGCGCACGCGATGAACGAGGACAGGGAGAAATGCCTGCAGGCCGGGTGCAATGACTACTCCAGCAAGCCCATCGACAAGGCCCAGCTCCTCGCCACCTGCGCCAAGTGGATCCCCCAATCACGGGCCCATCATGCCGCCAAGGCGGCCTGATCACATCAACCATCATTGCCCCGCGTGCTCGCCAGCAGCCCGCGCCCACTTCACCCGCGTGTGGCACGAAACGCCAGGTGCGCCCACAGAAACACCGGAGTGAACAGGATCGAGGCCGCCGGCCAGAGCACCAGCGCTGGCACCGACGTCCACACCGCGACCGCCACCGCCCCGCACCAATACGCCAAACACACCGGGATCACGATCCACCGCGACGATGCGTTTGCGACTCGCTGCGTCACCTCACGCAGCGGCCCACTTAGCTCCTTGATCTGAACCACCAACCGCCGCGCCCACACGAACTCGCTGGCGAGGATCGCGAGCCCGATCGGTCCCAGCACGCTCAATCCCGGCCCCGGCAAGGGCGAGATCACGATCCCCACCAGAATAACGGTCGTGCCCGCGATCAACACCCACAGTCGGCGCGAGTTGCGCCGCAGCACCGCCACCGCCGCCGCCCCCGTCCGTCGTGCCAACTGAAAACGCGTGTCGAAGATCCCGTAGATCAGCAGACACGCGAGAACGGCAAGCAGCGAAAGTTCGATCCAGAAGTTGAACATCAATGAGGGCATGGTCGAGGACAACGGATCATACGCCTCGGCCGATTCTACCATGTTTAAAGCTGCTCGGTCGATCCTCAGCAACCATCCCCGAATGATCGCCAGCAGGCTCGACGAGATGTTCCAGACGATCAACGCGAACGCTGAGAAGTCGCATCCTCGTACACGCGATCCATCGCCCGGCGGAAGATCCACGCCTGTTTCGTCGCGTCCTTCTCGGATTGGCCTTCCGCCAGCGCCAGGCGCAGACGTTCAACGGCTTCGTTCCCGACAGCTTCAGGTGCCAGATCAATGATGGCGGTAATAGCCACCTCGTAGATCGCAGCGCACGCCTCAGGCTTGCCATCATTGAAGATCGGCACGCCTCTTTCGATCGCCAGTTCCAGAAGCCCCGAAACGATCTTCTTCCCCTCCGCGGGCATGTCCCGGCCAGCAGACGGACCAGGAACGATCACCCGATCGATGATGTGGATAACACCGTTAGAGGCCTCGATATCGGCCGTGGTGATCCCGGCGCCAGCCACCGCGATTTTCCCGTCAACGAGCGAGAACGAGACCGTGTCGCGGCCGAGCAGCGTTCGCGCAGATCGTTGGGCGATCATGTCGCCGCGACGGATGCGGCTGGGAATCACGTGGGCACTCAAGACATTGGCCAGTTGTGAAGGGTCCGCCAGGAGCGATTTGATCGCCTGCTCGCCCAATGCGTCAAACGCTTCGTTCGATGGGGCCAACAAGGTCCACGGCCCGCCGTTCTCGCCACCCAGTTGTGTTGCAAGGCCCGCCGCAGTGACCGCCTTGAGAAGTGTGGCGAGTCGTGACTCCTGACTCACGATCTGGGCAATCGAGCGATTTTCCGGGATCATGACGCGATCAATCACGTACACGATGCCCTTGTCGAATGGCACATCCGTCTTCAATAACGATGCGCCCGCGATGGTCAGCGCTTCTCCGTCTATGGTGAGATTCTGGTCTGATAGTGCAACAACCCCGCGACGCTGCAGGAGCGAACCAGAATCGATGGCCATCGGCAGGATGTGATGCTTAAGAATCGCGAGCAACGTTGCGCGCCCCTCCTCGCTTGTCAGGAACTTCACTTTCTCGCCGGGAATCGCCGCGAAGGCCTTGTTGGTCGGTGCGAAGATCGTGATGCGGCCATCGGCGGGCAGTTGAAGCCCGGAAACTTCGACGAGCGACAGAAACGTCGTCAGTTCGGCGCTCTTGGCAACACTCGGCAAGTCTGAGCCGGTCGCCGGCGATGGCGCCTCGGGGCTCACCGCCCTGATGAAATCCACATCAAGCTGAAAGCCGCCCGGCTTCTTGTCTGCCAGCGTCACGCCGATCGACTCGACGCGCGCCGGGCTGAGTTTCGGAGCGTTGGGAACAAGACGGCCAAAGCTGTAGAGACGGAACTGCTCGAAGGGCAGCCGGAGCGTTACCCACTCGCCCGCCACGGTCTCGAACTTCGTCTGAAAACTCCCAGCCATCATGCGCACGTCCGAGCAGCGCACATCAAACTGGTACGTCCGGCCATCGCCAAGGACTCTCGCTTCAATGCCCGTAGCACCCTTGAGCGCTCCCTCCGGCACTGTTATCTGCGTCTGCGAGAACCCGCCGTTGTTCTCCAGCGACAACTCACCGGAGAATCGAAGAACGCCGGCCTCGGGTTGCGTCACGCGCCCTGTGGATCGCCCACCCATGACTCCATCGAGCACCGTGCGCCATCCAGCCACGCCGGAATCAAACTCGATATTGACTGGCTGAGCCGCAGCGATGGAGCAGAGCGAAAGGGCGGACACGACGGCGAGAGCATAGTGCATTCAAGACTCCTTGAGGCAACCGGTTCGGACGCGGCACGCTTTTGGATTCACCGTTTTTGGATCAAGCAGCCAGAATAACCCAGGCCCCGTACATGCACCCGGGTTCATCTGGGCGAACTTGCTTGACGTTGAATCTGAACGATGCTGGGCCACCCATGCCATGACAACTGCCGGTCACCGCGGCCCGTTGGCCTTGGTCCTTTCAAGTGCTCTGGAGAGCGCTTTCTTGAGAGTCGCGGCCGCGGCGTCGATGGCCGAGTAGTAGTCCGAGGCCTGCTCCTCCACGCGCAGCGTGCCCTGCCCGGGCGGAGTCACCACGATCGAGCACTGTTTGTCAATCCCTCCCTTAGGACCGTTGAGGTCCACAAGGCGGACCTCGACGGTGCAGGGCGCGTCCTTCAGCCGCCCAGCAGCCGCCCCGATCTTGTTCATGATGTAGTCGTGCTGAGCCTCGCTGGTCTTGATGCTTCCGTCGAAAAGTCTGATCTCCACGAAGAATCTCCTTTTTGCCACTAAGTTGAAGCCTTTACGCCCACAAGCCGTGTTTGTTCGCCGGATACGGCGAACTCGAAAGAACGACGCTTTCTTGATGACGAAGCGCCTGCTATGATGGGCTTATGCTTCCTGTTGGGGAGTAGCCGCCCGCCGATGCGGGTGGGATGGGTCGTCAACACGGATGGAACGGTTCGCGCTCCCTCCCGGCCCGTCTGCGGCTTTGGTTCCCGTCGCTTGTGAGCGCGGACTGACGCCGTTGGCGAGACCAACATTCATTTTGCTTCGAAGTTACGACCTGCGCGTGGGCTCTGCGATCGGGTGAATGTCGTCTCTCAAGTGGCGACGAACGACCTCGAATCTCGAACCCGCTCCGCACGTCCGATCGTGCTCGAACGCCCTTTGCGATCGGAGAGTAGATCATGAACCCCGTAGAACAGGATGCGATTGTGACGGTGTGCCTTCTGGCCGCATTTGCGGATGGCCGCAAGAACGATGCTGAGCGCGAGGAGGTTCGGCGGATCGTTGAAAATCTTCGACCTGATGCCGGGGCCGAGAGTGCGACAGACGGCTCAGAGCGGGGGCGTGGGTTGTCAGCGCTGTACCAAGATGTTCTACTGGGGCGAGTGACGGTCGAGAAAGCAGCGGTGCCGCTCAAGAAGCAGGAGCATCGGACGCTGGCGTACGAGATGGCGGTGGCTGTGTGCGACGCGGATGGAAAGGCCGGGCCGGAAGAAAAGTTGTTTCTGGAGAAACTCCGGATCGCGCTATCGATCGACGAGACTTCGGCTTCAGCAACGTTGCAGCAGGCCGACGAGTTTGTAGACTTCGGGGTTGAGCAGGTGACGGCGGCCGGGGCCGTGGGCGCGACGGCGGTGGGCGGCGCCTTGGCGGCCGGGGTTGGGAACGGTGGTCCGGGGGGAGGCAAGACTCCGGTAGACGAGGCCGAAATTGAGTCGTCGATCACGCGATACGCGATTCTGAACGCGGCGATCGAGTTGCTACCTCAGGGGCTTGCGACCGCGGCGATTATTCCCTTGCAAATGAAGATGGTTTACCGCATCGGAGCGCGGTATGGGTACACGCTCAGCACCGGGCACATCAAAGACTTTCTGGCAACGGTCGGTGTCGGCATGACGTCGCAAGTTCTCGAGAACTACGCCCGCAAGTTTCTCGGCGGGCTGGGACGCCGCGTCCTCGGGCGCGTGGCCGGCGCGGTGGCCGATCAAGCGACCAGTTCCGCGTTCTCGTTCGCTTCGACCTACGCCCTCGGGTACGCAGCGAAGGCCTATTACGCAGGCGGCAGGTCCTTGGCCGCGATCGATCTCAAAGGCATCTTCACGACACAGGCCGAGAAGGCCAAGGGGCTGTACACGCAGCACCGCGGAGCGATCGAGTCGCAAAGCAAAGGATTGGACGCGGGAAAACTATTGACCATGGTGCGGCAAGGTGCGTAGGGAATGTGAGAGGGGCGGCGAGACCAATGTGTGGTTGCCGCGTTGCGATTTCAGAGTCTTGCGCCACGAGCGGGAGTAACCGCAGCGTGGCATCGGCTTTCTACCGGGTCAGCATGTGCGGGCCCAAGGATATGAAGTATCATGAATGAACTGCTTTGTCTGGCGACCACCGCGACATCGAGCCCGGCCGATCTGAAGATCTGGGCGTACGTCGCGTTTGTCGGTCTGGTCATCGTGTTCCTGGCCCTCGACCTGGGCGTCTTCCACCGCGAAGCCCACGAAGTCGCCATGAAGGAAGCGGTCACGTGGTCGGTGATCTGGCTGACGTGTGGCGTTGCATTCAGTGGCTTTGTGTACCTGGCATACGAAAGCCACTGGCTCGGGCTGGGGTTGGAGACTGCCAAATACAGCACAACCGAAGCGATCAAGGCCGGTGCGCCGCTCATCGTGTCGGGCGAGGTGCAAGGATTCGAAGCCGCCAAGCAGTATCTGGTGGGGTATGTCGTCGAGAAGTCGCTGGCGATGGACAACATCTTTGTTATCGCGCTGATTTTCACGTTCTTTGCGGTGCCCGCGAAGTACCAGCACCGCGTGCTCTTCTGGGGCATCATCGGCGCGCTGGTCATGCGCGGCGGAATGATCTTTCTGGGCGCTGGGCTGATCCTTAAGTACCAGTGGATTCTGATCGTCTTCGGCGGGTTCCTGATCCTGACGGCCTTGAAGATGGCCCTGATCAAGGGCAACGACGATGTCTCGAAGAACATTGCCGTGCGGATGTGCAAGAAGTTCTTCCGGGTGACCGAGTTCTACGACGGGCAGAGGTTCTTCACCAAACGGACCCTCAAGCCGACGTACTCAAGAGATGCAGCCGGCAAAGAGGCGATGGACCCGGCGCCAGCCGGCTCGCTGAGCGCGGCCTGGGCGATCACACCCTTGTTCTTGGCGCTGATTCTGGTTGAGATCACCGACCTGGTCTTCGCGGTTGACTCAATCCCAGCCATCTTCGCAATCACGCCCGACCCGTTCATCGTGTTCACGAGCAACATCTTCGCGATCCTCGGGCTACGGGCGCTGTACTTCTGCCTCGCAGCGCTGATCCAGAAGTTCCGATTCCTGAAGCCGGCGTTGATCCTGATTCTGGCTTTCGTCGGCGTGAAGTTGTTGCTGCTGAGCGTGCCGCCATATCTGGATGTGATCGGCATGGCCAAAGCGGACCCGATCAAGATCGACACCACGGTGTCACTCCTGGTCGTCGTCGGCACACTGGCACTCGCAACGGTGCTGAGCGTGCTAATACCGTCGAAGGCCGCCTCGAAGTGAAGCGCGGGCAAACTGAAATAGGGCGAGTTGGCAGGGCATGACCCGCGCGGCCGTAGAGTTGCCGTCACCGTGCCCCATCGTTGTGAAACTCCGTACATCGGCCGCCAATCCTCAAGGACCCGCACATGCATGACCTGACTGCCGGGATACTGGGTGCGGCCGGCACTGACGCCGCCACCGGCCTGCTCTCGATCAGCCCTCCGGTTCTCTTCTTCTTCCTTGGTGTCATCGCCGTGCTGGTCCGCTCCAACATCGCCATTCCAAAGGCCGCCACCAAACTCCTCTCGCTCTATCTTTTATGGGCCATCGGCTTCAAGGGCGGAGTTGAGCTTGTCGCCAGCGGGTTTACAGCAGACGCCATGAAGGCCGTTGCATTGGCATTGGCACTCTCGGTTGTCGTTCCCGTTTGGGCATACCTCGCCCTTCGCCGGATTGTGGCTGTCCGAAATGCCGCGGCGATCGCGGCGTGCTACGGATCGGTCAGTGTGGTGACATTCCTCACCGCCTGCACATCGCTCGATCAGAGCGGAACGCCCTTCAGCGGACACATGGTGGCCGTGATGGCGATCATGGAGTCGCCGGCGATCGTTCTGTCCTTGATTCTTCTGAATCTCGACAAGAAACGAACGCGAGAGGACCACCCAACCGCCGCGGTGGGCTCCGACGCTGACGGAACTCGGGCACCTCGATTGGCCACACTGCTTCATGAGTCACTGCTGAATGGTCCCGTTCTGCTGCTGCTCGGGAGCATTGTCGTCGGAGTTCTAACCGGTCAAAGGGGCTACGCCGCCTTCAAACCGCTCTGCACAGATGCTTTCCCCGGTGCACTGGCGTTCTTCCTGTTTGACTTGGGTCTGATGGCCGCGCGACGCGGACGAGAAATTCTTCGAGCGCCGCGGCTGTTGCTGGCGTTTGCGATCGTCGCTCCCCTCGTCAACGCCGCACTGGCGATCGTGGCCTCGAAGCAACTCGGGATTGGCCAAGGCGACGCCGTCCTCATGGCCGTGCTCGCCGCATCGGCGTCGTACATTGCGGCGCCCGCCGCCCTCCGGCTTGCGATCCCCAAGGCCGACCCGGCGCTCTACGTCTCCCTCTCTCTGGGGGTGACGTTCCCGTTCAACATCATCCTTGGAGTTCCCTTGTACTCCGCAGTGGTGCACTGGTGGTGGTGACCCCATCGCTCCGGCCATGCGCCACGGGGATACGCGACACCCGCAGACCATCCCTTCTCATACAAAGCAATCTCCCCGCAACTGTTGAATAAGAGACAGCATCGCTCCGACCGAGACAGCAACATGGATATCCGCAAGCTCGTCGATTCTGCACCCTTCAACAACTTCGTCATTGTCGTCATCTTGGTGAACGCGGTGCTCATTGGCCTAAGCACGTACCTGACCGATGAGACATCGCTCCGCGCCATCGCCGCAATCGAAGCGATCTGCATCGGCATCTTCGTCGTGGAGATCGTTCTTCGTTTTATGGCTCGCGAGTCAACAGCCACCTTCTTCCGCAACGGTTGGAACATCTTTGATCTCGTCATCATCATCGCGGCGCTCGTCCCCGCCTCGAACGGCTTCGGGCCCGTTCTCCGCATCCTCCGCGTGTTCCGTGTGTTGCGGCTGGTCAAGACCATCCCGGAACTACGGCTCATCGTTGACGTGCTCCTGCGATCCGTCGTCAGCATGAAGTACGTGGCGCTCCTCGCGGCGATCCTGTTCTATGTCTATGCCGTCATCGGAGTGAAGTTGTTCGGGGGTGATGGTCACCCGATGCAGCCGTACTTCGCCAGCATTCACGAGGCGTGCTTCACGCTCTTCCGCATCCTCACCGGCGATGACTGGACCCAGATGCGATACGAACTTGCCCAGGCTGGTTATCCCCTGGGGGCGTTCACGGCCTTTCAGGTCTCGTGGATTCTGGTGGCGACATTCCTTCTCGTAAACCTCATCGTCGGCGCCGTTCTCAACAACTATCAAAAGGTGCAGGAGATCGAGCAGCACCGCTTGCTCGCGCCCGACACCAGCGAGCGGCGTGTGCGGGAACTTGTTCGAGAACTCGACGCGATCCTGAACACGCGCGACCAGGCGCCCTCGCCGACCGCCGCAGTCTCGCCGCGCACCACCGACAGATGACACGCCCGCAATCTCGCCGCGTTCGTGACCTTCGGCTTTGCGTACGCGGCTGATAGCACTCACCTCTACAAAGACCAAGCTCCCTCCGCAGCCGATTCACTTGGCTCCGGCTTGGCAACTCGTCTGCGGTCACGATCTTCTGATTGAACCCAACGCCGACCTTCTCCCCACGCCCGCAAGCTCCGACGGCTGAGCCGCCTTGCATTCTTACGGGCAAATCCTCGAAACTTGACATCGGTCAGGCCGCCGCGCCAAATACACTTTGACATGCTTGATGCGTTCGACTGTCTCACCCTCGCGTCAGCCCAGCACCTCCCGCTGCTGACCACCATCGCCGCTGGCTTCGCGGCCGCGTGGGTGCTTGGGCTCATCACCCAGAGACTCGGGCTCTCGCCGATTGTCGGTTACCTCCTCGCCGGCGTCGTCATCGGCCCCCACACGCCCGGTTTCACCGGTGATGTCGCACTCGCCCAGCAACTCGCCGAGGTCGGTGTCATCCTCCTCATGTTCGGCGTCGGCTTGCACTTCAAGCTCAAAGACCTCTGGGCCGTGAAGGGCGTGGCCGTGCCGGGCGCCATCGGGCAGAGTTTGGCCGCCACCGTCGCCGCTGTAGCCCTCTTTCACTTTTTGGGCTGGCCCCTCCGTTCCGGCGTCATGCTCGGCATGGCCATGGCCGTCGCCAGCACCGTCGTACTCCTCCGCGTCCTGATGGACCGTGCCATGCTCAACACCAGCCACGGCCACGTCGCCGTCGGCTGGCTGATCGTGGAGGACATCCTGACCGTGCTGGTCCTTGTAATGGTGCCGATCTTCGCCATCGACCCTATCACCGGGGTGAGTGCATCCGGCGGCGGATCAGGGCTGGCGGCAATCGGCTGGGCGCTCTTCAAACTCGCAGCCCTTGTCGCCATTGTGCTCCTTGCGGGCTCCAGGGTTGTCCCGTGGATCCTGACCCAGGTCGCCAAGCTCCGCTCGGCCGAGCTCTTCACGCTCACCGTCCTTGTCCTCTCCGTCACTATCGCCGTCGGTTCGGCGACCATCTTCGGTGCGTCGGTCGCCCTCGGCGCGTTTCTCGCCGGCATTGTCGTCGCGCAGTCCCCAGTGAGCCATCAGGCCGCCGCCGACGCACTCCCCATGCGTGATGCCTTCGCCGTGCTCTTCTTCGTATCGGTCGGCATGCTCTTTGACCCGTCCTTCCTCATCACCCACCCCCAGATGGTCGTCGCCGGGCTCGCCGTCGTTCTGCTCTTTAAGCCCCTCTCCGCACTCATCATCGTCGCACTCTGCGGCTACCCCGTCCGCACCGCCCTCACCGTCGCCATCGGTCTCGCCCAGATCGGCGAGTTCTCGTTCATCCTCGCCCAGGTCGCCCGCGACAGCGGTCTCCTCCCCCCCGAAGGCATGAACGTGCTCGTCGCGACCGCGATGATCTCGATTACCGTCAACCCCCTCTTGTTCCGCTCGCTCGACGCTATCGAGAGGCATGTCACCAAAGTGGCCTGGCTCCATCGCCTGCTCAACGCCCGTCATGCCAAGCGGTCAGCCAGTCTGAACGCCAAGGCCGCTCAGCAAGTCGTGGCCAACGACCGACCTCTCGCTGTCATCGTCGGCTACGGCCCCGTCGGTCGACTCGTTGACGCCATGCTCCGTGATGCCGGGCTCGCCACCGTCGTCATCGACATGAACATCGACACCATCCAAGGCCTCGCCAAGTCCGGACGAACGGCCATCTACGGAGACGCCACCAGGAACGAAGTCCTCGAATACGCGGGAATTCGAAAGGCCGTTCACCTCGTCGTGTCCCTGCCCCACTCCGAAGGTCGCGCCTCCGTCGTGCTCGCCGCACGTGAACTCAACCCCACCGTCGAGATCACCGTCCGCGCCCGCTACCTCGCGGAAAAAGACGGCCTCAACGCGGCCGGCGCCAACAAAGTTGTGTTCGAAGAAGGCGAAGCCGGAATCGCGCTCGCCCGCCACGTACTCGAAAAGCGCGGCCTACAACCCGTAGCCATCGACAAACTCCTCACCGCCGTCCGACAGATTTGGCAGATGCAGTCCTGAGCCACCTGTATGCCCCACTCACCCGCCAATCCCACCCACCCTCACTCCCGCCTATGGCTGCTCTCCCTTCTCCTCGCCGTCGCAAGCGCGGCCGTCGCCATCGGCTGGATCGCGCTCCCCGCGCCTGAAAACCAGATGGCCGCCGCAGCAACCGCCTTCCTCGACTCCCTTCCCCCGCCGCTCCGCGTTAAAGCGGCCCTCCCCTTCGACGACAAAGCCCGCCAAGACTGGCACTACATCCCCCGCGACCACGCCGGCATCGAGTTCACCCAGCTCAGCGACGCCCAGAAACTCGCCGCCCGCCAGCTCATCCGCAGTGCGCTCTCCTCGCAGGGCATGAACAAGGTCGAAGAGATCATGCTCCTCGACTCGGTCCTCCTCGAATTGGAAAAGGGTTCCGGCCCCCGTCGTGACCCCCTCGCCTACTCCATCGCAATCTTCGGCACTCCCGGCACCGATCCCTGGGGCTGGAAGCTCGAAGGACACCATCTCTCGCTCAACTTCACCGGCGCCGGCGAATCGACCGCCGTGACGCCCGCCTTCCTCGGCGCCAACCCCGCCGAGGTCAGGCAAGGCCCCCGCGCCGGCGTCCGCGTGCTCGCCGCCGAAGAAGACCTTGCCCGTGAACTGCTCGCCTCACTCACGCCCGCGCAGCGGAAAGTAGCCATCATCGCAGACAAGGCCCCAGGCGACATCCTCGCCGCCCCCGGCCGCGGCCTTGACGAAATCGCCGCCGCCGGCATCCCGTTTTCCTCGATGGACGCCCCACAACGCAAACTCATCAATCGCCTGCTCAGCGAGTTCGCAGGCAATCTCAAGCACGACCTCGCCTCACGCGAGCTCGAACGCATCAACAAAGCTGGCATCGAAAACGTTCGCTTCGCCTGGATGGGTTCCGATCGCCGCACAGAAGGCCACTATTACCGCCTCACCGGGCCGACCTTTGTCATCGAATACGACAACACCCAGAACAACGCCAACCACGTCCACACCGTCTGGCGCGATCGCGAGCGCGACTTCGGCCGCGACCTCCTCAAAGAGCACCTCGAACACGGGCACGGCAAGAAGTAATCGGCCACCCCGGTCAGAGCCCTGTCAGCGCCTTATCTCACTGCGCCCGCGGCTCAACCCCCAGCAAATGCCGCACCAGGAAATCCGCCCGCCGCCTCCGTCCATATGGCGACTCAGCCGCCCCGTGCCCCACGCCTGGCATCACCAGCAGGTCAAAGTCCTTATCTGCCTTGATGAGCGCGCTCGCCACCTGCATCGTCGAGGCCGGATCAACATTGCGGTCCATCTCCCCCACCACCAAAAGCAACTTGCCCGTCAGCCGATGCGCATTGGTCACATTGGATTGCTCCGCGTAATGCTCGCCGATCGGCCACCCCATCCACGCCTCGTTCCACCAGATCTTGTCCATTCGATTGTCGTGACACCCGCAGTCGGCGACCGCCACCTTGTAGAAATCCCCATGCGCCAGCATCCCCCGCAGCGCATTCTGGCCACCCGCCGAGCCACCGAAGATCCCCACCCGCGCAAGATCCATCTCCCCGTGCACTTTCGCCGCCGCGCGCAGCCACGCAATCCGGTCGGCAAATCCCGAATCGCCGATATTCTTCCAGCACACATCATGGAACGCCTTGCTGCGATGCGCCGTACCCATCCCATCAATCTGCACTACAACAAACCCCAGCTCGGCCAGATCCTGCATCGTGCCCATGTGCGCGTCAAACTCCTTGGGCACAAACGCGCTGTGCGGCCCCGCATAAATGTTCTCAATCACCGGGTACTTCTTCGCCGCGTCAAAGTTCGTCGGCCGCACAATCACCCCGTAGATGTCCGTCTTTCCGTCGCGCCCTTTGGCCACAAACCGCTCGGGCGGCGTCCACGGTAACTGCACCAGTGATGACCAGTCCGCTCGCTCAAGCTCACAAACCAAGGAGCCCGTCTCGGTGCTGCGAAGCTCCACCACGCCCGGCATATCGACCCGCGAATACCGATCGATCAGAAACCGACGATCCGGCGAGTACGTAACCGTGTGCGTGCCATCACCGTCAGTCAGCACCGTGAGCCCCGTGCCATCAAAGTTGATCCGCGCATAGTGGATGAAGTACGGATCCTGCCCTGCGTGCACGCCGCCCGCCCGAAACCAAATCTGCCGCTTTTCTTCATCAACTAAATCGACCCCGCGCACCACCCACTCGCCCCGTGTAATCTGCTTCGCCGCTGCACCCGCCTTCGCCCCCCACTCATGCAGAAGGTACAGATGCCGCCACCCATCCCGCTCCGACATCCAAATCGTTTCGCCCGTCCCCTTCACCCGATGCACATACGTCGAGTTGACGTAGTCAACAAACGTGTCTGGCTTCTCCTCGGTGATCGCCCTCACCGCCCCATCGCGCGAAACGCCCACCAGCCGCATGACCTGATGCCCGCGCTGGCTGTACACAAACGAAAAGCCAGTCGAATCCGGGGCCCACTCCAGCCGATCAATCGCCCACGGGGTGGCGAAGAGTTCATCACTCACCGCAATCTCCGCCCCGCTCTCCGCATCAAACAGCCGCGGCTTGGAAACCTCAATCACATCGCCCGGCTTGAGATAATCAAACGTGTGTACCCGCGGCTGAATCTGGTCCTTCGGCGAGGACTCCACAAACGTCACCGGTCGCTTCTGCGCTGGCGTCACCCACCGCACCACAAACCGCGTCCGGTCCGGCGACCACACCACCGGCCCGGCGTATCCCGCACTCGCCGTGCCGTCTTTCGTCAGCGCCCGTTCTTGGTCCCGCTCCACCAGCACCACGTTGCTCTCGCGCACGAGCGCCCGCCGCTCCTCCGCCCGCTCAGGCGATCGCCCAGCCGACTGCTCGGACTCGGGCTCCCTGTCGCGCTTTGGCCCGTTGCGTTGCTTCGGCGCGTCGCCCTTCTCCCCCCCGTCGGCCTTGTTCACAATCACCACACTCGGCAGATCAACCGCCTCCCCCTCAAACGCCGCACTCCCGTCGCCGCGCACGATCGCCCACCGGTGCCCGCCAAACGTGTGCTGCCGCCGCACCTCCCCCGCCGCAACCTTGCCATAAGACGTACGCGAGTCGCCGTTGATCCAAAACATCTCCACGTCCGCATCGGTCCGATTCTTCACGATGATCGCCGTCGATGCGCCGCGCCGTGAAGCACTCGACCCTTCCAGCAAGAACTCGCCCGCATCCTCAATCGCCACCTCACTCAGTTCACCGCTCCGCTGATCTATCCGGCCCACCCGCGTCGTCCCGCTCATCAGCATGGTCACCGCGCCGCCGGCAACGTGCACCCGCTCAATCGCCAGCCGGCTTGCTTCCACCGGCCGCCCAAGCTCCTTCGTCATCCACGCCGCCACCTTCTGGGCATCAAAAAGGTCCCGCTTCTCCCCAGTCTCCGCATTCACCTCCACGTACCGCCGCGCTCCCCCGCCAAGTTCCACCACATACCACAGCCGCGCCCCATCCATCCACATCACGCTCGGCACCGTGTTCGTCACCTTGCCCTCGGTCCGCTGCGCCAGCGCCACCCCTCGCGCGAAATCCGCCCGAGTTCCTTGGGCCCAAACCGCGCCAGTACCCCCGACAACGACCGCACTCAATGCGAGCAGCGCGAGCCAACACCGCCATGAGTTCCGTTCACCCGCCGCGTGAACCGATGATTGACTCAGCATTCTGTCTGCTTTCTAAAGAAGTAGACCCGGCTCACTCGCCCAATGCACCGCAACGCCGGCGCCCCGGTCAACAAACCGATTCGCCGCCTCCGAATGCTATTGATCATCCGTCGTGCTCGCTTCATCCTCGGTTCACGCACACTCAACGAACCAGCCGCGCCCCGCCACGAGCCGCCAACAACGCTCTGCCGCCACCGTATCATGCTCCTGTGCAGCGGCCTCGCTGCACTTTCGCCAGCGTATCAAAGGGACATCATCATGGCAGTATCCGGAAAAAACGGCGGACAGCGCACCAACAACACCAGCCCAAGCGGCCAGAAGACCCGCACCCCCACGAAGACCTCGCACACCGGCAGTCGTGTCGAGCCATCGCACGTGAAGGACAAATCCGAAAGCAAACAAGCCACTAAAACCGGCGCGCCAGCCAAGCCGCCAACCACCATGGCCAAGAGTGCCGCCAAGAAGCGCTGACGATCACGCGCCCTCATAACCCAGGCTCCGCGTTCAATGCCCGCCGTTCATTCTTTGCCCCGGCCTACCACGCAGTCGTGCGGGCTCGCTAACACCTGCGCCATTACGTCGAGCCCCATTCAAGACCGCCGCCGACAAGCCTCTATTCGGCATCGCCGAAATCGCCCTCATCTCGCCAACCGGTCACCCGCTCAACCATCTCAATACTGCCGGCCTACTCATCTTTGCCAGCAATCGTGACACCATCAACTCCGCCTTCGCCGCCGCGGAAACCCGCCTCTTGACCGACCCCTTCGCTCGCCCCGCACCCACCCCTCCAGTCGAGCGCCCGACACTCGTCAACTAACCCAGGCCCGGTTCCTCGATTCCCACAAACCGCCCAACCTCCGCGTCCGCAAACGGCCTCTCTTCACCTCGCCTTCCGCGCCGACACATCCAGACTCGTGATGTAGTCACTCGGCTTGCTCCCCGCTGGCAGCGCTGCCACGATCTTCTGGTACAGCGGATCCTCCCAGTTCGTCATGGCGTCGATGTACTCCGCCTTGGCCTTCAGCACGATCTCAATCAGCCCCGCTGCCACCGCCTGGGCCCGCGTTTCCTCCACCATCACCGCGCCAGATACGCACCCAACCAGCGCTTCCACATCCGCCAACACCCCCGCCGGCAGCGGTCTGAGCAGCGCCAGGTCCGAGACCGCCACCCGCCCCCCCGGCTTGAGAACCCGCGCGATCTCCTGCCACACCCGCCCCTTGTCCGGCGAGAGGTTCAGCACACAGTTCGAGATGAGCACGTCGGCGCTGCCATCCGCGATGGGCAGGTTCTCAATCTCGCCCAGTCGAAACTCCACATTGTTCAGCCCCGTCTGCTTCGTGTAAGAGCCAACGTTCTTCCGCGACAGCGTAATCATGCTCGGCGTCATGTCCACGCCGATCACGCGTCCACTCGCCCCCACCTTCGGCCCCGCGATGAAGCAGTCAAACCCGCCACCCGAACCAAGGTCCACCACCACCTCGCCCGCTTGCAGTGAAGCCAGCGCCGTCGGATTCCCGCACGAAAGCCCCATGTTGGAAGCGTCCGGCGCATTCGCCAGTTCGCTCTGCGAATAGCCGATCGCGGCCGCCAACTGCGCCGGTGAAAACGTAGCCGGTCCGCAGCATCCGCCCCCGGCCTTCGCTTCCCCTCCGCCACCGCAGCACCCTGCCCTCGCTGGCGTGCCGCTCGCCTGCTGAAGCGCAGACCATGACCCGGTCTGCGCGATCTTCGCGTACCCCTCCCGCACCTTCTCACGCACCGCATCGTCCTTCACCGCATCAACCACTCCCCTTGTATCCAATGCCGCACGAGTTACCGCCGCGCTCTTCTCACCGCCGCAGCAATCCGTCGTACAGCACGCCTTGTTTGTCTCATTCGTCATCGCCGTCTCCTTCTTTTCTGTTTGCTTGTCAAGCACGCCCACCCCTCGGCCATCTGACTCCGCAACGAGTTCCCCGTACACAACAACCGCACCCGTAATCAGCCCCCATCACGTCCCACAGCAGCCTCCTCCCTTCCCCGCATCACCCGGGCAGCACCCCTCGATCGCATCCGCCAGCCCCCGCAGCGCGCCGCACACCTTCGCATACTCAACGCCATACGAAACCGACCGACCCTGCTT
>Ga0105048_10002466_pt1 | contig 30077 bp, 23 predicted proteins | sample MAT05_FD_78382 | JGI IMG/M metagenome (GOLD analysis project Ga0105048, IMG submission 78382) | Freshwater microbial communities from Lake Fryxell liftoff mats and glacier meltwater in Antarctica - MAT-05 | ecosystem: Environmental > Aquatic > Freshwater > Ice > Liftoff microbial mat | place... | reverse complement strand
GGCTCCATTGGATGCCCACTAATTTTCTGACGCGCTCGTTATGGTCGCGGCTATACTCGAACCGAATAAAAATCACGTCTTTCCCCCGGTGGGTGGCGGGTTCGTAGGTTATTGGTTGCTTTATCATCTGGGGTCAGTCTTCATCGTCGCTTCCCGTTTTTTTGTCGAGCATAATCAGTTGCTCGGCTACTACTTCGGTAACGTACCGTTTGATGCCTTCTTTATCGTCATAACTGCGGGTTTTCAACTTACCCTCGACATACACCAAACTGCCTTTTTGCAAATACTTGTTGGCTAACTCGGCCAAGCTGCGCCATAGCACCACCGTGTGCCAGTCAGTGTTGCTTTGCGTTTAGCCGTTTTTGTCTTTAAACGTTTCGGTGGTCGCCAGCGAAAACTTAGCAACGGCCACATTGCCCTCTAACGTTTGAAACTCCGGCTCTTTGCCAAGATTACCGATCAGCGTCACTTTGTTTAGTCCTCTCATTCGAGCAGTGGGGCTATTTTAGTACAAATCAACGTGGTTTTGGCAAAAAACAAAAGATGGTCCGGTGGTGGGTTAGCAATTGGGCAAACGTCACTCCATTTTTTGCCCTAACTTTGCCTAAACCGACTCGTTGGCCCGTTAACTTCCCGTTCTAAACCACTTCACCATGCGGACATCTGCCTTTTTTATTCTTTGTCTGATTAGTTCATACAGCATGGCCAACGCCCAAACGGCCCCAAAAGCCAGTCTTAAACCCAAAAATCTGACTATCCACGGCGATACGCGGGTCGATAATTATTACTACCTCAATGACCGCGAAAACCCGGAAGTGATCAGCTACCTCAACGCCGAAAACGCGTATCTGGATCAGGTACTGGCACCCGTAAAAACGCTGCGCGAGAAACTCTTCGAAGAAATGAAGGGTCGGATCAAGCAACAGGATCAGTCGGTGCCGTATAAAGAGGGAGCCTACTATTACCAGACTAACTTTGTGCAGGGGGGCGAATACCCAATTTACGTCCGCAAAAAAGGGTCGCTGACAGCTCCCGAAGAAGTTATGTTCGACTGCAATCAGTTGGCCAAAGGGCATAATTACTATAACCTGGGGGGCTACGAAGTGTCGGACAATGACGAGTTGGCCATTTTTTGCGAGGATACGGTCAGCCGTCGTTTGTACACACTCAAGGTTAAGAATCTGAAAACGGGCGAACTTTATCCCGATGCTATTCCAAATGTAGAAGCGGGCGATTTTGCGTGGGCGGCCGATAATAAAACACTGTTCTACGTAAAAAAGGATGTCAAAACCTTGCTGGGTTATCAGGTTTATCGGCACACGCTGGGTACGGACCCGAAAAAAGACGTGCTGGTTTACGAAGAAAAAGACAACCAGTTTTACATGGGTCTGTACCGGATGAAGTCGAAGAAATACGTAGCCATCGTAAGCGATCATAACGGTGTCACAACGGAATACCGGCTCCTGGACGCCAGTAAGCCAACGGGCGAGTTCGCTATATTTTACCCACGCGAGCGAGGCCACGAATACGACATTCAGCACTACGGCAACAAGTTTTACGTTCGGACGGACTACAAGGCCGAGAATTATCGGCTAATGGAAGTTGCTGAAGGACAGCAGGTAAACCGGGCTAGTTGGAAAGAGGTGATTCCACACCGGGCCGACGTGTTTCTGCAAAATATGGACGTATTTGCCAACCACCTTGTACTGGGTGAACGCAAAGAAGGGTTGACCAACATTCGGGTGATCAACCAGAAACGGTCGGAAGGCCGCACCCCCGGCGATCCGGGCAAGGGCGACAACTACCTCGAATTTGGCGAACCTGCTTACGTAGCGGGAATGTCTTTTAACCCTGAGTTCGATACCAATATTCTCCGCTATAGTTATGCTTCGTTAACCACCCCTGGCTCGACCTTCGATTACAATATGGACACGAAGGAGAGAACCCTGCTGAAACAGCAGGAGGTTCTGGGTGGTTTCAATAAAGACAATTACGTTTCGGAGCGGGTATATGCTACTGTGCGCGATGGCGTTAAAGTACCCATTTCGCTGGTGTATCGCAAAGGCACCAAAAAAGACGGCTCGGCTCCGCTGCTGCAATATGCGTATGGTTCTTACGGCAGCAACACCGAGCCGGGTTTTGGGTCGGGTCGGTTGAGTTTGCTCGATCGGGGGTTTATTTATGCCATTGCCCACATCAGGGGCGGGCAAGAAATGGGCCGAAAGTGGTATGAGGACGGGAAGATGTTGAAGAAGAAAAACACGTTCAACGACTTTGTCGATTGCTCCAAGTTTCTGATTGCGAACAAGTACACCAGTCCCGATAAGCTTTTTGCGCTGGGTGGTTCGGCGGGTGGTTTGCTGATGGGTGCCGTTGTGAATCAGGCTCCCGAACTATACCGGGGCGTGGTGGCAGCCGTGCCGTTTGTGGATGTAGTCACGACGATGCTCGACGAAACCATTCCGCTCACAACCGGCGAGTGGGAAGAATGGGGTAACCCCAAAAATAAGCCGTATTACGCGTACATGAAATCGTATTCGCCCTACGACAATGTAACAAAGCAGCGGTACCCGAACATACTCGTAACCACCGGCTTGCACGATTCTCAGGTGCAGTACTGGGAGCCAGCCAAGTGGGTGGCCAAACTGCGGACGATGAAAACGGATAGCAATCAATTGCTGCTTCATACCAACATGGAAGCGGGCCATGGGGGAGCCTCAGGGCGGTTTGAGGCTCTAAAAGAAGTAGCACTGGAATACGCGTTTATGCTGAATCTGCTGGGCGTACAGCAGTAATTAATAGCGCCAATCAATCTCATGGCTAAGCAACAGGTAATTCGGGTCGGAACCACAAAAGAGAAAACGGTTCAGAGCAAAGCTCAGAAGGAGTTTAACAGGCTGACCAAAAAGATTGAAAAGACCGAGAAAGAAATTAAAGAGCTTCGGGACGGTGTCGACAAAATTCATCAGCGGGCTGAGAAAGAGTACCAGCCATTGGTGAAAAAACTAACTGACCTTCAGGTTAAGTTAGTCAAGATTTTTGACCGGGCGTACGATCATAGCGACACCAAAAAGGCGGACAAGAAAAAACTGGCCCATTTGATTCGGGAACTGGCTTTTGGTTTGATCGACTTACAGGGTGTTGATGAACTGAAGCCTGTCTACGACAAATACAACGAGGAGAGCTTCGATGCCCTAAACGAAGAGATTGAACAAAGCCAGTTGGAGCAGATAAAACAACTGGCAAGTCAGATGCTGGGTATCGACTTGAGCGATGTAGATGTAAACGACCCGGTAAAAATGCAGGAAATCCTGAATCAAAAAATTCAGGAAGAGGAGGCTGCCGAAGCCGAACGTCAACAAAAGGCAGAAGAGCGTCGAGCTAAGCGGCCAAAAACGGAGAAACAACAGGCGCGGGAGGCCAAACAGGAAGAAGAAGCCCTAAACATTACCAAGTCGGTTAGAACGCTGTACATGGATCTGGTGAAGGCGTTTCACCCCGACCGTGAACCGGAGGAGGCAGAAAAAGCGCGTAAGACAGAAATCATGCAACGGGTGACGCAGGCTTATGAGTCAAGAGATTTATTGGCACTGCTTCGGCTGCAACTGGAGTTCAACCGGATCGACCAGGATCACCTGGAGACCCTGGCCGACGATCAGTTGACGTATTACAACAAGATACTGAAAGATCAGGCTCAGGATTTGGATCAGGTACTGTTTAGCATTCAATCGGAATTGGGGCGCATGTCGGGGTCACTGTTTGGATTTGTGCATTCCGCAATAAGTTTGGAGTTCAGTTTCAACAATGACATTAGGCAGATGAAAAAAAGCATTAAACAGACTAAGTCAGATGTAGAGCTGTTTTCCGAGCTGGAAATGCTGAAATTATGGCTAAAGGAATACAAGATTCCGAAGCCGAATCAGGTCATGTTTTTTTGATTTCACGGGGATAGAGTGAGGAAAATCGAGGCCGTTTTTTTTGGGGTACTACTGTTGAGTATGCTGGCTGTAGCTTGCCAGGCGCAACAGTTCGAGTTATCGTATCCGGTCACTCGGTTGGTGGTGCAGCGCGGTGCCAATGGGAACGGACGGCTCTACCTGTCGGGGCGGATCAATTTTGCCGCCGACCGTATTGAGGGACAACTCACGGCTGCCGCACCGGGGCAGGGTGTTTCCTCGGCCTGGCAAACGATCCAGACAAACCCACAAAACGGGATTTTTTACGGACAGGTTACGGGTGCGGGCGGCTGGTATGTGCTAACGGTAAGGGCTATACGTAATAACATTATTGTTGGCGAAACCTCTGTACGGCCCGTTGGTATTGGCGAAGTGTTTATCACGGCGGGGCAATCCAATTCACGAGGGTTGGGTAATGGTGACAACGACCTCGGCACTGCTACCGACCGGGTTAGCACCATTGACTCGATCAACCATTACTACCCGCCCGACAATCAACCCCTTGTTTCGTCGGGCGAACCAATGTCGTTTCCTGTATACAAAGCCATGACGGCAACCCGGCGCGTATTCCCGATGGGCGAAAGCTCGTGGGGCTGGGGCGAGCTGGGCGATTATGTAGTCAGTCGTTATAATGTGCCTGTTGTGTTTTACAATGCCGGTTGGGACTCGTCGACTATCGAAAACTGGATCAACACGGCTAATGGTATACCAGCCTGCAATCGCTACTTCTGTAATGCAAACTGGCCGAATTTACAGCCTTATACCAACCTCAAAAACATACTTTACTATTATGCCTCCGTGGGCGGGGCACGAGCTGTGTTGTGGCATCAGGGCGAAGCAGAGTTTGGCGATAACAGTAACGGTAGTATTCCGTTCTATGCCAACCGTCTGCGCGATTTGATCACGAAAACACGGGCCGATTTCGGCGGTCGGCCATTGCCCTGGGTTATTGCGCGGGTCTCGTTCGATGGGTCGGTTAATCGGCCCGACGTAATTACCAAACAGCAGGAAGTTATTGATACTCCCAATTTACTGGCCTTTCAGGGGCCTCTCAACGATACAATTGTGAACCGGCGAGCCGGTAATGTCGACGTGCATTTTGGCAACATCGCTCGTTTGCAACCACGCCCACAATATTTCAATAACCCAAATGCTATTCCGGCCAATATGGGCCTGTCGCGGTTTGCCCGCAACTGGAACAACAGCCTGAATAACGCGTTTTTCCAGTCGGCCACGCCGGTTGTGCCGGAGCAATTCGCCGTAACAGGCAACGTGGCTACTATTATTCCGCCGGGCGATAGTCTCCGTTTATCCATTTATACGGTTGGAACGTTTGCCAATGATAATAGCTGGCAGGTTCAACTCCTGGATTCGAGTGGGCGGTTCATTCGGTCGTTGCCGAGTACGGGCAATAATCCAGTCCGCAGCAAACTCCCCAACGATCTGACATCGGGCTGGTTTCGGGTACGGGTTGTCGGTACGAATCCGGTTGCCCCCGCCGTACCAACGAATAAATTTCAGCTTGGAACCCCACCCCCACCACCCAAGGCCGATCTGAGTCTGTCGATGGAGTCGAGCCAACGGGTTGTTCGCGTGGGAGAAACCTTTACTGTGCAGATCAAGGTGCAGAATACAGGCCCCGACCCGGCTACCAACGTGCAGGTACAGAACCGACTGCCTGCTAATCTGGCTATCGTTTCAACAGCGGGTTTGGCAAATAGTGGGTCTTCATTGGTAGGAACCATCAGTTCAATTGCCTCTGGTGCAACAACAACGCTTAGCTTTCAGGCTCAGGCTGTAGCCGAGGGTACGTTTCGAAATGCGGCTGAAATCATCCAGTCTGGTACTACTGACCCCGATAGCCAACCAGGCACCGGTACCAAAACGGGACAGGATGACGAGGCTGGCGCTGAATGGCGTACTCCGCAACCCGGCGGGGCTCTGTTTGAGTCGCCCAACCCGAACCAGATACCGCTTCCCCCGGTACAATCGAATCAACCCACCCCCAACCCCGCTACGGCCGATCTGAGTTTGCAACTGGTGGTCAGCAACCAGACGCCTGCCTTGAGTGAGGTTATTTCGTATTCGCTGGTTGTGACTAATAGGGGAGGGGCCACTGCTTCCAACGTCAGTGTTGGAGCTGTACTTCCCGCCAGTCTGAGCTACGTAGGTGGCTTATCAGCATCGGGGCAAACCGTAACCGGAACCATTGGCAGTCTGGCTGCGGGCAACAGCACTGTTTTAGTGTTTCAGGCACGGGTTTCGGCTCTTGGTCAGGCAATCACCAAAGCTCAAATCACAGCCGCTAGCCCTGCCGATCCAGATTCCACGCCAAACAACGGAACCGACAATGGCGAAGATGATACAGCACAGGTGGGTGTAAGAACGCGATAACAGGCGATTACCGAATCACCGCTTCCCGTACCCGCACCAGGCGTTCCAATAAGGCTTCCAGTTGATCCAGCGGCAGCATATTAGCGCCGTCGGATTTGGCACAGGAGGGGTCAGGGTGGGTTTCGATAAAGAGCCCGTCGGCACCCACGGCGATGGCCGCCTTGGCGATGGTAGCGATCAGGGCTGGTTTGCCGCCGGTTACACCTGATGCCTGATTGGGTTGTTGCAGCGAATGGGTACAATCCATTACAACTGGCACCCCAAACGACTGCATGGCCGGAATATTCCGGTAATCAACCACCAGGTCGCCGTAACCAAAGGAATTGCCACGGTCGGTCAGGATTACGGGAGCATTGGGATTGATGGCCCGCACCTTTTCGGCGGCAAAACTCATGCTCTCGCCCGACAAAAACTGGCCTTTTTTGATATTTACGGCCTTTCCGGTGCGGGCCGCTGCTTCGATTAGTTCGGTTTGGCGGCACAGAAACGCCGGAATCTGTAATACATCCACGGCCTGAGCAGCCATAGCGGCCTCGTGCGATTCGTGAATGTCGGTTACGGTTGGGATGTTGAAGGTATCGCCCACTTCTTTCAAAATTGACAGCGCTAATTCGTCACCGATGCCCGTGAACGAGTTGGCTTTAGTGCGATTCGCCTTGCGATAGGAGCCTTTGAAAATGTATGGAATATGAAGCCGGTTAGTGATTTCGACGATGCGTTCGGCAATTTGTAGCGCCATATCGCGACCCTCGATAGCACAGGGGCCAGCCATCAAAAAGAAGTTGGACGAGTCGGTATGGTGAAGCTTGGGTAGTTGAATCATTGTATTTGGTATCTGATTAATAACTGCAAAGGTGCAACGGATTTAATGCACCTGCCAGTTCATACAATGGCTGTCTATCAACCACTAAACCGATGAATATTAAGACCAATTAGTAGTATCGAGCTGGTAATTAGTATATGGCAAATTGGTGATATGAGTAAGTATTTTATACAAGTAAGTCGTTGTATCACAGTATATTATAAGTAAATTAAACAAATCGTAAAACGTTGTGTAGTCGAAAAAATTGTTTGACAATGACGGGGGAAATGGTTTTCTTTGTGGCGTTTTTCAACCCCAATTGACTATCGAAATGTCAGAAATTGCACAAAAAGTTAAGAACATCATTGTTGAGAAATTAGGCGTGGAAGAGTCGGAGGTTACACCCGAGGCAAGCTTCACGAATGATCTGGGAGCCGACTCTTTGGATACCGTTGAGTTAATCATGGAATTTGAGAAAGAGTTTAACATTTCTATCCCTGATGATCAGGCCGAAAATATCGGTACTGTTGGCCAGGCGATTACTTACCTTGAGGAAAACGCTGGCAAATAAGCCCGTAAACGGCTTTCTACTGTTTGAGTAATTAGGTGTTGCGGACAGCTTCGCTCAGTCAAACTTAACTACTCAAACACGTAGCAGCCTGTTTTCTTCCTATTTTACCACCTGCGTTCACTTGTATGACGTTCCGACGAGTTGTAGTTACGGGCCTTGGTGCCCTCACCCCCATTGGTAACGATATACCCACGTTTTGGGAGGGTTTAGCCGCTGGTATCAGCGGGGCCGGCCCCATTACGAAGTTCGATGCCAGCAAGTTCAAGACCAAATTTGCCTGCGAACTGAAAGGGCTTGACGTGATCCAGTATATCCCTCGTCAGGATGCGCGTAAGATGGACCCCTTCACGCATTACGCGATCATTGCTGCCGATCAGGCCATTCGCGATGCTGGGCTGGGTCTTGAGCCTCAACCACTAGGCCATGAAATGGTTGGCAAGGTAAACCCTCAGGGGCTGAATCTGAATAAGATAGGGGTTATCTGGGGTTCCGGCATTGGTGGTCTTAAGTCCTTCGAGGATGAGGTGATCGGCTACGCCAAAGGCGACGGAACTCCGCGGATCAATCCATTTTTTATTGTCCGAATGATTGCCGACAGTGCACCGGGTCAAATCTCGATGCGTTATGGCTTTCGGGGGCCAAACTACGTGACGGTTTCGGCCTGTGCGTCGAGCCTGAACGCTATGATCGACGCATTCAATTACATTCGGTTGGGCCGCATGACTATCTGTGTGACGGGTGGGTCCGAAGCAGCCATTACCAGGGCTGGTGTAGGTGGCTTTAACGCCAACCGTGCCCTTTCTGAGCGAAACGACTCTCCTGAAACAGCCTCACGACCTTACGACAAAGACCGCGATGGCTTTGTATTGGGCGAAGGAGCTGGAGCATTGATTCTTGAAGAATACGAACATGCTAAAGCGCGTGGTGCAAAAATCTACGCCGAACTTATTGGCGGAGGCATGTCGTCGGATGCATTTCACATTACGGCACCGCATCCAGAAGGCTTAGGCGCCCGGCTGGGCATGCTCGACGCGCTCGAAGACGCTGGCATTCAGCCCGAAGAAATAGACTATATCAACACCCACGGTACCTCAACGCCCGTGGGTGATCCGCAAGAATTGAAAGCCATTCACCAACTTTTTGGCGATCATGCTTTCAACATAAATATTAGCTCCACCAAGTCGCAGATTGGGCACTTGCTGGGTGCAGCTGGCGCAGTGGAGTCCATTGCATGCCTGTTTGCTTTGGAGCGTCAGCTTGTGCCGCCTACAATTAATCACTTTACCGATGACCCGGAAGTTGATCCGCGTTTTAACCTGACCTATAATCAGGCGCAACCGCGAAAAATGACCACGGTAATGAGTAATGGGTTTGGTTTTGGGGGCCACAATGCATCGGTTATTTTCCGTAAACTCCCCGACTAAGTGCAACTCGCCTTGCCCCGCACTTTCTTTGCTCCGATACTAAATTTTTTCCGTCCCGGCGATGCTGCTAAACGGAGAAAGTTAAAGACTGCCGTTGCCCATATTATTGGCGAAAGCCCATCCAATCTGGGGCTGTACCAACTGGCCCTCCGGCACTCTTCAGCCTCGAAAGAAACGGTAATCGAGGGCTTCCGCGAGTCGAACGAGCGGCTCGAATACCTGGGCGATGCCGTGCTTGGTATGGTGATTGCTGAGTATCTGTTTAAAAAATTCCCTTACAAAGACGAGGGCTTCCTGACCGAAATCCGTTCGCGCATTGTGAACCGGGAGATGCTCAATAGCATTGCGCGGAAAATTGGTCTGGATCGCCTGATCGAGTACGACGGAGCCAGAACAAAGAGCCTGCCCGCCCGTACGTCGATGTATGGCGATGCATTAGAGGCTCTCGTAGGCGCAATTTATCTGGACAAAGGATTTAGTTTTACGCGCCGGTTTATCCTGAAAGACCTGCTTTCACACTATGATATTGACTCGTTGGTGCAGAACAATGCCAACTTCAAAAGTCGCCTGATCGAATGGTCGCAGCGCGAAGGCAAAGAAGTTCGGTTTGATATTATTGCCGAGAAAGGAAACAGCCATTATAGGGAGTTTATAGCTCAGATCGTGATCGACGATGAGCCCTTCGCAACAGGAAGTGGCTACTCAAAAAAGAAGGCCGAACAGTCGGCGGCAGAGAAAGCCCTGGAGTTGTTGGAGACAAATTAAGTTTTGCTCCACGAATAGTGTAAATTATTTGCCACGCACTTTGGTGTCGTGGCCTTTTTATTGGCAGATCACAGTAACGAAAATCCGTCAAAATGGCTGTTTTTAGCCCTGAAAAGCTTGTTTGCACGTCAAGTTGTCTAGTTTAAAGAATTGGTACGAAACTTGAAAAAGGGAGTAGTGGGAGGCATTCCAGCAGTCAATGCAGTTGACCATGCTGATGGTATCCAACAAACCCCTGTTAATAATTGTTAAGTACCCACCTCGCCAAGAATTTTTTGACGACCAGATTTCGTTATTTTACCGAATGACTCGCGGATCCTGGGAACGCGGGTAGCTATGAAAACATCCGTCGGCGATCCGACAACGTATTACCCTCAAAAAAACTAATGAAAAGCAACTGGAAAATCTTAACGCTGATTGCCATTCTGTCGAGTGCAATCACCCTGGCGGCTTACAATTTCCTCGGCTTCACTAACCGGGATGTTGTGATGAATGAGTCGTCAACGCCTACTATTACGGGTCGTTTAGCTGCCATGACCGGTAACGGTATGGGCGCACCCGGCGATTTCTCATTTGCCGCAGAATCGGCGACACCAATGGTTGTTCACATCAGAACCACCATAACACGTACCGTTCGTCAGCAACAAATGCCCGATATTTTCCGCGAATTCTTTGGCGACGAATTTGGCGGTGGTCAACGCGGTCAGGGTCAACCCCGTCGTCAGCAGGGTCAAGCCTCTGGTTCTGGCGTCATTATTTCGAAAGACGGGTATATCGTTACCAACAACCACGTAGTGCAGGATGCCGACGAAGTGGAAGTGGTGATGACCGACAAGCGTAGCTTCAAAGCAAAAGTGATTGGTACAGACCCACTGACTGACCTTGCTGTCATTAAAGTAGATGCGTCTAATCTGCCTGCCATTACGCTCGGCGACTCAGATGCCCTGAAACTAGGCGAATGGGTGCTGGCAGTTGGTTATCCACTCGATCTGGAATCAACGGTGACGGCGGGTATTGTCAGCGCAAAAAGCCGGAAAATCGGTATTTTGGAGCAAGACTTTCAGCAACGCCAGCAACAGCGACCTGAGCAGGATCGTCAGCAAATTGACACTCCATTGGAGTCGTTTATTCAGACCGATGCTGCTATTAACCCTGGCAACTCGGGTGGTGCCCTGGTAAACCTGCGTGGCGAACTGGTAGGTATTAACTCGGCAATTGCTTCACAAACAGGTTATTATAGCGGTTATGGCTTTGCGGTACCCGTGTCGCTTGTGAAAAAAGTGACGGCTGACCTGTTGAAATATGGTAATGTGCAACGCGGCTATCTGGGCGTAATACCCAGAGAGTTAGACAGCAAAGTAGCCAAGGAAAAGAGTCTCAAAGTAGGTCGTGGCATCTTTTTGGAAGAGGTTGTCGATAATGGCGCGGCTAAATCGGCTGGCCTGCAAAAAGGCGATGTGATCGTGAAAATGGAGGGACAGCTGGTCGATTCGGATGCGCAGATGCGCGAAATCATCGGTCGTCGTCGTCCGGGTGATGTGATCAACGTAACGGTGAACCGCGATGGCTCCGAACGCGACTTCAAAGTAGAACTTCGCAATCGTAATGGTGGTCGTGATGTGATCAAGAAAGCAGAAGCCGCTAAAGCCACGGCATCGGTTAATTCATTGGGCGCGGAGCTTGAAGACCTGAGTGCGGGCGATTTGCAAAAATTAGGCGTAACAGGTGGTGTTCGGGTAAAGCGTTTGACTGAGGGTAAACTGGCCGAAACCGACATTGAAGAAGGCTTTGTGATTGTGAAAGCCAACGGCAAAAACGTGAAGTCGGTGAAAGATTTGCAGGCCATTTTGAGCAGCACCAAAGAGGGCGAAGGCCTCATGCTCATCGGTATGTATCCCGGCAGTTCGCGGATGTATTATTACGCGGTGCCGCTATAAAGCTGGGTTATCGAGTTGGGTTCATGGCTTTTTGACCAGAATGCTCCAGTAAATACAAAGCCTGTCTGGTGAAAACCGGGCAGGCTTTTTTGTTTCAGGAGTTTTACGACCACCAGTTTCGGATTGGCCCAAACCAGTCGGGGGTATTCAGGCGGTCGGGGTGTTCGATCAGGTCGAGTACCTGATGAGCCGTTGGGCGACGACCGGGGGCAACAGTCAACAACTTGCCAATTAGCCGTTGGCTGGCCCGCGATAGGCCCGGATTTAGCCGGACTGGGGCAACGTAATCGCCTTTTTGAATCAGCCGCCCCACTTCCGGTTCGGTGCTGCCCCCGAATGGTGAGTAGCCCGTGAGCATCTGGTAGAACAAAACACCCAACGCCCAACAGTCGGAGGCCGCGCTACTGTTACCCGAAAGCTGTTCGGGAGCCATTGTCGCAACGGTGCCAATAATGTAGCCCTCACGGGTCAGGCGGGGCGAATGGGCAAGGCGGGCAAGGCCGAAGTCGAGCAGTTTGGCTTTGTCGGGGCGGGGTAGCTTGACGTTGCCCGCTTTCAGGTCGCGGTGGACAATGTTGCGGTCGTGCAGATAGGCCAACGCCGAGGCAACCTGCTCCAACAGTCGCCAGGCGGTGGGTTCGGGGATGGGGCCGTGTTGCTGAATGAACTGTTCGATGGTGTGACCCCCGACGTATTCCATCACTAAACAGGACAGGCCGTTCTCCACAAAAAACTCGTAGAGCAGGCCGATGTGTGGATGGTGCAGCGATGCCTGTACGGCCGCTTCGTTGCGAAACCGTTCGGACTGTTCTACATCCCGAAGTAATTTAATGGCCACTGTTCGGTTGGTGCCGGTTTGTTGAGCCTGATACACTTCCCCCATCCCGCCTGAACCCAGCCATTGGGTCAGCGTGTATCCTCGAATGATCTGATTCATACCGAATTAGTGAATTAGTGATTGGGCGAATGAGTGAATTAGTGATTGGGTGTGAACCTGCCGGGCTTCATCCGCTAATTCACTCAATTTCTCAATCACCCGGTCATCACGGTAGCCGCTAATCGGCTGACATTCAGCGTACGGGCACTGGAGTCAATAATATCGCGGTATAGCCCGCCGTCGCGGTAGAGTGAGTCGTGCGTTCCCTGCCCGATTACTTCCCCTTCCTGAAACACGTAAATCTGGTCGGCATCCATAATCTGGCTGATGTTGTGCGAAATAATCAGCACCGTCCGGTTCTGCTTGATGGCATCCAAACTGGCCTTGATCTGTTCAGCGGTGATGGCATCGAGGCTGGCAGTTGGTTCGTCGAGGAGGAGAACGGGCGGGTTTTTCAGGAAGAGCCGGGCAATAGCAATGCGTTGTTGCTGCCCACCCGATAAGGCCCGTGCTTCGGTCTGATAGCCCTGGGGCAAGCGCAAAACCTGCTCGTGCAGACTGGCCTGTCTGGCAGCCTCTACAACCTCGTCGGCAGTGGCTTCCAGGCGACCGTATCGGATGTTCTCTTCGATGGTACCAGCGAAAATGTGGTTTTTCTGAAGTACTAACCCCACGTTTTTCCGCACGAACTCACTGTCATAGTCGGCTAACGGTTGCCCGTCTAACAATACGCTGCCTCGCGTGGGATTATAGAAACCGGCTAACAGATTCAGGGCCGAACTTTTACCCGCCCCCGACAAGCCGACCAGGGCCGTGACTTTGCCGGGTTCGAGGTCGAGCGAGACGTTGGTGAGGGCCTGCTTGCCGTTGGGATACACAAAATCGACATTACGGAGTGCGAAATGCCCTTTCCAGTCGGTTGTTGTGAGTGAGCCGCGCTGGTGCAAATACGTATCGTTCTCGATCATATCGAAAAAACCTTCGGCATAGACTAATGCTTCGCTGTATTCGTCGTAGATCCGGTGCAGGTGCCGAACTGGGGCCGACACGTTATTGAACAGCATAATGTGCAGCAAAATAGCGCCAACGGACATCTGACGATTCAGCACAAAGTAAATCGTGACCACAAAAACCAGGATGATACCAACCTGCTCGGCCACACTTTTCAGCCCGTCGAACAGATAGTTGGTTCGGTGATGACGGATTTCATTGTCGCACAGGCTCACATTCAGCACATTTTGGCGATTCTGCTCATACCCTTCACGGACGAACGATTTCACCACAAAAATGGACTCCAGCAGCCCGAAAAGGGCATTGGCTTTGTTCTCCCGCACATCCTGAATATTCCGGCGAATCTGCTTCTGACGGTTCGTCTGTTCGCGGCTGATGTAGGCGTAAATCGGCAGGACCACTGTGGCCACAATACCCACACCCACGTTTTTATTGTAAATCAGGATCAGCGCGAAGAGGGCGTTGGCCAACATCGGCACAATGTCCACAAATAGATTCTTGACCGTTTTGGTCAGGCTGTCGATGCCCTTGTCGATGCGTTTCTCGAGTTTACCCGTCTGATTCTGATCTTGCGCGAAAAACGACAGGTGATACGAAACGATCCGGCCAATGGTGTAGTCATAAAGATCAGCGGCCATTCTGAACCGGATGCGGTCGCTCAGAAACTTTTGCCCCAACTGCACCAGCAAACTCAGTAGTTCTTTGGTGAACAAAATAGCCACCAGACTCCCGATAATCCAGGTCACGTCGGCCCTGACGATGGGTTTCTTCAGCAGATTCTGCACGGTATTTACTGAGTACTCCATCACTAAGGGCGTAACCTGCGCCAGCAAGGCCCCAATCATGGTGAGGAGCAGGGCCAACGCCAGGCTACCCCGGTAGTTGCGTACAAACGGCCACAGTTTTCGGATCAGCAGAACGGTAGACATGGTTAGATCAGTTGCCGGATGAACTCCTGGGTGTTGAGTTTACCATCCGTCTGGTAATCGTAGAAAAGCTCGGTCATGGAGGCCACAATGTGTGGGTCTTCGGTCAGGAAGGCGGTCAGTTTGGCGGTGCGGCCGCTCGCGCTCGACCCACTGCCCAGAATACAGACGCACAACCCCCGGAAAATGCCCGGTTTGTTTTCGTGGGGCGCACTGATGAACAGTTGCACCGGCAACGTTTTGTTGACCTTCGAGACCCGGATGCCTAATTCCTGCATTTCGCTGATCGCTTGCGAATGGTCTTTGTATAACTGGGTCACTAACAGGGTTTTTGGATCGGTTGCTTCATCGGTTGACGAAGGCACTAGAAACCGATTGTGGTGCGGCACCTCCTCGCGATGGCTCAGCAGGGCGTTGCTGCCCGGTCGGTAGGTTTCCACCGATACGTGTTCATTGACCACTTTACCGAGGTATTTCAGAAACGCGTGGGTGGCTCCTTCGTTCTGGTCGTTGAGGGTTACGAATTCGACGTGGGCGGTGTTGCCCATATTCTGTAGGTACAGGGCCGCCCCTTTCAGCTTGTTTTCAATGTCGGTTCGGGCGCGTTGCAGACTTTCGGCCCGGCGGGCATAATCGAACTGGGTGGCGTTGCGGAGTTCGTGGGGTTTCAGGTTGGCGTGTTTGGCCACGTACTCCATCCGAAATGGGGCAACGCCCTCCACCCGCGCCGTGTTCGACAGTACCAGCAAATCATTACCCTGCGACTGGGCCGAGTCGATCACCTTGCCAATCCCGGTTAGCAGTTCGTCGGCCCCGTCCATGAGTTGTACTTTTTCGTTGACCTTGCCGCTCACGTCCACCATCAGCGTGTTAAGCGACTGCGTAGCCTGTACCAGCAGGTGCGTCTGGGTTTTGATGTGGTCCATCTCCTGCTGGTTGAGTTTCTCTTTCTGGCGGTTGGCTTTTTCGGTCGAGACCGTTACGAACAGGCCAATGAAAATACCGACAATCCCCCCCAGCAAACCCGCAATGTCCAGTTCGCGGATGTAGCGGTCGATGCCGGGGCTGAAAAATGGGTTGGGGTCCGACCAGACACCGGTAAGCGGGTCGATCTGGAAGTTAGACAGGTAATGGGCCGAATCGTTGAAGACATAGTACCACTTGAAACCCATCGAGATCAGCAGGGCCACAAACGGAATCATAAACAAAACGGTGAACAAAACCGGGTGCCGCCGGATGATGTCGTACAGCACCCCGAAGAAACCTTCGTCGGCAAGGGGAGCTTCGGTGTTGCGAAGTAATTCAGAAGCGGGGGTTAGAGCAGGCATTGTTAGGAGTGATTGAATTGATTGACAAGATGATACAAAGGTCTTCGGGGCATCGTTGGCGTACTATCCCCAAAGACATACATTCTGACTACAGGAAAACCTATAAATTTTTGTACAATGGACGTTAGACCTTCGACTTTAGACTGTTGTCAGAGTTCGCTGATAAACAGGATGATACCCGCCGACAAACGGAAGGAACGGACATCGGCCATCTCGCCGGTAGGGGTGCCGTTGAGTTGAATGGGCAGTTTGCCGCCCACCTGCACCGACCCACCGACCGAGATGGCGACGGGCAGCGAGACAAAGTAGTTCAGGCCCGCGCCGAGGTGGCCGGTTCCGCCCTTGAACAGAATATTGTCTTTGTCGCCGTTCTGGTTGATGATCTGATTCACCTTGCCTGCCTGCAGCGAATAGCCTACTTCGGCATAGGGCCGCAGGGCATGGGTGGTGGCCGAAAAATTGACTCGAACGCCCCCCGTCAGGTGCGAAAACCGGAACGACTGCGCCTGGATATCAGTGGTTGGGAGGGTGTTGAGGTCGTATTGGGCAAACACCTCGAAGCGTTGCGAAAAACCGTATCCGATGCGCCCACCACCCCCGAATCCACCGCTGGACCGTTCGTCTAAAAACTGAAAAAGATCGGACGACCAGCTTAAATAGTTACCCTGAAGCCCCAGGCTCAGGCCTTCGGTGGTGGACCGCTGGCGAATGGTCTGCGCCCGTAACGGGCCGATGCCAGCAAAAAAAAGTACGAGAATAAATACGTAGCGCATGATTTCAATAGATTGAAAGTGATTGGGTTAGTTTAAAAATCAAGACTCTCGTCGCCGGTGCGGACTTCAAAAAGCTGACCGGGCCGAAACAGAACCGCCTGCCCTTTGGCCTCTTCGCTGAAGGTGGCCGACCGTAGCGACAGGCGTTTGCCATTGGCAGCTTCGACGGACTGAATGCGAAATTCGAGCAGGTTTTTTTTGCGAAACACATCGTCTTCGGCCTGCTTCACCCGGCTTATCTGCCCGTAGGCCACCGCTCCCGCCAGAATCACTACCTGCCCCTCGCTCATGACCGGCTCCATTACCCGAAACCGAATCGTTTGGCCTTCCTGCGCGGCTGCTGACGATAGGGCTTCCGTCAGCAACAAACTGACCCGAACCCGCCGAACCGATACTGTTTTGCGGGCGGTTACTTTGGGGGTTGCCGGTTCGGCGGAGGCTGGTGGAACCACCTGATCAACAGGTGGTTCGGTCCGAATGGGGGTACTGGCTGGCGGGGTTTCGGCGTAGGTTCCGGGCGAGGTGGGTGTGGTTGTGCCGGGTTTCCGGGCTACGGGCGGGCGGGTTACCGGCGAGCGCGGAGTCGCTTCACGGGGGGTTGTTAGGCCAACCGTTACCGGCGGGCGTTCCGTGGGGCGTGTTTCACCAACAACCGGGTTTTGCAGGGGCGTTTTCAACTCCGATTTACCTGCGCTGCCCGCCTGATCGCCCGATGATTGGGGCTGAGGCTCAATGGTCAGGGAGTGGTTGTCCGTAGTGGAGTTCACCGTGGGAACGGGTTCCGTATCGCCTGCCCGGTCGAACACGATCAGGCCGATAAACAACAGGGCCAACAGCATTAGTCCACCCGCCAGCAGTACTTGCCAGTTGTCGGCCAACCGCCCCGTTGCCGGCTTCGTAAAGCGGGGTTTGCGGGGCGGTGGCACCACCTTCGTTTCGTTGATGCGGGATGGCCGGGCGGGTTGCATATTCAGGATGTCAGCCACCGGAGCGGGAGCCATCAGTTGAGCGGGGTTTAGCGCGGGGGCATTGGCAAAAAATGGCTGCAATGCCCGCTGAAACTCCTTCGCATCGGCAAACCGTTTAGCGGGATTCTTGTCTAAAGCCCGCAACACAATGGCTTCTAACTCTTTAGGGATCTGGCTGTTCAGTTTTCGCAACGGAACGGGCCGGTCGCGGATAATGGACTGCATCAGTTCGTAGTCGGTTCGGCTGGCAAAGGGCAGCTTGCCGGAAAGCAGCTCATGGAGTAGAATTCCCATCGCGTAAAGGTCCGACGCGGGTGAGGGGCCTTCGCCCTGAATCAGTTCGGGAGCCATGTATTCGAGCGTTCCTACCACCCGGTTCACCTGCGTCAGGCGTTGCTCACCCACCACGCGGGCAATCCCAAAATCCATCAGTTTGATGGTCCCTTCTGGAGTCAGCATCAGGTTGGCGGGCTTAATATCGCGGTGCAGGATATTCTTGCGGTGGGCGTGGGCCAGCCCCTCCAGCCCCTGCCGAACGATTTCGGCGGCAACGGCGGGCGGCAAGGCCCCTCCCCGGCGAATCAGCAGTTCGAGGCTATCGCCCTCCACGTACTCCATCGCCATAAAAAAATCGGGGCCGTCTTTCAGGAAATTATAGACCACCGCAATGTTCGGGTGGTTGAGCCGGGCCAGAATGAGGGCTTCGTTGCGGAACCGCTCCATAAATGAGGTTTGGCTCACTAAGTGCGGGTGGAGCATTTTTATGGCAACAGGCCGTTCCAGTTGCGTATCGGTAGCCCGGTAAACGGTGCCCATACCCCCTTCGCCCAGCAGCGACTCCACGCGGTAGTGATGAATCAGTCGGCCTTTCATGGCAAGTTCAGTCGTTATCATTGTGGTAGTTGCAGGTCGCGGGTAAGCGGCAGGTCGATTTCGCGGGTTTTGGGGGCGGTTGGCTGTTCGGGCGCCGTCGGCATTCGTTCGGCCAGCACCACCGTAATATTGTCGTGACCACCCCGGCTTTTGGCCAGCCGAACGAGTTCGTCGGCACTGTCGGGCAGGCTCAACCGGCTCATAATCAGTACTAGGTCGTCATTGGAGCAGTAGTCGTACAGGCCATCGGAGCAGAGCAGCAGGCGGTCGGTTTGGTCGAAGGGCAGCATACACCGCCCTAGATCGACCCGAATCTCGGATTTGGTACCCATCGCCTGGGTCAGCACATTGCGGTCGGGATGGGTGGCTGCGGCTTCGGCCGAAATCTCCCCCGTTCGGAGCAGTTCCTGCACGTAGGTCTGGTCTTCGGTCAGTTGAATCAGTTGCCCCGCCTTAACCAGATACGCCCGACTATCGCCCACGTGAGCAAAATAAAGCGACTCGTTGTGGACCACGATGGCGGTGCAGGTGGTGCCCATCCCCCGGAACGAATCGTGCAGCCGGGCCTCCTCAAAAATCTGGCGGTTGGCCATCTGAAATGCCCGTAGCAGGCTTTTTTCGATGGGTTCGCTATCCTGAAAGTACTCGCGGCTGACAATTTCGGCGGCCATCTGACTGGCCACCTCTCCGGCCAGATGCCCGCCCATGCCATCGGCCACCAGCAGCAGATACCCCTTCAGTCGGCGGATTCCCTCGTCGGCCAACCGGACAAACAAGCCGGTGTCTTCGTTGTTTTGCCGGACGTTGCCGAGGTCCGACACCACCACGGCCCTGATTTCCTCCGGCACGGAAGGCGTATTCGGGTCCGTTGGAATGGTCACCCCAGCGGGCGGGGTCAGGTTGTCGGTATCGGCAACGGGTGCCGAATCGGCTGGTCCGAAGAGCCAGTTCAGTATCTTTTTCATGGGTAGGCTTGTCCGATGTTCGGTTACCGATTCGTAATCACTTTACTCAACTACCTGCCGACGGCCCATCAGTTCCAGCCCGTATTTGATCGGTACGGCGAAGGTGATCCGGGTGGCATCGTTGCGGCTGCTGCTGGCCGAGAAAATCCCGATGGCGTTCCCGTCTTTATCGAACACCGGCCCCCCGCTGTTGCCCGCCCCGGTGGCATTGACCGTTAGCTGGTAGTAATCACCCATTTCGCTGTAGTAGGCGGCTGCTTTCCCCACTGATTGCCCCCGCAATACCTTCCCCACATTGCCGGGCGTTACCGTCACATCGGGTACTTTCACGATCTGGGGGTTGCGGTTGGCAAAGTCCGACGAATATTCACCCACATACACATCCGGCGAAATGCCGGGATACCCCATAACGGTGATGGGCTGACCGGGCGCGATGGTGTTGTCGGCATCGCGGAGTTTGACCGGCGTGAGCGTTTCGGGCAGGTCGATCTTGATAATGGCCACGTCGTGTTTGCCCGAAATAATGGGCTTACCCTGAGCCGGAAACCGCTGCTCGTTTTTGTTGAACGTAATATCGAGGTAGGTGTTTTCGCCCTCGATCACCTTACCGGACATGGGCTTTTTGCCAAAGAACTGCGTTTCGGACGGCACCCAGGCGAAGGCCTGCACGGGTTCGGGGTTGACCTCCCAGCCTTTGACCGTTTGCACCAGCAAGACCCCCGGAAAGGCATCTTTGGGGAAATCGAACTGCGAATGCCAGGCGGCTGCCACGTGCCGGTTGGTCAGAATATGGCCTTGTGGCGACACCACAAACCCCGTTCCGCTGGCACCGGCCATCGCAATCGGACGACCCACGGCCACGTTGCGCTTCAGGCCCAGCAGGGGTTCGATTTTGCCGGGAGAGGTCTCGATGTACATCGCCACGTTGATCACACTTCCGTCGCTCTGCTTAACGGGCATATACTGGTGGTAGATGTCGTCGCCAGTGGGGGTGTAAATCAGTTTGTAGCCAAATTCAATGAAAACCACCTTGCTGGTGTTGGCCGAGGCAATTTGTTCGGGCAGGAGGCCATTGTCAGTTTTGGCGATTTGGGTTACTGGTTTATGGTTGATAACCACCGTTTTACGCTCACCAAACTTGTCGCGGAAGGCATAGCCCAGGCCCGACAACAGCACCAGTACCACTGCCACGGCCAGAATGGTGGAGCGGGTGGTTTGCCGACGCTCGGTCATCATCATCCGCTCAACAGTTTGTTTGCCCAGCCCAGCTTTGGGCGGCATCCCCGACTCACCCGCCCCGGTGTAAGCTTCGGCAAAGCCCAGTTCGCTGGTGGGCCGGGCCGACTCCGGCATGGCCATCAGCCGCGTGCTCATCATCAGCTCAACCGGGCGCGGGTTCAGGTCGAACTGGAAAACGGGCCCGCCCGTCCCCAACTGAATCTCGTCGCCCGGTTGAATGGGGGCCGAGTCGGTAATGCGGGTTTTGTTCACGAAAATCCCGTTGCGCGACTGGTTGTCGACCACCCGGAACGTGAGGGGCTGGCTGGCATCCCGAACAATTTTGCCGTGTTCGCGGGATACGGCAGCTTCGCGCTCCGGGTCGAACCGGATGAGGCTGGTTGTGGCCCGGCCAAAGGTCAGCTCAGTGTATTTTTTATAGTCGAACTCTTCGACCTGATTGGCTTTGGTTCCGGTCAGATGCCGGATCACGAAACGATCTACTTTAGTTGCCATGATAGGGTTATGTTAAAAGCGTTTGAATGGGACAAAGTTGGCGGGTTGGCAGCGGGCCTGAAATCGGGGAATGCCCCTATTTTAGCCCCGAAAAACCTATATTTTGCGTCTATAGGAAAACCTATATTTTTGAACAGGCCCTTGTGGTTGAGGGATTTAAACGCCTATTTTAGATGGCCGTTTCACCACTTGCCCTATCCCCGTCTCCCATGCGCTCCATTATCCTTGTCCTGTTGCTTAGTACCGGAGCCATCGCTCAGACCCCCGTTATCGACTCGTTACGGAACCAGCTTACCAAACAGCCCGCCGATACGAGCCGGGTCAATACCTTGTTTGAACTTGGCGTTAGCTATACCCGCACGGGCAATGATTCGCTGGCCCGCCAACTGCTCGACAGTTCCATTCACCTGGCCCGGCGACTCAAGTTTTCGCGCGGAGAAATTCGCGCCCGGCTGCTATGGGTGCGTATCGAATCGGAGTACCTGTCGAATACGAAAAAAGCTGAAGCGTATCTGACTGAAGCCGGACGGCTGGCCGATTCATTGCACGATCTGGTGCTTCAGGGGCAGGTGGTATTTCGTCGGGCGCAGCTTTACGAGAATATTATGTCGAAGGTGTCCGAATCTGTGGCCCTGATGCACAAGGCATTGCAGATGTTTCGACAGGCCGGCGATAAGCACTGGGAGTCGCTCACGTATAACGAAATGGCGATCATGAAAATGGGGGAGGGCCAGTATGTTGAGTGCATCAATCTGTGGTTAAAAGCCCGCAAGATTCAGGAAGCCACTCAGGATTGGCAGGGCTTGCGGTCAACCCTGCCTAACTTGGGGGTAGTTTATCTAAAAATAAACCACTGTAACGAAGCACTGGCCTGTTTGGCAGAAGCCGAAAAAGTGGCTGACCATCTCCACGACGATGTCATCAAACTGTTTATTTTGGGACGGCGGGGCGAAATTTTGGAGAAGAAAGGGCAATATGCTCAGGCGTTGCAGGTGTATTTACAACAGGCACAACGCTATGAAGAACGGCATATGACCAGTCAGGTAGCCCGGACGTATGGCTACATTGGCCGACTATATATCCACTTCAAACAGTATGACAAAGCCTTGGCCTACAGTCAACGCTCTCAGCAAACGTACCGCAATACCGTCGAAGCGTCGCAGGAAGCCCTAGAGCATACCGCTCAGGGTAATTTCGGGAAGATCTATTTAGCACTGAAACAATACGACCGAGCAATTCCCTACGCCCGAACGGGTTTGGAATGGACCGAAACCATCCCCGAAATGCGCCCCGAACGAACGGAGTATCTGCGGCAGTTAGCCGATGCCTACGACCACCTCGGCCAACCGACCAAAGCACTTTATTATTTCAAACGCTACAAAGCTGAAGCCGACACCATGCTCAACGAAGAAGCCTTACAGAAAGCCACTATTGCCAGCATGACCTACGACTTTGATAAAAAACAGCAGGGCGTTCAGTTGAAACAGGAGCAACAGGAAACTCGAATCAAATCGCTGGAAAATGACAAACTGATTCAAACCCGTAACCTACTCATTATGATATTATTAGCGAGTGCTGTGGTTATCGGATTTATATTTTGGAACAATCGGCGGCTGCGGGCCAAAAACGAGGCTTTGTTCCAGAAAAACGCCGAAATCGAAGCGGCCCTGTACCAGGGCCAAACCCTCGAACGCAAACGGGTGGCCAGCGAACTGCACGATAGTGTAGCCTCGAAAGTATCGGCCCTGAAGTGGCGGTTCGAAGCGTTTGATACCTCAACGTTCGATGTGGGTCAGCAGCACGAACACGCCCGGTTGCTCAATCAAATGGGTGAAGTCTATGACGACATCAGGACTATTTCGCACAACCTGATGCCCGAAATTCTGGAGAAACAGGGCCTGCAAGCCGCCCTTATTAAACTGACTGACACGCTGAATGTGCAGAACCGAACCCGCTTTCTGATTGAAGTTGATGAGTCGGGCGAGGATGTGCGGGGCAAAACAGCCTACGAGCTCTATGCCATTACACTCGAATTGGTGAATAATATTCTCAAGCACGCTAAAGCGAAGCAGGCCGATATTTCACTGTTTCGAAAACTGGGTTTTCTGACACTCACCGTTCAGGACGACGGGCAGGGAATCAAACGTATAGGCCAACAGGATGGCATTGGACTTCAGAATATCCAGGCCCGGCTTGACCGATTAGGCGGCAGCTACCTGATCTCAAACCGAGAGCAGGGTGGTACGCTCGTAAACGTCCGAATTCCTATAGCAGCCCATGCTTGAGGGCATACTTAATGATGCCGATTGAGTTTTTGACACCCAGTTTGCGGAGAATATTGTGCCGGTGAGTTTCAACCGTTCCGGGACTGATAAACAGGGTGTTGGCTATGGTATTGGTCGAGAGTTCCTGAGCAACCAGCCGGATCACCTCGATCTCCCGGTCGGTCAGGTGCGACAGCAATACCGGGACTTCGTCGGAGGGGCGAACGGGTTCGGCGGGCAGGGCCACCAACTGAGTCATTACCGATTCGGAGAAGTATCGTTCGCCACGGGCCACGGTTCGCAGGGCGCGTTCGAGTTCCGCTTTACCCGCTTTTTTCATCATGTAACCCGCAATTCCTGCCCGGAAAGCCTCCCGAATATTATCGGCATCATCTGAAACGGTTAGCATCAACACCTTCATGGTTGGAAACAGCTGCCGGACGCTCAGCGTCAGGGCAATCCCGTTCAAATTCGGCATGTCCATGTCAGTTAGTAGTACGTCGACTTCGTTGTTATGCAGGAAATCAACTACCTCCCGGCTATCATTCAGCGTCCCAACAACTTCCACGCCTTCAATGCGACTCAGAAGCAGCGATAAACTGTCTAACACAATTTCGTGGTCATCAGTGAGTAAAACACGGATCGGAGCGGGCATGGTAAAGCAGTTTTAAAGGGGGCAAGCTACGTCAAATATACGATGGACCTACCTATTGGCAATCAACAATTTATGGTAAGGGTAGGATAAATTTCCGCCTTTCCATTTCGGGAGTTCTTCCATTTTGCTGAACTTTGAGCCGTAATCACCAACCTCCGTCCCTTATGATCACTGATTTGCCCGTTGCAGATGCGCCTAACAATCAGTCGGTAAGTGGTGGCCCCGTTCAGTCGGCCATTACCTACGAAAAAATCCCGACCCACATCTATGTCGATGCCAAGGCGGCTTCGCGGGCTGTTGCTCACGAAATTGCTGACCTGATTCGGCAACGACAGGGTGAAGGCAAGCCCTGTATTCTGGGCCTGGCCACCGGCTCGTCGCCCAAGACGGTCTATGCCGAACTGGTGCGGTTGCACCGCGAAGAAGGTTTGAGTTTTCGCAATGTAGTGTCGTTTAACCTGGACGAGTACTATCCTATGGAGCCCGATTCGCTGCAAAGCTACTGGCGGTTTATGCGGGAGCAGTTGTTCGATCACGTCGATATTCCGGCTGAGAACTATCATGTTCCCGACGGTACGATTCGCTACGATAAGGTAGCCGAATTTGTGAAGCGCTATGAAGACATGATTGCCGAAGCGGGTGGGCTGGATTTTCAGTTGCTCGGTATTGGCGGAAACGGACATATTGGCTTCAACGAGCCGGGTTCGCTTATTAACTCGCACACGCGCCTAATGATGCTTGACCACTCGACGCGGGCGGCTGCATCGAACGATTTTGGTGGATTACCCCGCACCCCTCGCAAAGCCATTACAATGGGGGTTGCCAGTATTCTGGCGGCAAAACGCGTGGTATTGCTGGCCTGGGGTGAGCGCAAAGCCCCTGTGCTGCAGGGCGCTGTGGAGGGAACCGTGACGGAAACCAACCCGGCTTCGTATCTGCAAACGCACCCCAACGTGTTGTTCGTGATCGACGAAGCGGCTGCTTCCGAACTGACCCGGATGAAATCGCCCTGGCTGGTCGATACCGTTGTATGGGACAATAAGACGATCAAGAAGGCGGTTACCCATTTGTCGCTGACACTGGGCAAACCGATTCTGAAGTTAACCGACCGCGATTACAACGACAACGGTATGAGCGATCTGCTGGCGCAATACGGGCAGGCCTACGACATCAACATCGACGTTTTCAACCAACTCCAACATACCATTACGGGATGGCCGGGCGGCAAACCCAACGCCGACGACACCAACCGGCCCGAACGCGCCCTCCCTACCCACAAACGCTGCCTTATTTTCAGCCCCCATCCCGACGATGATATTATCTCGATGGGCGGTACATTCCAGCGTCTGCACGATCAGGGACACGAAGTTCACGTAGGTTATCAGACATCGGGTAACATTGCTGTAGCCGACGATGAAGCGCTCCGCTTTGCCGATTACGTAGTCGATTTTAACCGTCATTTTGGCATTGAAAGCCCTGATGCCACCCGGATTTTTCAGGAGGCAGCGGCTTATCTGCGTGCCAAAAAAGATAGCGAAATGGACATTGACGAAGTGCGGTACGTAAAGGGTTTAATTCGGATGGGTGAGGCCAAATCGACCTGCCGGTTCGTAGGCGTGCCCGTTGAGAATGCCCACTTCCTGAATATGCCGTTTTATGAAACGGGCAAGGTAGAAAAGAAACCATTGGGCGAAGCCGATGTGAAAGTGGTGATGGAGTTAATCGAGAAAATTAAACCCCACCAGATCTACGCGGCCGGTGACCTCGCCGACCCGCACGGTACGCATAAGGTTTGTCTGGACGCTATTATGGAAGCTGTTCGGCGGCTCAAGCACAAAAATTTCATGAAAGATTGCTGGGTGTGGTTGTACCGCGGTGCCTGGGCGGAGTGGGATGTAAGCGAAATTGAAATGGCCGTACCGATGTCGCCCGATCAGGTGATGAAGAAGCGGTTGGGTATTTTCAAGCACCAGTCACAAAAAGACGGAGTTGTGTATCAGGGCACCGATTCGCGGGAGTTCTGGCAGCGTGCCGAAGAACGTAACCGTACTACCGCCGGTATCTATAACCGGCTTGGTCTGGCCGAGTACGAAGCTATGGAAGCGTTTGTGCGCTGGAAATTTTAACATGTAAAGAAGCTAGTAGTGGGGAATGACTAAATGCATTGTGCGTTTAGCCATTCCTTACTACTTTTTATAGCCATGCTCTCAAACGACATCCTTTCCGTTGATTTTCGCCCGCAGGGAGCGGAGTTAACATCAATTCTGCATAAAGCCAGTGGTACCGAATATCTCTGGCAGGGCGATCCGGCTGTGTGGGGTTGGCATGCGCCCAACCTGTTTCCGGTGGTGGGTGGTTGCCTGAACAACCAGATCGTGGTCGGTGGCGTGACCTACCCAATGGGACGGCATGGGTTCGCGCGGCAATCGGTATTTGACCTGGTTGAGCAAACTGATACACGGGCTCTGTTCGTGCTGACTGATTCCGACGAAACGCGCCAGTCGTATCCGTACCGGTTCGAGTTTGCCGTTGAGTACACGCTGGAAGGCAATACATTGTCAGTAACCTACCGCGTTCGTAATACCGACGATAAACCTGTTTTCTTTTCCGTTGGGGCTCACCCCGCGTTTAATGTGCCGTTTGGCCCAGGGGAAGCATACGAAGATTACTGGCTCGAATTTGACTCTGACGAGCCGTTAACAACACATCTGCTTTCCAAAGAGGGCTACTTCACGGGCGAAACGCAGCCCATTACCATGCAGAGTAATCGCTTGCCATTGACCAAACATCTGTTCGATCAGGACGCCCTTGTGATCAAAGAAGGTCGATCACGAGCAGTAAGCATCCGAAGTAAAAACCATGATCGGGTGCTTACTGTAGCCTTCAACGAGTTTCCGTATGTAGGTTTGTGGGCCAAACCAGGCGCGCCGTTCGTATGTATCGAACCTTGGCTCGGTTGTGCTGACTCGGTGGGCGAACCCGTAGAGTTTTCGCAACGCGAAGCTATTCAGCAGGTTGCTGTTGGTGAAGTTTTTGAGGCTACGTTTTCAATCGCAAGCTATTCATAACCACCGATACCGAACTGAGAGCCATTGCCGCTCCGGCCATCATAGGATTCAGCAAAAATCCGAAAGCGGGATAAAGCACTCCGGCGGCAATCGGAATACCAACCAGGTTATAGACAAACGCCCAAAACAGGTTCTGGTGAATAATACGCACCGTTTTTTTCGATAAAAGAAGTGCTTTGGGAACGCTGGCTAAGTCGGAGGTGAGTAGCGTTATTTTGGCTACATCCATGGCAATATCGGAACCTTTGCCCATCGCCATACTCACATCGGCCTGAGCCAGCGCCTGCGCATCATTGATACCATCGCCTACCATCGCAACCACTTTCCCCTGAGCTTGTAATTTCTTTACAAACTCAGCTTTATCAGTGGGCAAAGCTTCCGCCACAAACTGGCTGATACCAACCGATTCGGCTACTGCTTTTGCAGTTGATAGATTATCGCCCGTAAGCAAATAGACATCAATGTCGCGCTCCCGCAGGGTTTTGATGGCTGCTGCCGAACTGGGTTTGATCGGGTCAGCAATAGCAATGATGGCCAGAAGCTGGTGTTCGTCGGCGAAGTAAATGATCGTGTTGGCTTGTACAATGGAGCGGTGTTCCGTTGAGCCGAAGGCTAGTGAAGATGGCGTATTGGCCTGTTGGCCCAACGGAGTACCGCTCCATTGTGCTGTGGGCGCGGTCATCTCGGAAATTAAGCACTCATTCCCCACGAAATAAGTCTGACCGTCGACAGTTCCCGTAACTCCGCGCCCAGTCAGGCTCTCAAACGAATCAAGCGTGAGCGATTTAGTCGTATCCTTCAGAAAATTCACGACCGCTTCGGCCAGCGGGTGTTCCGATTGAGCTTCGAGTGAGCGAAGAATCTGGCTTAATCGGTCCTGATTGAGCACGTCAAGTTGCCAGGTAAAATCCGTCACAACGGGCTTCCCCTGGGTAATGGTGCCGGTTTTATCGAGTACGACGGCGTTGACCCGATGGCCCAATTCAAGACTCTCGGCATCTTTGATCAGGATATTATTTTCGGCTCCTTTACCGATGCCGACCATGATTGCCGTAGGCGTGGCGAGGCCCAATGCACAGGGACAGGCAATGACCAGTACCGTAACGGATGTAAGTAACGCTTGAGCAAAGGCGTTTCCGCCCGGCGCGTTGGCATCGCCCGCAAGCATCCAGATCACAAACGTAAGCAGCGAAATGCCGAGTACGACGGGTACAAAAATAGCTGCGATCTTATCGACCAGTTTCTGAACGGGTGCTTTGCTACCCTGGGCTTCCTGCACCATCCTGACAATGTGCGCCAGCATCGTATCGTTACCAACTTTTGCAGCCCGCATTCTGAAACTACCCTTCTGATTTATTGTCCCGGCGAAGACTGCCGTGCCAGCGGTCTTCTCAACCGGCACCGGCTCCCCCGAAATCATACTTTCGTCCACATACGACTGCCCTGATTCAACAGGGCCATCTACCGGAATTTGCTCGCCCGGCCGGACGCTTAATAAATTGCCGACTCTCACTTCGGCAAGCGTAGCCTCTCGTTCGGTGCCATCGGGAGCAAGCAAATGAACGATTTTGGGTTGGCGATTCATCAACTGCCGAATTGCCGTTGAGGTATTCGACTTGGCCCGTTCTTCGAGCAGCTTACCCAACGATACAAAGGCAATGACTACCGAGGCTGCTTCGTAATACACGTGCGGCATTAGCCCTCGGCTAAGCCAGAACTGCGGGTAAATGGTGTTGAAGGCACTGAACAAGAAAGCGATGCCCGTTGACAAGGCCACCAGCGTATCCATGTTGGATCGTCCGTGCTGTGCCTGTTTCCAGGCATTTATGAGGTAGGAACGACCCATCCAAAACACAACCGGGGCCGAAAACAGCATACCCACCCAGGGCGAGTACCGCCAGTCCATAAAGAACATGCCCACCACAACCACCGGAATAGACAGCAATACCGCCCAAATAGTACGTTTTTTCAGATACTCATATGCTTGCTGTTGCGCTGCCTGCTGAATCTGCAATGGGTCTTCGCCCACGATAACAATATCGTACCCACCCGCTTGCACCGCCTGTTGCAAGCCATTTTCGGTCACTACTTTTGGATCGAACTGTACTAGCGCCGATTGATTGGCGTAGTTGACCGATGCATTCGTAACGCCAGGCGTATGTTTCAGAAGCGACTCTACACTCACCGCGCAGGCCGCGCAACTCATCTCCAGAACGGGATATGTTTTGCGAATGTCTGTGCCGATAATGGCTGCGGGTGTGGCAACTACGAGGGGTTGCCCGGTTCCGGTTAGGAGCGTGTCCATAGCGTTAGTTCAGGAGTTCGGCTTTAAAGCCCGCCTTTTCAACCGCCTGCCGAACCGCACCGGCGGTAACGTCAGGAGCCGTTACAGTCAGGCGTTTTTCGGGAACGGTGGTGTCGAGTTGCCAATTACCCGCGCCGAGGGCTTCGTTGAGGAAAGGAGTTGCCGTTGCCTGGCAGCCCCCGCATTTCATTGTCGTTTTAAATTGCAGTGCCATAATTTGTGTTAGTTAGTCTGTAATGAACTCTATTGACTAAACACCACAAAGGTTGCTTTGGGTCCGTTTTCGGCTGTGTAAGATCACGGATGGTTCGTACAGGATTAGGTAACCGAACATTTTCGGGACGGTGAGCGTGTATTTGGGCTGTAATAATGACGCGAGTCGACTACCCTAAACAAAAAAATAGCGGGCTAAGGAACATTCCCGCCTGCCTTACCGTTTCAAAATCAAACAGTTATAGGTGTAAAATCACGGAGCCTGGGC
>Ga0105048_10002462_pt1 | contig 30104 bp, 20 predicted proteins | sample MAT05_FD_78382 | JGI IMG/M metagenome (GOLD analysis project Ga0105048, IMG submission 78382) | Freshwater microbial communities from Lake Fryxell liftoff mats and glacier meltwater in Antarctica - MAT-05 | ecosystem: Environmental > Aquatic > Freshwater > Ice > Liftoff microbial mat | place... | reverse complement strand
TCGACGACATACGCTTCCGTCGGATGTTTATCCAACTCACGCGGCAGCGGGGCGGGCGTCGTGGCGCGGACCGCCCTGGCTGCGTCGATCAGATCTGAGCGTTCGGATAGCAGACCTAAAGAATTACCCGAACTGGAACAGCCGGAAAGGACGATCGGGATCACACAAAATAGGAGCCCTCGATAAGAGGTCCGCTGTGTCACGAGTTGTAGTGTCATCGCATACCTCCAATACTCGTCAAATCCGCTTTAAACGAACATATCCCTCTAATCGGCAGAATTGGGTTGAATGACTACATAAAAACCGTTTCGCGAAAATGCGAAGGTTTGGCAAGATGGCGTAATGTGCTCCTCACGCAGATCGCGAGGAGTACATTGCTCATGGCGTGGGGAGATTGTTCTTGTCGAAGAAAAACCGAACCGCATCTTCCGTCAGTAAACTGAGTAGTTTGAGTCGGACCGCCGGATTGTTAACAGTGCCGGTAACTTCGAGCGCCACCGTACGCTGGGATGCGTATCGCGATAGGCGCACGATCATCGACGCCGGAAGCGGGCCGCCCCCACCAGGCAGGGCGAGGCCCAAAGTTCGCATTACTAAGGGACTGATGTTCAAAAGGCCGACATTGGCGATCATACTCAGATTGACTCGGCCGCTGGTGCTGACCGTTCCCTCCGCGAAAAGTTGAAGATTTCGACCCACCAGAGCCAGACGCCGGACATGCCAGATGCCTTTGGAAAGAGCGGCCTTGACCTCGCTATGCCGATCCGCGACACGGGACGAGGCGCCCAGGAATGGCACGACATCGCGAAAGATCGGAATTTCCGACAGTTGAGCTTGCCCGAGTGTGGCTGTCAATATGCCGGTGAGATCGTCAACCGAGCGAACATTGTCGCCGGAGAACTCGAAGCGGCCGGTCGCTTGCCCGACGCCCAGCGAACCCAGATTCTGTTCCGTCTTGATCAAGGAAGGAAGATTGACGTTCGTGAAGCGCAGGTCGCCTTCAACCCGGCCGCCAGAGTGCCCGAAGAAGTCGTAACGCGCACGACCAGCGATCCGGCCTTGAGCGAGTTCACCGCTCACATCGTTGACCGAAACCACGCCACGCTCTTGCGATGGCACCAAATCCCACTCAACCGGAATTCGGACCATCCCCATGTTCAGCCCGAGGAATTTTCCCTGGGTGGCGCTGATCACGGCGTTGCCGCGAATCTGCTTGCCCAGCGACGTGCGAATCTGCACATCGAGTGAGGCATCCAGACGTTGCGCTAAATCGGGAAAAGCGAAGAACACGTTCGAGGAGGGGACATTGCGGAGAGTCAAGATCGCCCGGCTGGCATCCAGGTTGATGAGGTTGAAGATCACGAGTCCTCGAATGGAACCCGTGCCGAAGGGTGCATCAATTTTTTCCAGACGCAGATCTTTGCCGCTCAGCCGGGCGACACTTTGAATCCGCGCTGAAATCTCTCGGTTGCCAAAGCGGAGATTCGCGAGACGAAACGTCCCGACACCGATTGGATGTCCAGCGGCATTGTGACGGTACGGGAGATCGAGATTCACTTCTCCATCCAGGCCTTCCAAGGTATCCTGCGTGCCTATAGCGGGCCAGAGTTGGGCGAGCTTGATGCCGCTCAGGCGAAGCCGACCCTGCGGCAGTTGTTCGACGGCAGGCTCCTTGACGCCATCGTTCGGGTAGCGCCCGTCGATCGTGATCGTCCCACCCAGCGCGGCGGCTTCCAACTTGTATGTCAACGCACCGTCCCGATAGAGCGCGGTGGCTCGCAATCTCTCGGCGGGAATGTTTCGCACCTTCAATTTCAGCGCTTCGACCGCGAGGTCCGCAGTCGCCTGGCGGGGCTGGTTTGCTTTTTTCGCGGCGATCGTTGCCGTGAGCGATCCATCCGCCTTGCCGACCATCTGAATATCGATGCCGTCCGGAAGATTTTTCGACAACTCGGCCAAATCGATTTGTTTCAATTTAAGCTCAACGCGACCGGCCGCTTCTTCGCGCAATGGGACCTCGATCACACCGTTCATCTCGCCGCCGAAGAGCTTGGAGTTAAGCTCGGTAGCTTTCAATCGCTCGTGGTTCAAATCCCATTTGAAATCGAGCTGGGCGATCGGAAATTCGTCGATGCGAAGATCCGACACGGAGCCCGTGCCGACGACTTGCGACCGCAGTGGGCTCAAGGTTCCGGTCACCTCGGCGTTCGCGGTGAACTGACCGGCCAGGCTCACTGGCAATTTGAAACTCGGAGCGAGTTTGTCGAGCGAACTCAAATCGATCTTGGTAATCTCAGCTTGGCCTTTGAAGGGGTATTTGTCTGTCAATTTCAATTCGCCGCTGGCATTGAGCGTGGCCCCTTCGATTTCACCAGTCAATTTGTTGAGAACCAGAGCGCCGCCGACGAGCTTGCTATCGAGGCGGAGGTTTTCCACCACCCAGCCGATCGCTTTCGCGCGAACCGCTGTCAACTGGGCGGCGCCGGTCCACTTCGTCGGATCGCGAAGCTGATTGGAAGGGGCCTTGAGTTCGAGATGGCCCGAAAAGTTGCCTTCGGCCTCCTTCGCGAGGTTGGGGAATAGACCCAGAATCTGGCCGACCGGTATGCGATTGAGATCGAGTTGAGCTTTCAGATCGCCCGCTGGGATCACATCGATACTGGCGGTTCCCTTGATCGTGCCCACCCCCTTCGGATTAGTGGGCTCCGGTATGCGGGCGGAGAAATCTGTCAGCGACAATACGCCGTCGCGATAAACAACCTTGGCCTGCACTTCCTCTAACTCCATGTCCTCAATCGTCAAGCGCGGCAAATGGGCGGTGCCGGCAAAGCGAAACTTCTTCAAGTCGCGCATTTGATCAGTGGGAATACTGGCTTTCACGTCTAAAGTGATTTGACCAGTGACTTTGAAAGGGATCTCATACTCGAGCTTCTTCAACAACTCGTTCAGATCAACGTCGCGAAGCGCAAAATTGAGATCGAGGTATGTCGGCAGGTCTTTCGGCTCGGCCTGCTTCTTTTCGACGACCTTTTCGGGCGCCACGGGAACTTGCAGTAGGAGCACAAAAAGCGATGCGAGATTAGGGGCCTGCGACTTGTCGATTTGGATCGAGGTCGTTTTGCCTGGCGGTTGTTCGAACTGGAAGCGGTGTCCCTGGGGACGGAGAGTCAGGCCCACCCGCAGTTCTTGGCCGCTGACGAAATTGGGGATCACGACGGTGGCCGTTCCCGTGCCCGCTGTCGTGGTTTCTTCTTTGTTGGTCTTCACCACCAGGTCGGCCTTGCCGCCGAAAATGCCGTCCCCGACTCCTTTGATGGGAATATGCCCCTCAATCCCCCATTTGGATGGAAGATCCTTGACACGCATTCCGGTTGCTTGAACCTGGAGATTCAGCACGTCTGTTTCTTCGCGAAAATTGAGGGAGCCGTCGAGGGCGAGTTTTCCTTGCGCGGCCCGGCCATGAACGTTCGTCAACGTAACGACGGAATCCTCGATGGTGACCGAACCCGACGCTTCGGTCGCTTGCAAATCAATGGAGGACACCATGACACTTGTCCGCTGGGGCTCGGCTTTGACGACATAGTGGAAGGAGTCGTCTCTCGCATTGAAATCGAAACGGATAGTCGCGGTGGTTTCGCCATCGAGCACGACGGCATCCCAGACCGGTTGATTCACGAACGGGAATTGCCGGAGAAGTGCCGGCGTGACCTTGATCGTTTCCGCCGTACTCAGCGACGCACTTCCCGCCCCGCTCTTCGTGTCCATGTCGAGAGACAGGTCCCATCGGCCCCAGGAACCATCAGCAAGGGCTCCCTTGAGGACGTAGCGATCACCCTCGCGGTGAAGTTCCGCATCGATTCCCTGGAAATGGGCGTCCGGATGCTCATCTTGAAGAATCGTCAGTCTGCTACGTTCCAATCGAACGATGCCGGGCATGCTGCCGCCTGACGATTCGCTTTTGGGCAACTTCGTCAGCAAGTTTCCACCCCGATCGAAGCGAAGCGTGACATCCGCTTCGCGCAAGGTAATCTGATCGGGTGACTTGCCTCGGAGCAAATCCAAGATTGAGCTACCCACCTCAAACTGGCGGACGGTCACCCACGGCTTGCCGCCGTTATCTTCTTCCGCCTCGGCGATCTCGACTATATCGAAGGTGGTGGAACTGAAATCAGGCGAGATCGCTTTGACGCGGACCGGTACGCCCAGTTGAGCGCTCAGGCTCGCCGACGCCTTCCGAGCCGCACTGGCGCTGGCAAGGTAGATACGTAGGGAGATGAGGCCAATCAGCAACAAGCCAATCAGGGAGAGCCCGGCGACTACCCACTTTCTCCGACGAATCCAAGCGATCGAGAGAAACCGCGCGGGAGACGACGTCTGAATAGGTGCTGGCTGCATAGGGAGATACTCCTTCACGGCTACCGCTCGGATTCTGACATTGAACGCCGCATTTGACGTGCCAAATTATCGTGTCGTAATGGCCCTGCTGCCATTATTATCGACCGCGCATTGGACAAAGCGACGCCTAATGACTTGGGAGAGCGTCGAGTCATTACGATGGAGGCAGCATTTTCGTTAAAGGTGAATGCAGGAAACTCGCGCTACACGATAGCTTCCTTCGGTGGGAGTGAGAAGGAGATGATCCGAGTAACAGTCATGACATCTGCGACGTTGCGACTTCTTCGAAAAACACGATCTCGCCTGGCACCGGCATTACTGCGGTGGTGAGACCGAGGTGCAATTCTTCTGGCGTGATCCTGTCCCGTTGTGCCGGCTGGGATCGTTGAAGTCATCGCTGAGGGCTCAGCTATATAGAGTTCACGACTCAACCAACTCATACATCCCCTGTCCAGCTTTCTTGAGCTTCCCTTGCCTGACCAGTTCGTCCCAGACGACTGCCCCGAACTGGCTCGGCGGCACAATGGCGACGATGGGCGAAGACCCGCCACTCGTGGTTGGCCGACGGGTCATTTTCGAATCCTCGTCCAGCTGGGTGAACTTGAGGCGTTTCTTGAAAGCCTTGAACGCATCTTTCAAATCCTTTTGGGTCGGCGGTGTGGGTTCAGTAATAGATGTTTCCTCCCGCGGACGACGTAGAATCAACCAAAGAGATTCAGAGAAGACTGATTATACGCCGTCGAGACAAATTGCAATTATCCTCAATTGATCCTCGACGTTAACCAATGAGCAGGCAATCAAACTCCTGCTCAAGTTTCGTGACGATCAGGTAGCAGTTCCGTCTGGTCGCATGGGGAAATCAGAACGGTGGTAGGCTGCCGCGAACTGGCTGGACATGGAAGTCTACCGTGGAAGCCCGAGGCTGGAATGCCCTGGAACCGGCCTGCGTGGACATTCCGGTTAGCTTCGGGCTAGAGGGCGGAGTCTGGTTCCGCATCCGGGAAGGAATTCGTGGCCTGCTCGTCCACGACGAGCGAAATCAGCCACACGCCTACATGATCTGCGAACCGCCCACTCGCTATTACCGAGTCATGACACACGGCGATCGAATGCCGTCGCTCATCGACGAAGTCATTTGAAATATGGTCGGCTTTACACTGAACACGATCAAATTGACCGCTCGATTACCGGCCTCTGGTGAATTCAAGCCGAAAGATTCGCCAATTTGAGTTGCAGCCTGGAAGCGAAAACGAAAAAAACCGGCTGGCAGCTTCCTCACCGTCGCCCAGTCAGTGAAGAAACTTACCCGCCGGTCTACCTGAATTATAGGCAGTGGGATTCATCGAAATCAAACACTTTCGTCAATTTTGCCCTCAATCTCGACCGATTCACTTACCACTGGCAACTAGCCATAACTGCACTTCTGGTTGAAAAGCAGGCGAACACATCATTGGCAGCCTGAAATAAGAGTGCCGGATCGAACAAGCATTGATAACGCGGGTGATTCGAGATCAAGCGACGCTCGAAATGAGGAGCTAACTCCATGAAGCCGGGTGAAACCCTCAGCTACAAGAGTGGTGAATGCCAGGTCGTGTTCGATCTGCGCGTTGCTCCGTACTCGTAATGGGATGAAGTGACTGACGAACCTGACGACTTGGAAATGGCGCCGGCTTGCTGTCCATTTTTCGGATCGGCCGAACTCAAGATAGCGGATGATCGGCCGGTTCGCGTGGGATGACGGGGATAGCGAGGAGTTCCCTAACGCCATTTTGCGTAGCCGTCGCCACTTCATGGAAAAATACTGGCGTGCCGGCGTCGTTCCGGTATGATCGGACGATCATCCCTTAGGTTGCCCGATGACCGATCCGCACTTTCAGCCCACCGTGGCCGGTCCTGTTGAACAGTCGCCGAAGCAGACGTTCGTCGATGATTCATCGCCCCAGCCCCTTCCTTCACGCCCCCCTTTTCAGGAAATTCCCGGCTTCTCGATCGTCAAGAAGCTCGGCGCCGGCGGCATGGGCGTCGTCCATCTCGCGGAACAGGAAGGAATGAACCGCCGTTTCGCCATCAAGTTAATTCGCGACGATGTCATTTGCGGATCTGAGTGCGCACCCATGCGGGGGCGGCGGAAACCCTCTTGCGAGGTAAAGACCGCCACGAGCCATTACCGCTTTTATGCTGGAACTGGTAACAGCGCGCGGAACATCTATTCGCTTGATTTTATCTGCGCTATTCGCCAGAAAGGGTAACGAATTGCTTGGGACTTACGCCGAAGACCGAGCGCCGCCCTCAAGGCCACTCCTTGGGGGCTTATTTTAGTGGAACCGTTTTCCGATAGATTCAAGGGCTTTTCTCTAGGGCGGTCGCGGAGCGTGGCACATGATGACATCGCACGGCACACAAGTCATAATGATTGGAACGGCGGATGGAATCATTCTTGCCGCGGATAGCCGGCTGAACATCTCAAATGGGGAAATTGTCGATGGAAGCCTGAAACTTTCGCTCATCCTCTCGAAGGGTGGCAACTCGAACTGAGCGACCTTGGACGACTGCTCCGACCAGTGCGGCGAAACGGGGTCGAAATTCTGGCATCGCACCCCGATATCGGCAACGACGTCTGGAACTGGTTCACAACGAACTACCCAAGCGCCATGGAGATAATACCAGTCCGGCGTCGGGGACAATTCTTGCTTGGTGTCTATCATGCGGCGATCGATGAATCGCTGTCCCTCGACGTCTAAGACCAGAGCGTGGCAGAAACTTCGAAGGGTAAGAAAGGGTAAGTGAACCGTGGGAACAGTCTTCAAGAAACAGACCACGCGATCAATTCCGAACGGCGCGGAAATCATGACGCGAAAGAAAGTCCGGCTGGCACGCGGGCGCGCCCGCGGCAAGCTTCGGACCGCGCCTGTTACGTTGGGCGAAGACGGCTCGGATCGCATCGTCACCGAATCGGCGACGTACTTCGCCAAGTATCGGGACGGGTCCGGAATCGTCCAGACCGTTGCAAGCGACGGGGACCGGAGGACGAGCTGCCGATTTGGTTGCACCAACTCGGTGCAACCGCGATCAAAACCGGTCAACCGCTGGCAAGATCGTCCGATTGTCAAAGGATGGCGAGGACGACGACGAAGGTGCGAAAACACGGGGAAATGTCAACGAAAAAGGCCGGCTGACAACTGGTGTCAACCGGCCGTCCCAATCGGGCCGAGAGGATTTGAACCTCCGACCTCCTGAACCCCATTCAGGCGCGCTAGCCAAACTGCGCCACGGCCCGATCGTTCGCGAGAATCGACTCTCGCTGCTCCTCAGATTCTATGAACTCATCCGTATGCTGTTCAAGGCGAGATTTTCGCGACCGGCTTCGAAGTCGCGGAATTCGGTACTGGGCTCTTTCACTTCGGCTACCTGTTTGCGATAATCCCTCCATCATCTCCCGGAGGATTTCAGATGCGTTCTGTCGCGTTCGTGCTTGGCGTTTTCTTCCTGACCTCGCCGTTGTCGGCCCAACCGAAGGAAGCGAAGGCGAGGTTCGCGGTGCCCAATGGCTTCCGCGTCGAGACCGTCGTCGCGCCCGATACCAAGATCGAAGGCGAGAGTTTCGCTCAGGTGAAGCCGTCCTTCGTCAACATGTGCTTTGATGGCAAAGGGCGATTGCTGCTCTCGCAAGAACGCGGACCGATCCTGCTCGCTCTTGATGCCGACAAGGACGGCGTCCTTGAAAAGCTTCGAGTTTACTGCGATCAGGTCACGAACTGCCAGGGGATGTGCTGGGCAGACGGCGCGCTCTACCTGGTGGGCGATGGGCCGAAGAAGACCGGCCTTTATCGCTGCCGGGATACGAAAGGCCAAGATCGGATCGACGAGGTCGAGGCGATTCTCGTGTTCAAGGGCGGCATGGGCGAACATGGGCCGCACGCGATCATCCATGGCCCTGACAACATGCTTTACTTGGTGATCGGCAATCACGCCTGGGTCGAGATCAAGGAGTTGGCGAAAAACTCGCCCCTGACGCGCTGGCCGAAGGGGCAACCGGGGCTGGACCAAGGCAAACCGGGAACCGTCGAAGATGTGTTGCTGCCACGACTAAATGACGCCAACGGGCATGCCGCGAACATTTTGGCGCCGGGCGGGACGATCTGGCGACTCGCGCTGGATGGCAAGAATCTGTCGTTGGTGGCCGCGGGCTTCCGCAACCATTTTGATGCCGCGTTCAACCCGGCCGGCGAACTGTTCACGTTCGATTCCGACATGGAATGGGATGTGGAGTTGCCGTGGTATCGGCATGTGCGTGTCAGCCATTGCCCACCGGGTGCGGACTTTGTGTGGCGGACCGGCGCCGCGAACACGCCCAGCTATTACGCGGATAGCTTGCCGCCGCTGGTCGAGACCGGACGCGGCTCGCCCACGGGCGTCGAGTGTTACGATCACTCGGCGTTCCCAGCTAAATATCGCGGCGCACTCTTTCTGTGCGATTGGTCGATTGGCGCCATCTGGGTCGTTCATCCGGAACGTTCCGGGGCGAGCTACAAGGCCTCGGCCGAGAAATTCTGCACGGGCACGCCGATGCCGGTGAGCGATTGTGTCGTCGGCCCGGATGGGGCGCTTTACTTCACGCTCGGCGGACGCGGCACGCAGGGGAGCGTGCATCGGATCGTCCACGAATCAGCCAAGACGAACCAGGAGCCCGGCGATAAGGATCAACCGCTGGCGGCCTGGAGCAAGATCCGCTTCGATGGGGCGAGCCCTCAAGAGTTGCTCCTGGAACCCGGAACCCCGGCGGAGCGAAAGGCCCGTCACGTTTATCTTTTGGGCGTGGGGAACACTCCCGGCTTCCCGGCGGCCATTTCGACTTTGTTGCGGGATGCCGATCCGTTCGTCCGTCGCCTGGCGTGCGAGGCGTGCATTCGCCAGAATCACGAGCCGGCGTTGAAAGACCTGAAGCCGTTATTGGCCGATGAAGATCGTTTTCTACGCACGGCCGCACGGCTCGTCTTGCAGCGGATCGATCCCAAGAAGTGGGCTAAGGAACTTATCGGCGATGCCAACGATCAGGTCGCTCACGAGTCGATCATCGCTCTTTGTAAAATCGACGGCGCGGAGGAGTTTGCCGAATTAATCTTCGAACGGCTGCATGATCAAACGCCTGGCGACAACCCGGCACAGTTGCTCGAATGGGCGCGTACGATTCAATTGGCGCTGATTCACACAACGGCAAGGCCGCAGTCAATTCGCGGCATCGCCATCAAGTGCCGTGATTTGTTCCCGACCAAGGATAAATCGGTCAATCGCGAACTGGCGATCTTGATGACGGATTTCATCCGCACGAAGGATATTGGGCCGGCCGGCATCGCCAAGATGCTGACGGCACTCAAAGATGCGGGGGATGATCGCCCACAACAGATTCACTTTGCCTACTGCCTGCGCCTGTTGAAAGAAGGTTGGACGCCCGAACAACGCCGTGAGTTGATCAACTGGTATGAGGGAACGAAAGATTGGACCGGCGGCAACAGTTTTAACGGCTTCCTGCAGAACATCATGAATGACGCGAGCGAATCGTGGCCGACGGAGGAGAAGAAGGGATTGCATGGTTCCTTCGAAAAGACCCCTCTCACGACCATGATGCTGATTCGTTTCGCCCCGGCGGAACAGTTGCCGCCGCCGGCGGATCTCTTCGCCATGCTGGGCAAGATTGATACGAAGCAAGCGCGAGCCGGAGATTGGAAACGGACCTTGGTGGAATCGATCAATCGCTCGAAGTCTCCCGAGGTGCCGGCGGTGTTGCGTAAACTCGCGGACGCCGAACCAGGCCAGCGGACCAACGTGGCGCGGGCGCTGGTTCGCGATCCTTCGCCGGAGAATCTACCTTATATCGTGCAGGGTCTGAATGGAGCGTCGGGTCCCATCCTGAACGAACTCCTTGATGGTTTGACGAAGAACCCGGCGCGTCCGAAGACCGACGATGCCGCGGCGTTCCGGGCTGTCATCGCTAGCGCCGCAAAATTGCAGACCACCCAGAAATGGAAGGTGGTCGAACTGCTACGCCACTGGACGAACAACAAATCGTTTGGCGGCGAGAAGAAGGAAGAGTGGAAATCGGAACTGGCCTCATGGGGCAAATGGTACGTGCAGACGTTCCCGAAGGAGCCCAGTTTGCCGGACGTGGCCTCGGATAAGCCGGCCGAATCGAAGTACAAGTTCGCGGAACTAAAGGTCTTTCTCGATAAGGATCCACAGGGCCTGAAGGGCGACCCCGCGAAGGGAAAGCTCGCTTTCACGAAGGCGAATTGCATCAAGTGCCACAAGTTCGGCGGCGAGGGCGAGGGCCTCGGCCCCGATCTGTCGGCCGTCACGAAACGGTTCAAACGCTCGGAGATTCTCGAATCGATTATCGACCCCTCCAAGGTCATCAGCGATCAGTATCGTTCGTCGACAATCAGCACCCTCGACGGCCGAACCTTCATCGGCCTGGCCGCTGAACAGGGAGGGATGATTACTATTCTCCTGCAAGACGCGAACAAGATCGTCATCAAGACCAGCGACGTCGAATCGCGCTTCGCGTCGTTGGTGTCCGTGATGCCGGAGAAGGGCCTCGACGAGTTGACGAAAGCGGAAATCGCCGACCTCTTCGCCTACCTGGAGACGGCGCCGCCGGAGAAGAAGTAGGCTACCTGGACGCCGCGGTTCGTTCCGTGGCGTCCAGACTGCAATTGGCGTCTGTCTCGCCAGCTACCCACCCGAGGCGAGACAGACTCCTATCTCGCTCGTGATGTTTCTCCTTCTTTAGCACGAGTCGCCTTCTGGCTTGATCTAGCCAATCTGCTTGAGCGCCTTGCTTAACTCATGCCGTGTTTCTCGCCAATATCTGCGAAACGAGTAGCCGCCTTTGCGGATCGCTTTTCCGTGCCTCTTCCAAACCCCCAAACTGGCCAGTGCGTAGAAGGACCGTAGCAGGATCCTTCCCAATACACGTCTCAGCCGCGATCGCCCCTCGTACATGAGGCGCAGCCTTTCGATGTGAAAGCGCAGATGCATGGTTTCGTCGCGCATCAGTTGAGTGCAGATTCGCCGCAAGACTGTGCATTGAGTCGCTTCGCGGAAAGCGCGATAGCAGACCATGCCGATCAGTTCGGCCGTCAGCAGCACCGTGACGAACGTCTCCAACCCCATCAACCGGCGAAGACGGCGAAAGAAGAAATTGCTCCACGATCTCTGAATCGTCGGCTCGCCGGCCATTTCCAGATACTGCCTCAAGTAGGCGGAGTGCCGATTTTCCTCGGCGAAAAACAACTTCATCGCCGTGACATATTCCGGATCGTGGATCCGTTCCGCATAGTGGGCCGCGAGTTTCAGGCCATTCTTACCGTCCGAGCTTTCGCATAGCTGCATGTCTTGCAGCGACGGCACGACGGCCCGCCGTTCTTCTTCCGTCAGCACGGCTCCCGCTTCCCACGGAATCGAAAGCAAACGCTCTTTGCTTTTGGCGAAGTGTTGCCGCCAGCGAAGTGAATGCTCCTGCTCAACCGTTGCCGGCCGGCACTGATGCAGCCACTCGCGTACTTCCCGGATTGTTTCATCCAGCGTCGAGGTGCCGGCGGTCATCCCCACGCAGTCGATGCCGTGGAACCACTCCATTTGCAAATCCCCCACGTCGCGTACCTGCCAGGTCTTCAGGCCGTGCTGACGACACAGTTCCACGAGTTCGCGGGTGTTGTTCGAATTGCGTCCACCGACGACGACCATGGCTTCAACCAATGGAATCAGCTTTTCCACAGCATGCTGACGATTGCGCGTGGGCTGGCAGGTTGTGTCGACAAAACGAATCTCCGAAGTGGGATTGGCAGCGGCGATGGCGACCCGAACCTCGGCCACGGTGCGCGGCGCCACAGTCGTCTGACACACGACTGCCAGCCGGCGCGACGGATAGGCACGCACTCCCCCTGATGTTTCCACCACGTCGAAATGCTCTAAATCCTCGACGATTCCACGTACTTCCACATGCCCCGCCCGGCCGATGAGGATGACGTGATAGTCCTCCTTTTGCAACCGCATCGCCGTATCGTGAACGCGGCGGACGAGCGGACAGGTCGTGTCGATCAGTTTTTTCCCCGCATTTGCCAACCGAGAACGTTCGCGATGGCTGATGCCGTGCGCGGTCACCAGCACGGTTTCCGTTTCAGGAAGACGCGTGCGGTCTGACTCGTCCGCCATCTGAAAACCACGGGCGCTGAGTTGATGGAGAACAACCTCGTTGTGGACGAGTTGCCCATGAATGGCGACCTTCGACGGCTCGGCGATTTCATCGAGCACGCCGAGCGCGTCGCGCACGCCGAAACACATCCCCATTTCCTCCGCGATCAGGACTTTCATCAGCTATCTCCATAAAGCAAATTACTCTTCGATACAAAGTATTTAGATAAAAAAATTCGATGGAGCACTCCCTCAAGACCCGCTGAACGAGAAGCACCCCAACCAGCGGATGAGTAAACGCACAGCGCATTCGCGAGCGAGGACCGTGATGCCCGCCCCGGTCAGGATGAGCAGGGGAATGCTGACCGCCTTTGGCGAGTCGGTATCTGAGGTATCGAATTGGTTCATGACGGCGCCCAGCCTTCCTTGGGTTTCGTGGCCGCACCTGCCTCGGGGTTATCAGGCAGTGCGTCCGCGATTACGTTCTCGAGCGTGGTCAAATACTCGCGGAAACGGGTTTTGCCCGCGGCGGTGATGCGGCAGAGCGTTTGCGGCCGTTTGCCTTTAAAGCCCTTCCAGACTTCGATTAGCCCAGCCTCTTCAAGGATCTGCAGATGCCGGCTCAGATTCCCATCCGTCAGAGTGCAGAGCGATTTTAAATCGTTGAACAGCAATCCGTCGGGATGTGTCAGCAGGCTGGTCAGGATGCCAAGCCGGGCCTTTTCGTGGATGACGCGGTCGAGCCCGTCGTAGGCATAACGGCCCGTGTCAGGTTTCGGTTTCGACGGCATGACGGCGCTCCAGTGTCCAGTAGAGAATCGAGGCGACCAATAACTGGCCAATCCCGAACGGCAATGCCATGGCGCCGGGCGATAAACGGTCGCCCTCGTGCCAGATGAAAAAGTTGAGGGAGCCCGCGAAAAAGTAGAAACCACCCGCGAGATAAATGGTTCGCGGCAAGATTCGGCACGATGCGAAGATGCCCTGGGCGAAGAAGAGTTGCCACAGGCCTGGCAGCAACCAAGCCGATTCAGGCGCTAGGCGCACGATCACGCCCGTGACCACGGCCCCGCTCAACAAACATGGCACGAACTGCCGCAAGGCGATCCACGTCAGCGCCCTCGTATGCGACGGACCCGCCAGGCAATCCCGCAGCACGATCGTCGCCCCCGCTACCGCCATGCTCAGCACGGCGATCCCCGTCCAGAACAACACGTAGCTGCGAACATCCCGCACCGGCTCCGGCACGATCAGCGGCTGCAACCAGCCACCCATCAGCGCGAACATAGCCGACACGGCGACCGGCAGCGCCCGATAGCCGTGAAATAGTTCCGACTCCGTCAGCCGGTGCCGAATCTCCGCGATCTGATTAAGGGCTTCGCGCAGTTCCATCCTCGACGCCTCTGCCTCATGTGCTTTGTTTTGCAAAGTATAAGCGGTCGATTGTAGCTTGTCAAGACAAGTTCACCAAAAAAGGAACTTCGCTGAACGCGATGCCGTCTTCTTTACTCCGATGCGGCGCGAAGGTGCACAATCTGAAGAATCAAGCCGGAGCGTCTCTCTGGATCGACAATCGTCAGATTCGCTCAATAGGTGTTTCTACTTCGTCTCTGGTCCGTGCCTCTCTTGAACTTCCCGCTATCACGACGAAAATAGGAGGAGCCTGGGCTGCCGAACTATTCACCGTTGCCGATCGGACTGATGCGGATGGGTTCAGATGAACCCCTCCTCCCCTTCATGAACGATATTCTTCCTCTTCCTGCCGTGCGTCTCAAGATCACCCGGAATTCGTCGCATCCCTGGATCTTCCAGAAGATGGTCGAAAAGCCATCCATGAAACTGGCGAGCGGGGCCCTGGTCGACATCCAGGACCGCGATGGCCAGTGGGTCGGCCGCGGTTTCTACAACGGCCACTCGCGGATCACTCTGCGCGTGCTGACGACGGACGCGAAGGAACCTATTGATGAGGCGTTCTTCGCCAAGAAGATCGATCGGGCCGTCGGCCTGCGCCGCGACTGGTTGAAGCTTGATGCCGTGACCGATGCGTATCGGCTGATTCATTCCGAGGCCGACGGGCTCAGCGGTCTGGTCGTCGATCGTTTCGGCTCAACGCTGGTGGTCGAATATTTCGCGGCGGGCATGTTCCGCTGCCACCAGATGATTCATGCCGCTCTGCTGAAACACTTTCCCGATGCGAATTTTTACTGGTTCGCGGAGGAGCACGTTACCAAACAAGAATCGTTCAACTGCCGGCCGCCGGAGACTCCCGCGCCGACCAATATCACGGAGCATGGCGTCCGTTTTCGAGTCGCCCCCGGCAGCAAGCACAAGACGGGGTTCTTTGTCGATCAACGGGACAATCGACTGACGCTTGCCGGGTTTTGCGAAGGCAAGAAGGTCCTCGATCTCTGCTGCAACACGGGTGGTTTCGCCGTCTATGCGAAGACTCTGGGCAAGGCGTCCGAAGTCATCGGCGTCGATCTCGATGAGCAGGTCATCGAGCTTGCCAAGCAAAATGCCAACCTCAACATGGCGAAAGTTCGCTTCGTGCAGGCCGATCTTTTCGCGTACATCCGCGACATTCTTCCCACGGGCCAGCGTTTTGATGTCGTCATTCTCGATCCCGCGAAGATGACGCGTGATCGGGAAGCCATCGATCTGGCCCTCAAGAAATATCTCGACATGAACCGGTTGGCCATGCATGCCGTTGCTCCGGGCGGTATGTTGCTGACCTGTTCCTGCACCGGTCTGGTCAGCGAGGAAATGTTCCTGGAAACGATTCGCCGGGCCGCCTGGCAAGCGGGGCGTTCGGTGCAGATCGTCAAGATCGCCGGCGCGGGCGGCGACCACCCGTTCCTGGCCCATGTTCAAGAAGGCCGCTATCTGAAGGCGATCTACTGCCGGGTCGAGTGAACAAGATTGTTGTGTGCTCCAACTCGACCGGGTATGATCGGTCCGTCGCGATTGTCCTGTTCGTAGTGCCCTGCTTTAGCAGGGCACGCTTGCCCCCGTTCGTAGTGCCCTGCTTTAGCAGGGCACGCTTGCCCCGCTAAAGCAGGGCACTACAAACGAAATCCTCCAATCGAGAATCCAACATGCGACTGACGATTCTGTTCCTCATGATCCTCCCACTGATGGGTTTCTCCGCCGACCCGGCTCTTGAGACTGCTCTCAAGAAAGAGATCATCGGGCCGCGGACGACCCTGGGTGAGACAAAAGAATACGCCGACGCGAAGATCCCGCGGCTGACCGTTCCGAAAACTTCCGCGGAGTGGGACCGTGAGGTCCAGACGATCCGAGAGCGCGTGTTTAAGGACGTCATCTTCCGGGGCGAGGCGGCCCAGTGGCGCGATGCCAAAACGAAGGTCGAGATGCTCGATGTGATTCCCGGCACGGAAGGCTACACGCTGAAGAAGCTGCGTTACGAGATCCTGCCCGGCTTTTGGATACCCGCCCTGTTGTATGAACCCAAGGACATGAAGGGGAAGGTCCCGGTCAGCATGGCCGTCAATGGCCACGATCGCAAGGGGACTGCCGCCGACTACAAGCAGACGCGCTGCATCAACATGGCCAAACGCGGCATGATCGTGCTGAATGTCGAGTGGCTGGGCATGGGGCAACTGAGCATCCCCGGCAACGCGCACGGCGCGATGAACCAGCTAGATCTCTGCGGGACGAGCGGCCTGGCCCCGTTCTACCTGAGCATGTCGCGCGGGCTCGACATTCTTCTGAATCACCCAAACGCGGACCCGAAGCGCGTGGCCGTCAGCGGCCTCTCGGGCGGCGGCTGGCAGACGATTTTCATTAGCTCACTCGACCCGCGCGTGACGTTGAGCAACCCGGTCGCGGGCTACTCCAGCTTCCGCACCCGCATCGAACATTTCAAAGACTTGGGCGATTCGGAACAGACGCCATGCGATCTCGGAACGGTCACTGATTATCTGCACCTGACGGCGATGCGTGCCCCGCGGCCGACGCTGTTGACCTTCAACGGCAAGGACAATTGCTGCTTCGAGGCCGGTTACGCTCTCCCGCCATTGCGCGACGGCTCTCTGCCAATCTTCAAGCTTTATGGGGCGGAGAGCGCCCTGCGCACGCACGTGAACGAAGTTCCCGGCGATCACAACTTCGGCAAGGAGAATCGCGAGGCCCTCTACAAGATGATCGGCGACTTCTTCTATCCCGGCGACAAGTCGTACAAGGCCGAGGAGATTGCCTGTGAGAAAGAACTGAAATCGAAAGAGGAAGTGGCCGTGCCGTTGCCGGCGGACAACCTCGACCTCAACGGGCTCGCCCGCCAGTTGGCGACGAAGCTGCCACGCAAGGCCGAGGCCAACGTGGCCGCCCTCGATCGCCTCACGACCTTCGTCGACTTCGGCAAGGACGTCGAGACGACCGAGACCAGTAAGGAAGAGATCAACGGCGTCCGCATCCGGCACGGCAAAGTGACCCTGCGCAAGCAGTGGAGCGTGCCGATCGTGGAATTCAAGAAGGGGGAACTGAAGGGTACGACGATCCTCATCAATGATCTGGGTCGTGCCGCTTCGGTGTTGAAAGTCGATGAACTTCTCAACGCCGGTCAACGTGTGCTGGCTCTCGATCTTTGGAGCTTCGGCGAAGCGAACCCGGACGGAAAGAAGGATTGGCTTTGGACGTTGATCCTCAACACGCTCGGCCAACGCGCGATCGGTTTGCAGGCGGGCGAGTTGGTCGCGGTCGCCCGGTTGTCGAAAGAGCCAGTGACGGTGGCCGCGCTCGGGCCGCGGTCTTCCACGATCGCGCTCGTCGCGGCCGCAATGGATAAGAAGGCGATCGCAAGTCTCGAACTGACTGACCCGCTCGGTAGTCTCAAGGAGATCATCGAAACCAACCGCGTCGTCGCCGTCACGCCGGAGCTATTCTGCTTCGGGCTCCTCGGAGAATTCGACATCAAACAGATTGCGGATCTGGTGGCCCCGCGGCCGCTCAAAATTCTTCAACCGAGCGAGCGAGCCAAGAAGGAACTGGCGAATTGGATCAAGTGAAGGGGAGAGGTTTTATTCTTCACGAGCTGCTATGTTAACTGCTAGGAAAATCAAAACAGGGGATGCCGATGAAAGCTCGCACGGTTCTTTTTGCTTTTGGCTTGATCGGCATCATCACGTGTGTGACCGTGGCCCAGGAACCGCAACAAACGAAAACGAAGACGATTCACGGGAAGCTGCAAGGTTATGACGGGGCACGAGGAATCATTCGAGTTTCGAAAGGCAGCGGCAACTTGACATTTCTTGTCGCCAAGGATGTCAAATTGACGATCAACGATGAACCGACCAACAAAAAGCTGGCCGATATTGAGCTCGACACGCATCTCGAATTGGCTTTGAGCTCAGACAAATCATCTGTCATCGCGATCAATGCGGAAGGTCCGGAGGTAAAGAGGACGGTCGAATCAGTTGACCTGGACAAACGCATCATCAAAGTCCGCTTGGGCAAGACAGTAGATGAGTTCATGCTCGATCCCCAAGTCGTCATCACTCGCATGAAGAAGGAAGTGAAACTCGACGAGATCAAACCTGGCATGGCGATCAACATTCAATTGACGCTGGATAAAACAAAAGTGATGAGCATCGTCATCGCTACGATCCAGCCCAAGTAAAACATTCCGTCCTCATTTCACCACCATGCGATCAAGGAACGCGGCGTTCGTGGGCGACTTGCCCAATTGCTGCAGCAGCGATTCCATCGCCTGCTGGGGCGGCATGTCGATCAGGTGGCGACGCAGCAGCGTCACGCGTTTCAGCACATCCGGCTTCAAGATCCGTTCTTCTTTTCGCGTGCCGGATTCGGCCAAGTTGATGGCCGGGTAGATGCGGCGATCGGCCAGCTTGCGGTCGAGCACAAGCTCCATGTTGCCCGTACCCTTGAATTCTTCGAAAATCACGTCGTCCATGCGGGAGCCGGTCTCGATCAGGGCCGTGCCGAGCACGGTGAGCGAACCGCCTTCCTCGAAGACGCGGGCCATGCCGAAGAGCCGCTTGGGTATCTCCAGGGCCCGGCTATCGACGCCGCCGGACATGGTACGGCCGCTGTTGCCGGCAGTCTTGTTGAACGCCCGGGCTAGCCGGGTGAGGCTATCGAGCAGAACGAAAACTTGCCTGCCGTTCTCGGCAAGCCGTTTGGCTCGCTCCATGACGAGTTGCGCGAGGCGGGTATGGCTCTTGGCGTCACGGTCGGCGCTGCTGGCGATCACTTCGCCCTTGATCGTGCGACGCAGGTCCGTCACTTCTTCCGGCCGTTCGTCGATCAGCAGAACGATCAGGTGCATCTCGGGATGATTGATGGCCACGGCTTGGGCGATGTGCTGGAGGAGCACCGTCTTGCCGGTGCGCGGCGGAGCCACAATCAGGCCGCGTTGCCCTTTGCCGATGGGCGTGAACAAATCCATGACGCGCGTGGTTATCATGTCCGAAGTGGTTTCGAGCACGATGTGTTCGTGCGGGTCGATCGGCGTTAGTTCATCCCACTCGCGTCGGGCGAAGCCATGCGGGTCGGCCCCTTCGATCTGTTCGATCGACCGTAAGCGGGGACGATTCCCCTGCCGGCCCGGCTCGAGCGGGCCGCCGACGAGGATTCCATCTCGAAGGGAAAACTTCTTGATCAGAGGGGCGGGAACGAACGGATCGCTCGGCTGATCGAGGTAGTTGCGGGCGGGATTGCGAAGAATCCCGTGACCTTGTGGTTGTACTTCGAGAACGCCCTGGGTTAATACTTGCTCGGCAATCATCGCGTCCTTTTCCAGAATGAGCGTCTCCGGCGAGTGGAACACAAAGGAACCACACGCGGGCCAACGCCGGCGGACAGGAAAAATGGATTCAAAATCAGCGGGTCATGAAATCGATCGAAGAAACGATCGGGGCCAAAATCGTCAACTCGCCGGTCAGGTCTTTGCTTGGAACGGAGGGGGCCGTCACATCGTTCAAGAGCTTGATCAGCCCAACCTCGGGCTGTTCGGCGAATGGGCAATCGCTTCGGGTGAGTGCTATCTCAACCTATCCTAGCACCGAGAGCAAGAAAAACTTCTCGGTTTTTCGGAAATTTCTAACTTCACCTGAACTCTCTCTTCGTTGTAAACGACACATCGTGCGATGTCCAGCCCAGCTTGACTGGACACCGCCAATCGGGTGTTTTAGCATTCAATCCTTTTCGTGAACCACGGTAGTCGGGTTCAACTTTTCGCTTACGCCCTGGGATGATGCTTCCGCGGGCGGCTTCGTTGGTCCGTTCCGCAATTCGATCAGGTTTTGAATTGCCACGTAGAAGGCTGGGACGAAAAACACTGCCAGGAATGTGGACGTGATCATGCCGCCGAACACCGCGGTGCCGAGCGCCTGACGACCCGCGGCCCCGGCGCCAGTCGCCCACACCAACGGCAGCACACCTAGAATAAACGCGAGCGATGTCATCAAGATGGGCCGGAATCGCATGCGTGCCGCCTCGGTCGCCGCCTCGCGGATGGATCGGCCGGACAGGCGCAGTTCACGCGCGAACTCGACGATGAGAATCGCATTCTTGCTCGCCAGCGCGATGATGAGCACCGTGCCGATCTGCGTATAGACGTTGTTGTCCAGCCCGCGAATGTTGACCGCGGCGACGACGCCGACGAGCCCGAGCGGCACCACCAGGATGACCGCCAACGGCAGCAGCCAACTTTCATAAAGGGCCGCCAGCACCAGGTAAACGAGAAAGACCGCGAGTGCGAAGACGAGAGCCGCCTGCCCGCGCACACGTCGTTCCTGCAAGGCGATGCCGGTCCAGTCGAAACCCATCGATTCAGGAAGCTCTTTGGTCGCGATCTCTTCCATGGCCTGGATCGCCTCGCCCGAGCTCACGCCCATGGCCGCTCCGCCGTTGATCGAGGCGGTCGGATACAGGTTGTACCGCGTGATCGATTGCGGGCCGATCTTCATCTCGGTATCCAGCAACGTGCTTAGCGGGACGCGGCCGCCATCGCGGTTGCGAACTTCCAGCCGGCGAATCTGGCTGGGATGGCTGCGGAACTTTGCCTGTGCCTGCACGCGCACCTGGAACGTGCGTTCCATCTTGTTGAAGTCGTTGACGTAGACTGAGCCGAGATTCGCTTGCAGCGTGGCGAATACGTCATCGAGCAGCACCCCCATTTTCTCGACCTTCACGCGATCGATGTTCAAATAGACCTGGGGCACGCCGGCCCGGAACGTGCTGGCCGCCAGACCGATCTCGGGTCGTTTAACCGCCTGGTCGACGATCGCTTGCATTCGTTCCTGTAGGATGTCCAGCCCGATGCCCTCGCGGTCCTCGACCTGCATTTGAAATCCGCCGGCCACGCCGAGCCCCTGAATCGACGGCGGCACGATCACGATGATGAAGGCTTCCTGCATCTGGGCGAAATCGATCTGCATCTGACGCACGAGCGCCTCTTGCGACATATCGGGCGAGCCGCGCTTCGACCAATCGGTCCAGGCCGCGAAGGCCGTCGCCCCGTTGGGCGCGGCGGTCCCGTCCAGCAGCGAGAAGCCACCGAGGACGAACCAGTTCTCGACCGCACCCTTTTTCTGGAATTTCTTGAAGGTGCCATTCATGATCTCAACCGCTTCACGCGTGCGGTCAAGGTTGGCGGAATCCGGCAATTGCACGGAGATGATCACATAGCCTTGATCCTCAGTGGGCAAGAAGCCGACGGGCGTGCGCTGATACCACCAGAAGGTAAATACGGCGATGCCGGCAAATAGGACGAGCACTAGCCACCAGACGCGAACAATTTGCCGCACCGACCAGGCGTAGACGCGCTCGATCGGCTGGTAAATGAAGTTGAAGATTGTCGTGAACGGATTCTTGCGTGTCGACTTGGGGCGTAAGTAGACCGCACATTGCGCTGGCTTGAGCGTCACGGCGTTGACCGCACTAATGAGTGCCGTGGCCGCAATGGTGAGCGCGAACTGCTGATATAACTTACCGGTGATGCCGCCCATGAAGGCAGTGGGAATGAACACAGCCATCAGCACCAGTGTGATGGCGATAATCGGCCCGGTCACCTCGCTCATCGCCTGGATGGTTGCGTCCCGCGGCGACTTGCCCTGCTCGATGTGATGCGAAGCATTCTCAACGATGACAATCGCATCATCGACCACGATGCCGATCGCCAGCACCAGACCGAAGAGCGTTAACAGATTGATCGAAAAGCCGAGTAACGACATGACGGCAAAGGCGCCGATAATCGTGACGGGAACCGTCGTGGCCGGGACGAGCATAGCCCGCCAGCTTTGCAGGAAGATGAGGATGACGATCAAGACCAGCGCCCCGGTCTCGATGAGCGTGCGATAAACTTCGTTGATGGCCGATTCGACGAATTTCGTCGTGTCGAACGGGATGCTGTACTCCACGCCGTCCGGCAAGGTCGGCTTGATGCGTTCCATCATATCGCGAACGCCCTTGGCGACTTCCAGAGCGTTCGAACCCGGTAGCTGATAGATCAGTAGATTGGCGGAATCCATGCCGCTGCGGATCGAGAATGAATCGTAACTCTGGGCTCCTAACTCGACCGTGGCCACATCGCGCAAGTAGACGATCCGCCCGCCCTCGCCGGCTTTGACGATGATCTCTTCGAATTCTTTCGGTTCGCTGAGCCGGCCGCGCGTAGTCACCGCCATCTGAAAGGCCTGCCCCGGCCGGTTGGGCGGCTGGCCGATCTGCCCCGCGGCCACCTGCACGTTCTGGCGAGCCAAGGCGGCGCGGATGTCCTTATCGGTCAACTGGCGCGCGGCCAGCTTGTCCGGGTCGACCCAGACGCGCATGGCATAGGCGCTGGCGCCGCGAATCATCACGTCGCCCACGCCCGGCACCCGGCTCAAGGCGTCACGCACTCGAAGATTGGCATAATTTGAAAGGAACAACGCATCTTGCTTCTTCTCCGGGGAAGTCAGCGAAATCGCCAGTACGATGTTTGATGCTTGCTTCTTGACCGTCACCCCCTGACGGCGAACTTCTTCAGGCAACTGGGGCATCGCCGTGGCCAGCCGGTTCTGCACCAGCACCTGGGCGTCTTCGACGTTGGTGCCGATCTCAAAGGTGATCGTCAGCGCATAGGAGCCGTCGCCTGAACTGGTGGACGACATGTAGAGCATGTTCTCCACGCCGTTGACTTGCTGCTCGATCGGGGCGGCCACCGTATCCGAGATAACCCGGGCATTGGCGCCGGGATAGGAGGTGCTCACGACCACCGTCGGCGGCGTGATGGCCGGATACCGTTCGACCGGCAGATCGCGCAAGGCGACCGCGCCGAACAGGATCATCAGAATGGCCAACACATTCGCAAAAATGGGTCGATCAATGAAGAACCGCGAAATCATGCGTGCGAACCCGTGGAGAGATTAAGAACACGCGCAAGAATAGGTTGCCGACAATGATTCTTGCGAGGAGATTGAGACACGTTCCCAGTCACGATCAAGTAGTTACTTGGCATCCGGCGCCTTGAACGTCCATTCCGAGGGCGTCACGGGCGCTCCGGGCCGTGCGCGTTGCAAGCCATTGACGATGATGCGGTCGCCCGGTTGTAGCCCTTTGTCGATGGCGACGACGGAGCGAAGGTTGAAACGGGCTTTAGCGGGGTCGCTGTCCGCCGGGGGGTTGGGATTAAACAGTTCCCATTTGGACGACGTCGCTTCGTCAGGCGGTGGAAGCGTCCAGACTTGCGTCCCGACGGTAACCGTTCGCTTCGCCACCACGTTCTGGTCGTTAAGGACATAGACAAAGCGGCCTTCTTGGCCCGCCATCAGTGCTTCTTCCGGGATCGTCAACTGAGGCTGCGGAGTGCCGCGCGGCACGCGCACCCGAGCATACATTCCAGGGAGCAGGCGGCGCGTCTTTCGGGGACCATCGGGCGGATTCTCGAGGCGGCCGCGGATGCGAACCGTGCCGGTCCCGGACTCGGCCCGGTTTTCGCGAAAATCGATCGTCCCCTCATGCGGGTAGCCATCCTCGCCGGCCACGCCAATGAGGACGCGCGGACTACCCTTGGACCTCTGCATGATTTGCAAGTACTCGAGCAGGTCGCGCTCGGGGACGTCAAAGAAGATGAATACCGACTCGACATCCACGATCGTGGTGAGAAGCGTCGCCTCTCCCTGGCCAACCAGGTTGCCGCGTGTCACGAGCGCCCTGCTGATCTGCCCTTTGATGGGGGCCCTGATCTCGGTGTAGCCAAGATCGAGAAGTGCGGATTCGAGTACCGCTTCGGTTTGCTTGATCGAGGCCTCGGCCGTCTCCCGCGCGGCCACGCGTTGCTCGAATTCTTCCTTGCTGATGTTGCGGGAAGTCAAGAGCGGCCTGGACCGTTCCTCCTCGGCTTTGGCGCGGCGAAGCTCGGCGACAGCCTTGAGCCGCTCGCTGTCCGCTTTTTTGACCTCCGCGTCGTACTCGCGTGTATCGATGAGAAACAGCGGATCGCCTTTCGCCACCTCCGTGCTTTCGGTGAACTTGATGTCTTTCAAGATCCCCTTTACCCGGGCGCGGATCTGCACGGATTCGACCGCATCCAGGTAGCCGTTGTAGTCGTAGTTTCCTTGCACGGGGTACGTTACCGGTCGAATCACCGTTACCGCGGGCGGCGGCGGCGCCGGCGGCGTCTTCGGCGCTCGGCGACAGCCGGCAAGCGAGACGAACAGCATACCGCCAGCCAACAACGCGGAACAAACAAGTTTCACTTGGCCTTCTCCCGTCGAGTTGCTTCCACATTTAGATTGTTCAACACGGTCTCCAACACTTCCCGCGTTTGTCGAACCGTCGCCTCGCTCAGTCCCTTGAACGCTTGAGCCCGCACCTGCTTCGCGCACGCCACCATGCGTTTCCAGACCGGCTCGACCGCCGGCGTGGGTCGCACGATCTTCTTGCGGCGATCTTCCGGGTCCGTCTCGCGGCTCACCCATCCGGCTCGCTCCATGCGTTCAAGAATTCCGGCCAGCGTCGGCGGCTCGATTTTCAGCCGTTCAATCAACTCGCCCTGTGTCAGCGTTCCGCCTTTCAGCGATAGCCAAGCCAACACTTGCCATTGCTGGTAGGTGATGCCATGCGCGGCCAGTTCCTCGTTCATGGCCTTCTCCAGCGCGTGAGCGGTCATGCAGGTCCAGTAGCCCAGGCTCTCTTCGAAATCATGGTCAAGCACCGCGGTCCTCGCTGCAATCGTTTAGCAAGATAATCATTAGCATGCTATTATTTTACGTGGAGATGTGAGAAAGAACAACCCGAACAAGAAGCAGGAAGCTGGGAAGTGCATGATCGAGACCACCGAACAATCAAAACGGGGGCGTCCGTTGAGCGGACACCCCCCGCGAGTTCAATCAGGCGTGTTGCGCAAACGCTTCCTTCATCGACACCTGCATCTCCTCCGGTGTCATGTCTTTGATGTGCGTCGCCAACGACCATTGGTGGCCGAACGGGTCGGTGACGATACCGTAGCGGTCGCCCCAGAACGTATCCGAGGCCGGCATTAGTACGGTAGCGCCGGCGTCGACGGCTCGTTTGATCGCGGCATCGCAACTCTCGACATACTGGTGGAAAGTCACCGGCGTGCCTTTCAGACCCTTGGGCGACTGAGACTTGCCCCCGCAGAACTCCGGGAAGTCGTCGGCAAAATATACGAATGCATTGCCGAAGCGCATGGCCGCGTGCATGATTTTCTTTCCATCCAGCGCCGGCATGCGGTGAATCTCCTGAGCGCCGAACGCCTTCTTGTAGAATTCGAGCGCCTCACCGCAGGGATCGCACACCAGATGCGGAATCAGGTTTTCATGGCCTGCGGGAATGGGCTGGGTCGTCTTGCTCATTATCACACTCCTTGAGGAAAGGTTTTGTTTGTTAAATACGATCGGCTCACACTGCTTCGGCGGCTTGCTTGAACGCCCGAATGTCAAACTTCTTCATGGTCAACATCGCTTTCATGACACGCTGCGACTTGGCCGGGTCGGGATCGCACAACAATTCTAGCAGGATGGTTGGAACGATCTGCCACGACAGGCCGAACTTGTCTTTGACCCAACCGCATTCGACCTCGGCGCCGCCGGCGGAGAGCTTGTCCCAATAACTGTCCACTTCACGCTGCGTCTCACAGTTCACAACGAAGGAGATCGCCTCCGTGAACTTGAAGTGAGGACCGCCATTGAGGGCGACAAACGACTGCCCTTCAAGCTGGAACTCAACGGTCATCACGGAGCCAGCGGGGCCAGGTCCTACTTCGCTGTAACGAAGCACTTTGACGATCTTTGAATTGGGAAAGATCGACGTGTAAAAGCGTGCCGCCCTCACGCAACGGGAAGTGAACGACCTCCCTTACTCCATCGTCGAAGGGAGGAATGACGAATCGACCGGATTCCGATTAAAAAACGAAATGGCTGTAAATCATGCTCAAATCGATGAGATCAACGCAGGGCCGCGGAATCGGCAACACCCAGGTTCTCGTAGATCTGCCGGGTGGCGTCCGACTTGTTCAACGTGTAGAAGTGAATGCCGCGGACGTCGTTGTCGAGCAGATCGCGGCACTGCTCCGTCGCCCAGTGGATGCCGACCCGGGTCACGGCTTCATCGTTCTGGCAACGTGCGACGGCGCGGAGCAACGAGGCGGGGAACTTGGCCCCCAGAGCGAGTTCCGCCATGCGCACCATGCCCGTCTTGGTCGAGATCGGCATGATGCCGGCCACGATGGGCACCTTGATCCCGGCCAGGTCGCAGCGTTCGCGGAAGTCGTAAAAGTCGCGATTGTCGAAGAAGAGCTGGGTGCAGATGTAGTCGGCCCCCGCGTCCACTTTTCGCTTGAAGTGATCCATTTCTTGCAGCCGGTTGGGTGTGCCGGGGTGTCCTTCGGGGAAACCCGCGACGCCGATGCCGAAGCCGCGACGGTCAGGGGCATTCTTCCGCGAACGGATGAAGTTCACCAACCCGTCCGCGTATTGGAAGGCATCCTTCTTGCGATCGAAGTTCGCGAGCGTCTTCGGCGGATCGCCGCCGAGGGCGAGGATATTCTCGATCCCCGATGCGGCATAGCGGTCGAGAATCGCTTCCATTTCCGGCAGAGAATGGCAGACGCACGTGAGATGCGAGACCGCCGTCAAGTTCGTTTCCTTGTGAATGCGCACGATGAGATCGTGCGTCCGTTCACGGGTCGAACCGCCGGCCCCGTACGTGACGGAGACGAACGACGGCTGCAGTGTTTGCAGGTCCGAGATGGTCACGAACAGTTCTTCCCAGGCCGCATCGGTCTTGGGCGGGAAGAACTCGAAACTAAACGTCGTGGGGTGGCTGGCGAAAATGTCCTGAATGTGCATGACCGATCCCTGGTATGTACGGTGTACCTCACAAGCCCATAGACTACTCGTTCGAGCGGCTTCTTGACAAGCGGAGTTCGCAGCGGGGAAAGCTGGGAGCGTGCAGTGAGCCGGCCAGAGGACCGCCCGAACATCTACAGGACTGGGGCGCCAACGCGAGACCGCGTTGCACGACTTCTTTTGAGGCTCGACCTCTCACCTCGCGCTGCGGCACCAGCGACATACGCCATTAAGCACGGGCGTACTATCTCTCGCTGATTTTATTCGAGTCGGAGGGTACATAAGGCTGTTCGGAGGCTGAACTTTGCAGAGGCTAAGCAGCCAGAGGTCTCAGACCCGCTCATGCTTCTTCCCGCCAAGAGTCGAGGGGGAACGCTGTGACGCATGGTCGGTCGCGTATCCCCCTTCTACGATGCCCTTGGCCGTTTCGTCGACAGGAGCGTGGTAGATCGCGTCGCGGACCCCAACACGATGAAGCATTTTCCAGTATGTCTGGATGGCTTTCGTCGCTGTCGTTCGGCTGAGTCCATGGCGTGTACTGAGAAGTTGGCGTACCTTCGCCCAGTATGCTATCGTGGCACGCAGAGGTAATCTTGATCGCGGAGGGGTCATGGGGCTCCAGGTTAGGTCACGAATCGATGATCTCAAAATCCGGCGAGCCAGCGTCAATCACATTATGTAGTATCGCCAAGCCAGCCGCTGTGTGGAAGCCGAATTGGTCAAAATCCGGGATCGCTGTTCGTCCGTCCGGCGGCCACGATGCCGCTACGGGGCCACATACTACGTCATACCAGTCTTTTGGAGCGGCGCGGCCCGGATGGAGATGTCTATGTGGAGCGCCCGCGGTACTGTTCCTACAGTGGTAAACGAAAGCCCAAAAAGCATCGTGCCTAGCATCTCCGCGAACGAACATCAGGCTGTCCAACGCCGCCAAGGCGTCAAGAGAAACTCGGAACCTGATGAGTGCGGGGTTGGTCGCCGCACGGTCTGCGGGCGGCAGATTCCGGTACTTGGACCGTGCCCACTCGCCGGCCTGACGGCGAAGGGTTGTTGTGTAGAACCCCCGTCCGAAATCGAGCCCTTGTCGCCCCCGCGTCAAATCAATCCCATTTGCCTCGATATCGTCCGCGGCGGTGCGGATCGTCCCGTGCCAAAGTATAACGTGCGTATTCTGTGTTTTCCATGCGGGGGGGGTAGAACTGGATGTGCTAACACTCGAGTACTCGCCATGGAAATGCCCGGATTGGGATGAAGGTTAGGGTCTAGCCTATGTGCCGCTGTCCTGACATCCTACTTCAGCGGCATGGCGAAACCGGCCAGACAACGCATGTCACGTCCAAATGCTGCCAAACTGGCCGCCAAACCTTGATGATTCCTACGGGCCGTGCGCGTGAAATAGAGTCTATTAGTTGGCCGATTATTTCGCTCCGTTGATCTATCAGATCTCTCAGTCGTGGTATCAAGACCGAGCAGTCGCACGCCAAAGTACAACGATATTCTTATCTGATTCGGAACAAGCCTGCCAACTATTTTCGATCTTTCTTCTCTCCGCGCTCCTCTCCGCAAATCCTCCCAGTCACGGTCTCACGGAGACTAATTTGCGTTTCGCGAAATCGATTGTATTCTTCAAGTTGGCAGCGGCGGTTCTCTCGATGACAGATGGCAGAAAATGTCAGGTTTTGTCAGGTCTGGAGAAAAAAACGGAAGTTCAGACGGCCGACGAAGGATTTTGACAACCGACCTTGACAGAGCCCCTGTTGCCACCGGTGGAACAAAATGGAACAGATTGGAACACTTGGTGAAAAAAAATGCCTCTTGGCCTACTATCATCCGAGTCGTGTCGACCAGTCCTCAACCGGCGAATTCACCGTTCTCCCTCTTGCATCCAACCTCAACACCTCCGACCATAAACATCACTCCCTCGACTTGAAACTCGGTAAGGATTGATCCCATGCGATTCTTCCTCTGTGCCTTCGTGTTGCTCGTCGCTTCCACCTCTTCACTCCAGGCCGCCGATGCGGCCGTCGTCGCCAAGAGCGGCATGGTCGTTTGCGTCTCGCCCGACGCCGCCGACGTGGGCGTGGCCATCATGAAGAAAGGCGGCAACGCCGTTGATGCGGCCGTGGCCGTCGCCTTCGCCATGGCGGTGACCTATCCCCCGGCCGGTAACATCGGCGGCGGCGGCTTTATGCTCGTTTATCCCGGCGGCAAGGCGGAGCCGGTCGTCTTCGATTATCGCGAAGTCGGGCCCAAGGCAATCAATCGCGAATCGTTTGTGAAGGAGAAGGATCATCACTCGCACAAGACGGCCGGCGTGCCCGGGACGGTGCGCGGCATGGAGATGGCCCACAAGAAGTTCGGCAAGTTACCCTGGGCTGATGTCGTCACGCCCGCCGCCAAACTTGCCGAGGAAGGCTTCGTGCTGACGAAGACGATGGCCAACTCGCTCAACAACATCCTTAAGGAGAAAGCGGACGACACGGAATTCCAATTCTGCTTCCGCAAGCCGGATAAGACGGCCTGGAAGGCGGGCGACACGCTGATTCAGAAAGATCTGGCGTGGACGCTCAAACTGATCGCCACCAAGGGGCCGGACGCATTTTACACGGGCGAGATTGGCGAACTGCTCGACAAGGAGATGAAACGCGGCGGCGGCTACATCACGATGGAGGACCTCGCCGCCTACAAGGCGATCGAGCGAAAGCCGATTCAGGGCGCCTACCGCGGGTACGATGTTTTTGGCCCGCCCCCGCCGAGCTCGGGCGGAACCTGCCTGGTCGAGATGCTTAACATTCTCGAACGGTTCGACCTGAAGAAGCAAGGGCGTTGGGCGCCGGAGACCATTCACCTGATGGCCGAAGCCGCCCGGCGGGCGTTTGCCGATCGGGCTCGCTATCTCGGCGATCCCGCGTTCACCGAGATTCCCGAGCACCTGATCACGAAGGATTACGCCTGGAAGCTGGCAGCCACCATCGACCTGACCAAGGCCACCCTGAGCGAAACGATCGGCGATAACATCCCGCTGGCCAAGGAAAGCGAAGACACCACGCACTTTTCGGTCATCGACAAGGACGGCCTCGCCGTGTCCAACACCTACACCCTGGAGCATAGCTATGGCTGCCGGGTCGTCGTGAAAGGCGCGGGCTACCTGTTGAATAACGAGATGAGCGACTTCAACTGGCAGCCGGG
>Ga0105048_10002461_pt1 | contig 30104 bp, 35 predicted proteins | sample MAT05_FD_78382 | JGI IMG/M metagenome (GOLD analysis project Ga0105048, IMG submission 78382) | Freshwater microbial communities from Lake Fryxell liftoff mats and glacier meltwater in Antarctica - MAT-05 | ecosystem: Environmental > Aquatic > Freshwater > Ice > Liftoff microbial mat | place... | reverse complement strand
CTTCCTCGAGGTGCAGGAACTGGCCGCGATGGTGGCCTGGCTGTCGAGCGAGGACTGCTCGTTTTCCACCGGCGCGGTGTTCGACATCACCGGCGGGCGCTCGACTTACTGACCCGCATCGCTGCCCGCGGGCGGCGGCGGCGGCAGCAGCCGCCGCGCCACCTCGGCAATCGACGCCTTGATCTGCGCCCAGCCGGCTTCGCTGTGCAGGTCGATGCCGCTGAACACCGGCGTGTGGCGCGTGCGCACCAGCAGCACCTGCACCCCCATCACCAGCAGCAGCGTGACGGCGTTCAGACAAGGCGCCTGGGCAAAGTCGCTGCCGCCCAGCACGCGCGAGGCGTCGGCGCCCCAGGCTTCGCGCTCGGCGTCCAGGATGTCGGTCAGCGGGTTGGGCTGCTGCATCTCGGCGGCCAGGATCTCCAGCGTCAACAGGCGCCGGCGCAACTCGTCGATGAAGTGATCGAAGAAGCGGGCGTAGCGCTCGGCCGCCGGCAAGGCCAGCAGCGCGGCCGGCTCATCGCCCAGCAAGTCCTGCAGCCGGGGCCAGAAGCGGCCGCTCTGGCCCCAGGCGCGCAGCAGTTCGGGCAGACCGCCGAAGTAGCGGTAGATGAGCACCTTGTCCACGCCGGCTTCGCGTGCCACGGCGTTCACACCCAGGCCGGCGAAGCCCTCTCGCGCCAGCACTGCGCCCACCGCGGCCAGGATGCGGTCTTCGGTGGACGCGCGGTCGCGCGCGCGCGGTGCGACGGCGTCAGGCAACGCCGCGCGCGGTGCCTCAGCCACGGACGATGTGGGCGTCCAGCCCCCGGCGCGGTGCCGGCCCCACCGGCTGGGCAAAGCCTACGCGGGCCCACATCTGGACCGTCTGCGCCGGCCGTGCCGCGCCCAGCAGCGCGTGGATGTCGGCGTAGGGGCCACGCTGCTCGGGGTACTCCTGCGGTGCCTGCTGCAGCGGCTGCATCACCACGCCCTGCGCGGTGGCCGCGAGTTGCACACGCGCGTAGGCGCGGCCGGCGTTGACCTGCGTGGCGCGGGCGTTGCCTTCGCTGACCATCCACGGGAAGCACCGCCGACGAGGCGCACCAAACTGCGTCGATCCGTCTTGCACTCCTCGTCACTGATTGGTGACTAAAGTATGGTCACCATCAGGTGACATGGCAAACGCCGATCGTTCGGGCGCGCCACAATCTGCGCATGCCCGCACACCGCCCTGTTGCTCACACTGCGGCCCAAACCGCCGCCCCGGCCGACCTTGCCGTGCTCGTGTCGCTGCTGGACGCGTTGCCAGCGCCGCTGGAGCCGCCCGACCCGATGGCGCTGGACGGCTATTTGTGCGGCGTGTTGCTGCAGCCCAGGCCGGTGCCTGCCGCCGAGTGGCTGCGCTGGGTGCTCGATGTCGAAGGCCGCCAGCCGCCGCCCGGGCTGCCGCTGGCCGCTTTGCACCAGCAGCTTGAACGCCGGCATGCCGAACTCGAGCGCGCCATTGCCGGCCGTCAGTGGTTCGACCCGTGGGTTTTCGAGCCTGACGAAGACAGCACCAGCGTCGCGCAGGTCGTGCTGCCCTGGGTGGCGGGGTTCGCCGCGGCGATGGATCAATTTCCTGAAGTGATGAACCATGAGGACCCGGCGCTGGTTGAACCGCTGGCGCTGCTGTACCGCCACTTCGACCCCGAGGACCTGGAAGATGCCGACGCGCTGCTGGAACTCATCGAGACGCTGGAGCCGCCGGCCGACTTGTCCGAAGCCGTCGAAGACCTGGTGCGCAGCGTGCTGCTGATCGCCGATGTGACGCGCCCGGTCGCCGTTCCCACGCGGGCAGCGGCACGCGGCCCGCGACGCCCTGTTCGCAACCGCTGACTGCACGCGCGTCGCCCTTGTCCCAATGACCTGGAGAACCCCATGCACCGCAAACGTCTCTCCCTGCTGCTGTTGACCGTCGCCTGCGCCGCGGCGGCCCTGCCCGCACGCGCCGCCGACGACCCGCCGCCCGCGCCGCGCGCTGCCAGCGACCCGCTCGGGCCGGCACGCCAGCAGATTGCCGCCCAACGCTGGCCGGCCGCACTCGACCTGCTCAAGACGGTCAATGCCGCCGGCAACCCGGACTGGAACAACCTGATGGGCTTTGCGCTGCGCAAGCAGGCCACGCCCGACCTCGACGGCGCGCAGCGCCACTACGACGAGGCGCTGCGTCTGGATCCGCGGCACAAGGGCGCGCTGGAATACTCGGGTGAGCTGGCGCTGATGAAGGGTGATCTGCCGCGTGCCGAACAGCGCCTGGCGATGCTCGAGCGCGTATGCGGCGGCGGCTGCGAAGAAGCAACCGACCTGAAGGCGGCGATCGCCCAGTTCAAGAGCAGCGGCCGGCGCCCGACCGCCGAGGCCAAGCGCTATCGCGGGACTTGACGCGGGACCTGACGCGGGATCTGACGCAGGACCTGATCCCCGAAGGCGCGCGCAGCGTGCAGGCCCAGGCCGCGCGCCACGCTGGAGAAGCGCTCGCCGCGCACTGACCGGGCGGCAGGGAATGCCGCGGCGATGCGCTGCACCAGCGGGGTGAGCCCCGTCGAGCCGCCGGTGAAGTACAGCGCATCGACCGCCTGCGGCGCCACGCCGGCCTGCCTGGCCGCCTGCTGCGCGGCGGCCACGATGCGTTCGATGTCCTCGTCCATCGTCGCGGCGGCGGTGGCCAGGTCGAGCGCGGCGCGCAGGCCGGATTCAACCAAGCCAAGATCGATGCGCGCGGCGCTGCCGCCGGCCACCTCGATCTTGGCCGCTTCGGCCGCCGCGGCCAGCGCATGCCCCAGCCGCTGCTCGAGCACCGCCATCAGCCGGCGGTGCACGGCCGCGTCGGCGTACCAGCCGCGCATCGAGCGCATCTCGGCCAGGCGTGACGGCGTGTAGGCGGTATTGATCAGGTGCCAGGTGGCCAGATCGAAGTAGATGCTGCTGGGCACTTCGCGCGCCGTGCCGTCGTCGCGCATCGGGCCGCGGGCGCCGAAGCCGAACAGGGGCAGGATCGCCGCCAGCAGGATGCGGCGGTCGAAGTCGGTGCCCGCGATGTGCACGCCGTGGTTGGCCAGGATGTCGGCGCGGCGGTCCACCCGCTGGCGGCGCGCCGGGCCCACGCGCACGAGCGAGAAGTCCGAGGTGCCGCCGCCGATGTCGGCCACCAGCACCAGCTCTTCCTGCGTCAGCGCGCGCTCGTGGTCCAGCGCCGCGGCGATCGGCTCGTACTGGAAGGCGACGTCCTTGAAGCCCACGGCGTGCGCGGCGGCATGCAACGCCGCCTGCGCCTGCGCGTCGCGCACCGGGTCGTCGTCGACGAAGAACACCGGCCGCCCGAGCACCACTCGTGGCAGGGCGTGCCCTGCGCTGGCTTCGGCCAGCCGCTTCAGCTGGCGCAGGTAGCCACCGACCACCTCGGCGTAACGCAACGCCCTGCCGCCGCCGATGTCGGTACGCTGCTCCAGCATCGGGCTGCCCAGGATGCTCTTCATCGAGCGCATCAGCCGCCCGTCGACGCCGTCGATGTAGGCCGCCAGCGCGGCACGCCCGAACAGGCGCTCGGGCTCGGCCAGCGCCGGCCCTTCTGCCAGGTAGAAGACCGCGGTGGGCATCGTCGGCTGGCCGTCTTCCAGCGCCACCAGACGCACCTCGCCGCCGGGCAGCGGCAGCGCGACGGCTGAGTTGGAGGTGCCGAAATCGATCGCCACCGCGACCTCGGCGGCCGCGGCGGCCGTCGCCGACGTGGGCTTCGCGGACTGCATGGGGGGGCGGATTCTACGGCCAGGGTTGGCGGCCCTGGCACTCGGGGCCGGCGTGAACTGGCGCACGCCGGGGTGCCTTTTCAACTGGTTGCACCTTGCAACACCCGTCGACACTTCAGCACCCACCCAGCCGAGGCCCGACCATGACGCCCGCCACAGCCCCGATGCGGCTCTTCCGCTTCCTGCGTTCACGACCGGCTGTCAAGCAAGACGATGCGGCCGACATGGGCACCGCCTTCGGGCTGGAGATGTCGCTCGACCAGTCGGAGTTCGACGACGAGCCCAAGGCGCAGGTCGGCGCGCCGACACGCGGCTGGCTGAGCCGGCTCACCGGCCGGCGCGCGGGGCCGCGCCCATAGCGGCACCTAGAATCCGGCGATGGCCCGGGTGTCGTTTCGCGAAAAGGTGCAACAGGTTCGCGAGGACGCCATCGTCGCGGCCGTCAACCGGCTGTTGGCGGAGAAGGGCTTCGACCTGATGACGGTCGACGAGGTGGCCGCCGAAGTGGGCATCGCCAAGGCCAGCCTGTACCGGCATTTCGCTTCGAAGGAGGCGCTCGCCGCCGCGGCGATGGTGCGGGTGCTCGGGCGCACGCAGGACACCATTGCCGCGCAGCCCCCTCAGCGTTCGGCCATCGACAAGCTCACCGCGGTCACGCGCTGGGCTGTCGAGGTGCAACTGGCCGGCGAGATGCCGACCCTGCCGTCGCAGAACTCGTCGCTGCGCGCCGAGTTGCTGGCCAGCCGCGCTTACACCGACGGGCTGCTCGGTGTGAGCGAGTCACTGGGCGCCTGGATCGTGCAGGCGCAGGCCGAGGGCTCGATCGACCCGGCGCTGCCACCCGAGGTGGTGCTGTTCACGCTGTTCGCGTGCGCCTGCGACCCGGTGGCGGGCTTCCTCAAGGCTGCGGGCCGCCATGAAGAGCGGCAGATCGCCGACTGGGTGGTGGGCATCTGCATCAAGGGGCTGGCGCCGCCCCGGGCCTGAACCTGGCGCGGCGGGTCAGCGCACCAGCAGCACCGGTGTGCTGCACTTGGCCAGCACCTTGGTCGCCACCGAGCCCAGCACCAGGTTGCCCAGCGCACCCTGCCCATGCGAGCCCATCACCAGCAGGTCGAAGCGACCCTTGTCGGCGAAGGCGGCGATGGTGTCGGCGGCAGCGCCGCTCTTGCCGACGAACTCGGCCTTCAGCTGTTGCTTGCCAAAGAAGGTGCGGATCGGCTTGAACACCTTCTCGGCCTCGTCGCGGTAGTAGGCGTGCAGCACCTCACGGTCGAGCACCGCCGCCGCACGCGGCGGAACTGCCGCCACCACCGACAGCACGGTGTAGTCATGTTGGCTGCCCAGCCACTCGTCGTGCGCGGCCAGGTAGGCCAGCATGCGCTTGGTGAAGGTACTGCCGTCGGCGGCAACGAGGATCTTCATCGGGTCTCCTGGATCATGTTGGCGGGTGGCCGAGTCTGTCGCGCGGCCCCGGCCGTGGGTCTGCGCTGGATCAGACCTCGAGCACGGCCAAGGGATCGTAGCCGACGGCCTCGCCCTTGCGTTCGAGCCCACGCGCCTGGCACACCACCCGTGTGGGCAGCCGCCCAGGGCGCTCGACGCGGTAGTCGTGGCGGCAGTGCACATGGCCGTGCAGCCAGAGGTCGGCATGCGCCAGCAGGTCGTCGTCGGCATTGCAGAAGCTGGCGGTGGTGGGCTGGCGGCCGAAGCGCGGATCGGCGCTGCGCAGGCTGGGCGCGAAGTGCGTGATCGCGACCGTGGCATCCCAGCGGCCTGCGGCGGGCTGGCACAGCTCTTCGGCCAGCCAGCGGCGGCAGGCCAGGGCTTCGTCGCGCACGCCCGCGGGGTCGAACGGCACCCCGTCGCGGGTGGCCTGCATCAGACGCTGGAAGTAGGCCGCCGCGCGCATCGCCCGCGGCCGCATGTCGTCGCCGAAGAGGTCGAAGTCGCACCAGCGGATGGTGGCGGCGAAGCGCACTCGGCGGCCATCCGCACCGGTGAGCACCAGCCGTTCACGCTCCAGCAGCGTCAGACCATGCGACGTGCAGCGCCTGCGCAGGGCGCGCCAGGCGGTGCCGAGGTCGCGCCCGTCGAACTCGTGGTTGCCAGCCACCACCAACACCGGCACCGGCCAGCCGGCAAAACGCGCCAGACCGTCCCAGGTGGTGTCGATGTCGCCACCCAGCACCAACAACTCGGCGCCGGGTGCAGGCCGCGGCTCGAAGACCTCGCTTTCGAGGTGCAAATCCGACAGAAGCTGCAGTTTCATGCTGAGAACATGGGCGTGAGCATGCGCTCACATCCCGTGGCGCTGCGGATTTGCGAGAAGCCGCGCGCCGCGTGCAGGCCGGGCTCTGACGCGGGGCCTCAGAGGCCCAGCCGCTGGTCGATGCGCGCCATCGTCGCCGGTAACGCAGACGGCAGGCCCTGCTCGAGCTGCCTGAACAACTCGGCATGCAGCGCCAGCTCGGCGCGCCAGTCGGTGCGGTCGATCTGCGTCACGCTGATGAACTGCTCGCGCGTGAAGGCCAGGCCGTCCCAGCGCAGGTCGTCGTAGCGCGGGCTGGTGCCGATGGCAGTGACCTCACCGCCGGCGCTGCCCTCGACGCGGCCGATCATCCACTCGAGCACGCGCATGTTCTCGCCGTAGCCCGGCCAGACGAACTTGCCGTCCGCGCCCTTGCGGAACCAGTTGACGCAGAAGATCTTGGGCAGCGTGGCGCCTGCGGCCTGCAGCTCGGCGCCGGTGTCGAGCCAGTGCGCGAAGTAGCTCGCCATGTTGTAGCCGCAGAACGGCAGCATCGCGAAGGGGTCGCGGCGCACGATGCCGGTGGCGCCGGCTTGCGCGGCGGTGGTCTCGCTGCCCATCGTGGCGGCCATGTAGACGCCTTCGGCCCAGTCCAGCGCCTCGGTGGCCAGCGGCACGGTGGTCGAGCGGCGGCCGCCGAAGAGGAATGCGTCGATGGCCACGCCGGCGGGGCTGTCCCATTCGGCATCGAGCACCGGGTTGTTGGTGGCGGCGATGGTGAAGCGGGCGTTCGGGTGCGCGGCCTTGGCCCCGGTGGCCTTGGCGATCTCGGGCGTCCAGTCCTTGCCCTGCCAGTCGATCAGGTGCGCCGGCGGGGTCTCGCTCATGCCTTCCCACCAGACGTCGCCGTCGTCGGTCAGCGCGACGTTGGTGAAGACCACGTCGTGCTTCAGCGAGACCATGCAGTTGGGGTTGGTCTTGACGTTGGTGCCCGGGGCGACGCCGAAGTAGCCGGCTTCGGGGTTGATGGCATACAGCCGGCCGTCGGCGCCCGGCTTGATCCAGGCGATGTCGTCACCGACGGTGGTCACGGCCCAGCCGGCGAAACCGGCCGGCGGCACCAGCATCGCGAAGTTGGTCTTGCCGCAAGCGCTGGGGAAGGCCGCCGCCACGTGGTACTTCTTGCCCTGCGGCGACTTGACGCCGAGGATCAGCATGTGCTCGGCGAACCAGCCCTGGTCGCGCCCCATGACGCTGGCGATGCGCAGCGCGAAGCACTTCTTGCCCAGCAGCGCGTTGCCTCCGTAGCCCGAGCCGTAGCTCCATATCTCGTGCGTGGCCGGGTAGTGCACGATGTATTTGGTGGGGTTGCACGGCCAGGCCACGTCCTTGCTGCCGGGCTGCAGCGGTGCGCCGACGGTGTGCACGCAGGGCACGAACGTGCCGTCGCTGCCCAGCACGTCGTATACCTCGCGGCCCATGCGCGTCATCACGCGCATGCTGACGACGACATAGGGGCTGTCGGTCAGCTCGACGCCGATGTGCGAGATGTGCGAGCCCAGCGGCCCCATCGAGAACGGCACCACGTACAGAGTGCGCCCGCGCATGCTGCCGCGGAACAGCGCGTCGGGCCCGGACTGCAGCGTGGCGCGCATCTCGGCCGGCGCCACCCAGTGGTTGGTCGGGCCGGCGTCTTCGCGCCGTTCACTGCAGATGAAGGTGCGGTCTTCGACACGCGCCACATCGCCCGGGTCGCTGCGCGCGAGGAAACTGTTCGGACGCAGCTCGGGGTTGAGCTTCATCATCGTGCCGGCCGCCACCAGCTGATCGCACAGGCGCTCGTTCTCGGCGGCCGAGCCGTCGCACCAGCAGACTTCGGCGGCCTCGGTCAGTGAGGCGATCTCGGCCACCCAGGCCACCAGCCGGTGATGTTGAACGTAGGCGGGGACGTTCAGGCGCAGGCCTTCCAGGACAGGACGATTCATGGGGGCTTCGATCATGGCTAGGGAGAAACAGGCCCGACTGCAGCGATTCGCCGAGGATGGGGTAGCGATTGTCGTCCACCTGTAATCGCGTTGTAACCATCGGGCTCGAGGGGCCCTCATGCAAAATCGGAATGGCGTGATGCCCGCCTCAGACCCCCCATCAAGGCCCCGCGGGCCGTGAAGCTGCTCAGCGTGAATGTGGCGCGGGCGCGGCGCATCGACGTCGGCGGGCGCAGCGTCATCAGCGCGATCGGCAAGCGGGCGGTCAGCGGCCCGGTGGCGGTCGGACCGATGGGCCTGGACGGCGACGAGCAGGCCGACCTGAGCGTGCACGGCGGCCTGACGAAGGCGGTCTACGCCTACGGCGCGCAGCACTACCCGTTCTGGCAGACGGTGCGCGCGCAAGCGCGCGTGGCGCTGTGGGACGACGCGCAGGAACCCGGCGCGATGGGCGAGAACCTCACCATCGACGGTCTGGACGAGGCCGCGCTGTACATCGGCGACCGGCTGCGCCTGCCGCGCTGCGTGCTGGCCGTCAGCGAGCCGCGCATGCCCTGCTTCAAGTTCAACGCGGCGATGGGCTTTGCGCAGGCCTCGAAGATGATGGTGCAGTCGGGCTTCAGCGGCGCCTACCTGGCGGTGATCGAGCCGGGCACGGTCGAGGCCGGCGAGGCGGTGGAGCTGCTGCCCGGCCCGCGCGAGGTGGGCCTGCGGGAACTGTTCCGCGCCCGCGCCCGCAGCTGAACGCTGCAGCTTGACCTGGAAGTCAGCGCGGCGCGTCGGCGAGCGCCGGGTCGTCGGTGCAGCCCTGGGCGCCGCCGCTGTAGAAGGTGGCGCGATCGGAAATGCGCCCGCCGCGCGTGCACGGCGCGGGTGATGCGCGCTGCCAGCCCGGCACCTGCTCGGCGCTGTGGCCTCGCTGACGATCAGACCGGCGCCATGACGATGCGGGTGGCGAGATCGATTTCGCCGACTCGAAGCGGGCTGAAAAGATCGGGCATGGGGAGCGAGGCCAACCCGACGCAACGACGGTACCGCGCTTCGCGTCGCCCGCCACGGCACGCGTGGGAAGATGGCGGCCATGCTTGCCTACCGCCACGCCTTCCACGCCGGCAACCATGCCGATGTGCTCAAGCATGTCGTCCTGGTCGCCGTGCTGCGCCACATGAACCTGAAGGACAAGGGCTGGCGGTTGGTGGACACGCACGCTGGCGCGGGCGGTTATTCGCTGCGCAGCGACTACGCGCGCAGCCGCGCCGAGTGGGAAGACGGCGTCGGGCGTCTGTGGGCGCGCGCTGACTTGCCGCCTGCCGTGGCCGACTACATGGCGCTGGTGCGCGCCTTCAACACCGACGGCCAGCTCGTCCAGGTGCCCGGCTCTCCGGCGCTGGCGCAGACGCTGAGGCGCGCGCAAGATCAACTGCGGCTGTACGAACTGCACCCCACCGACCACCGCATCCTGGCCTCGTACGTGGACGACACGCCCGGCGTGGAGACCAAGATGAGCGACGGCTTCGAGGCGCTGAGGTCCACGCTGCCGCCGCCGACGCGCCGCGGTGTGCTGCTGATCGACCCCAGCTACGAGATCAAGACCGACTACGGCCGCGTGGTGGCCGCCCTGCGTGAGGCGCTGGAACGTTTTGCCGACGGCACGGTGGTCATCTGGATGCCCCAGTTGCAGCTGCTCGAAGCGGTCAAGCTGCCGCAGCGGCTGCAGGCGGTGGCCGATGCGCAGGCCAAGCGCGGCTGGCTGCTGGCCGGGCTGACGCTGGCGCGCGCCGACGCCCGGGGCTTCGGCATGCTGGGCAGCAGCGTCTTCGTCGCCAACCCGCCGCATACGCTGCAGGCCACGCTGAAGCCGGCGCTGCCTTGGCTGGCGCAGGTGCTGGCGCAGGTGGAGGGCGCGACGCACCAGCTCAAGCAGGGGCGCGGCGCGGCTTGATCCCTTACCAGCCCCTCCAGCGCGCCCGGCAGCACCCGGTCAACCCGCTGTGCTGACCGACGAAGAAGCCGCCCGGGTTCGCGAGTCGGTCGAACGCGTGGCGCAGCGCGCCACCGAGACCATCGCCCAGGCCGACACGGCCTGGCGCGCCGTGCTCTTCATCGATGTGCTGCACGAGAACCTGGACCGTGTTGCCCAACAGGTGGACGCCACGCAGCCGGCCATCGCGTGCAAGGCCGGCTGCGCCTGGTGCTGCAGCCGCCGGGTGGAAGTCAACGAGGCCGAAGCGCTGCGCCTGGCGCACCACCTGCGCGGCCTGGAAGCGGGGGTGCAGCGCGAGCTCACGGCGCGCCTTCAGCACATGGCCCGGGTGCGCGCCGAGGCCGGTACTCGCCATGTGCCCGAGCCCTGCGCGCTGCTCAAGGACAACCTGTGCTCGGTGTATGCGATCCGGCCGGCAGTCTGCCGCAAGGGGCATTCACTGTCCGAGCAGGCCTGCGCCACGCGGGCGCAGACCATCCCGCAGAACCTCACGCGGTTGTTGCACAGCGAGGCCCTGATTGCCGGCACCCACGCCGGCTACCAACGCAATCAGTTGCGAGCGTCGAGCCATGAACTGTCGGCCGCCGTGCTGGCGGCGCTGGGCAACGAACACGCGCTTGATGACTGGTTCAGCGGCCAGCCGCTGCTGGGCACGGTGGCCCCGGATTCGCCTGCCTCAAGCGCCGCTTAGGCGCCCCGGCCTGCAACCATCGGTTCGGGTCGCAGGCGCGCGTCGGCCAGCAAGTGCGCTGGCGAGTGATCTCGAGCCCGCCGTCGTGTACGCTGCCGCGCCGAGATCACCGCCTGGAGCCTGCTGTGCATGATTTGGACCGAGCCGGTCGTCTGGTTGGGGCGCTGACCCTGGCGCAGATTGCCGGCGGCGTGCTCGTGAACCTCGTGCTCACGGCGCCCCTGTCCGGCGAACCCGGCTTTTTGGTCAACGCCGCGGCCCATTCGGCGCAGATCGCGGCCTCGGTGCTGGTGGCGCTGTTGCTGGGGCTCATCTCGCTTGTGGTGGCCGTGATGATGTTCGCGCCGCTGCGTCAGCGCGCCGGCGCGCTGGCGATCACGCTCGTCGCCGTGTCCGCCAGCAGTCTGGCCGTGGCTGCGGTGGAGCAGACCACCGTGATGTCGATGCTGTCGCTGAGCCAGGCCTACGCGCAGGCGGCAGCGGCCGAGCGTGAGTCGATCCAGGGGCAGCGGCTGTTGGTGGCCTCGGCACGCAACGCGGCGCACTACATCAACCTGATCGTCGGCGGCCTGATGCTGCTGGTGTTTCATCTCGCTCTGTACCGTTCGGCGCTGGTGCCGCGGGTGCTGGCTGCCTTCGGCATCGCCGCCGCGCTGCTGCAGATGGCCGCAGTGGCGATGCCGCTGTTCGGCCGCGAGATCGTCTTCCTGATGCTCGCACCGGTCGGTCTGGTGCAGCTGGTGCTCGGGCTGTGGCTCCTCGCCCGGGGGTTCCGCCAGTCGCCCGATGCGGGCAGCAGTCGTTCTGTCTGAGCCTGCATTCGGCTTAGCATCGCCCGCTTCGTCCCCGGGCTTGTCGTCCGGCCCGGGACGGGTGAGCAGACTGGGAGCCGCCGCGATGGCACTGCAACTGGTGATCGGCAACAAGAACTACTCGTCGTGGTCGATGCGGCCGTGGGTGCTGATGCGCCAGCTCGGCCTGCCCTTCGAGGAGATCAGGCTGCGCTTCGACTTCAACGCGGGCTCGGATTTTCGCCAGGCGGTGGCGAGGGTCAGTCCGGCCGGTCGTGTGCCGGTGCTGCTGGACGACGGCTTCGCGGTCTGGGACACGCTGGCCATCGCCGAGGCACTGGCCGAGCGCTTTCCCGCGGCCGGCGTCTGGCCCACCGAGGCGCGGATGCGGGCCCGCGCGCGCTCGGTATGCGCCGAGATGCATTCGGGCTTCAGCGCGCTGCGCAGTCGCTGCCCGATGAACATCGAGGCCCATCTGCCCGAGATCGGCGCGCTGGTCTGGCGCGACCACGCCGCGGTGCGCAGCGACGTGGCGCGCATCGTGGCGATGTGGGCCGAGGCCCGGGCCTCGAGTGGCGGCCCCTTCCTGTTCGGCGCCTTCGGCGCAGCCGATGCCTTCTACGCCCCGGTGTGCATGCGGCTGCGCACCTACGCGCTGCCGGTGCCCGCCGAGGCCACCGATTACATCGCCCGTGTGGTGGCCGCGCCCGGCGTCAAGGCCTGGACCCTCGACGCGCTGGCCGAGCAGGACTTCCTCGACTTCGAAGAGCCCTACCGCACCCGGCGCTGAGCGCCGGGCCACGCGCCGCCGCATGAAGGCCTACGTCGTCGGCGGCGCGGTGCGCGACGCGCTGCTCGGGCAGCCCGGCAACGACCGTGATTGGGTGGTGGTCGGCGCCACGCCGCAACAGATGGTCGACGCCGGATACAAGCCGGTGGGGCGCGACTTCCCGGTCTTTCTGCACCCGCAGACCGCTGAGGAGTACGCGCTCGCGCGCACCGAGCGCAAGACCGCCCCGGGCTACCACGGCTTCAGCTTCCACGCCGCGCCCGGCGTGACGCTGCAAGAAGACCTGGCGCGGCGCGACCTGACCATCAACGCGATGGCGCGCGATGAAGACGGCACGCTGATCGACCCCTTCGGCGGCCAGCAGGATCTGCAGCACGGCCTGCTGCGCCATGTGTCGCCGGCCTTCGCCGAAGACCCGGTGCGGCTGCTGCGCCTGGCGCGCTTTGCCGCGCGCTGGCCGCACTTCCGCGTCGCCGACGAGACGCAGGCGCTGCTGCGCGGGTTGGTCGAAGCCGGCGAGGTGGATGCGCTGGTGCCAGAGCGCGTCTGGCAGGAGCTCTCGCGCGGGCTGATGGAAGCGCGCCCGAGCCGCATGTTCGAGGTGCTGCGCGCGTGCGGCGCGCTGGCGCGGCTGTTGCCCGAGGTCGAGCGGCTGTGGGGTGTTCCGCAGCCGGCGGAACACCACCCGGAGATCGACACCGGCGTGCACCTGATGATGGTGCTCGACGAGTGCGCGCGGGTTGGCGCGTCACTGCCAGTGCGCTTTGCCTGCCTGGGGCATGACCTGGGCAAGGGCAGCACGCCGCGCGATCAGTGGCCGCGCCACCTCGGCCACGAGGCGCGCAGCGAGCGTCTGGTGCGTAAGCTGGCGCAACGCCTGCGCGTCAGCGCCGACTGCCTGGAGTTGGCCCTGGTGGTGGCGCGCGAGCACGGCAATATGCACGCCAGCGGCAAGCTGACCGGCGCCGCGGTGCTGCGCCTGCTCGAGCGCTGCGACGCGCTGCGCCGCCCCGAGCGTTTTGCGCAGGCGCTGCTGGCCTGCGAGTGCGACGCGCGCGGCCGCGCCGGTCTGCATGAGCGGCCCTATCCGCAGCGTGAGCGGCTCGAGCGCGCGCTGCGGCTGGTGCAGCAGGTGGATGCGCAGGCGCTCGCCGCCGCGGCGCTGGCGGCTGGCCGCAGCGGGCCGCAGATCGGCCAGGCGCTGCACTCGGCGCGCGCGGCGGCACTGGCCGGACGCCTCGACGCGCCCTGAGCCGCGTGCCAACATCGATGCGCAACACAGGCAAACGATCGTGACGCTCTCCGAAGGCATCCGCCGCCACGGCTTTCGCAAGTGGTACGAGCGCCAGCTTCTGCGAAGCCACGGGCACCTGGCGCTGACCTTCATATGCCTGGTCGGCGTCTTCGCCGCCTTCGAGGCGCTGCGCACCGTGGGCGGCCCGGCCGACCAGGCCAGCGACGTGGCGGCGATGCTCTTGTGCATCGCCGTGGGGCTGTGGGCGCTGCGCCGCTACCTCTTCTTGCTCAGTCACGCCGAGGCGGTGGCCCACCAGGCCGACTGCCCGACGTGCGGCACCTACGCGCGTTTCACGCTGGTGCAGGCCGACGCCACCGGCGAACAGGTGCGCGTGTGCTGCCGCCAATGCACCCACGAGTGGCTGATCGCGAGCTGAACGAGAGCTGATCGCTCAGAGCATCCAGCCCACCAGCGCCAGCAGCACGGTCAGCACGATGCTGCTGCCCAGCGGCACGTAGAACTCGCGCCCGCGCAGGCGCAGCGTGAAGTCGCCGGGCAGCCCGCCCAGCCCGATGCGTCGCAACCAGCCGCGCAGGCCGTTGAAGACCAGGCAGGCGAGCACGAAGATCAGCAGCCAGCGCATCGCGTCGGCCCCACGTTCACAGCCGGTGCCGGCGGTCGCCAGCGGCAAAGCCCAGCGGCTGCCAGTCCAGCCCGCGCGACAGCGCGATGACCTTGAAGAGCTCGCCCATCTCGTGTTCGGCCAGCAGCTTCTGCGCCGGCGCCAGCACGCGCGCGTCGGCGCCGCGCAGCCGCTCGAGCAGCCCGCAGTTCAGCAGGAAGCGCGCCTGCGAGGTGTAGCCCGCCACGTCCAGCCCGGCGTCCTGCGCGGCCAGCGCGATGGCGCTGAAGTTCACATGCGCGGTGATGTCCTTCTCGCCGATATCGGCCAGCGGGTCGGCATCCGCCAGGTGGGCGCGGTGGCACATCAGCGTGCCGTCGACGCGCTGCGGATGGAAGTACTCGTGCTCGGGGAAGCCGTAGTCGATGAAGAAGGCCGCGCCCAGCGCCAGCCGGTCGGCCAGCGTGCGCACGAAGGCCTCGGCCTGCGGGTGGATCTCGGTGAGATAGCCGGGCGGCAGTGCGGCGTCACTGGCCGGGTCGGTGGGCGGGCGCCGCAGCGTCGGCCGATCGGCCCAGGCGAAGGCGCCTGGTGCATCCGCCCGGTCAGCCATCTGGGCCACGACCCCGCGCTCGAACCAGCGTTGACCATCCCAGCGCAGCAACTGCACCGGCATCGCATCGAGCACCTCGTTGCCCACCACCGCGCCTTGCAGCCGCGCGGGCAGCTCGGCATGCCAGACCACGCGTTCGCCGAAACGCGCCAGCCGCTCACGCTGACGCGCCTGCAGCGGCGCCGACAACTCCACCACGTGGCAGCGCTGCACGCGCTCGCCCAGCGCATCGAGCAACTGCGCCGCCAGCGCGCCCGAGCCGGCGCCGAACTCCCACAGCGCAGGCGCGCCCCCGGCGGCCTGCACCGCGTCCAGCGCCTGCAGCACCTGCACGGCCAGCGTGGCGCCGAACAGCGGGCTGAGTTCTGGCGCGGTGACGAAGTCGCTGCCATCCCCCGGCCCATGGCCGAAGAGGCGTTCGCCGCGCGCGTAGTAGCCCAGAGCCGGCTCATACAACGCCAGCGCCATGAAGCGGTCGAATGGCAGCCAGCCGCCCGCTTCCTCGATGCACTCAGCGATGGATGCGTGGAGGCGCCCGCGCAAGTCCGCTGTGGGGTTCATGATGCGGGGCCGGGGCCTGGATCGTTGAACCAGGCCCGCTCAGGCGGCGTCGATAAACTGTCGAATTGCGTTCCCGGCACCGGGGCATTGTAGGAATCATGAACCAGCGTCCCGTCGTTCTCGTCACCGGCAGTGCCCGCCGCGTCGGCCGTGTCATCGCGCTGGAACTCGGCACGCATGGCTGGGATGTCGCGGTGCACTACCGCGGCTCGGCCCACGAGGCGGCCGACACCGTGGCGACATTGCAGGCGGCGGGTGCCCGCGCCGTCAGCTTCGCCGCCGATCTGGCCGATGAGGCGCAGTGCCAGGCGCTGCTGCCTGCCGTGCAACAGGCCTTCGGGCGCGTGGACGCGGTGGTCAACAGCGCCTCGCTGTTCGAGTACGACGACGTGGCCGGCTTCGGCTACGCGTCGATGGAGCGGCACTGGCGCGCCAACACCGGCCCGGCCGTGCTGTTGGCGCGTGCGCTGCACGCGGCAGGCGGCGGCGCGGTGGTCAACCTGCTCGACCAGAAGCTGTGGAACCCGAACCCCGACTACTTCTCGTACTCGCTGTCGAAGGCAGCGCTGGAGGCGGCGACCACGATGCTCGCGCTGGCGCTGGCACCTACCGTGCGGGTGGCCGGTGTCGCGCCGGGCGTGACGCTGGTCAGCGGCCCGATGGACGAGGCCACGTTCGAGCGCGCGCACCAACTGACGCCGCTGCGGCGCTCGTCCACACCCGAAGACGTGGCGCGCGCGGTGCGCTTCGTGCTGGAGTCGCCGGCGATCACCGGCACCACGCTGCTCGTCGATGGCGGCCAGCACTTGCTGGGCCAACCGCGCGACGTGCTGTTCCTTGCGCAGCAGGGGGCCTGAGGTGGGCGGCGGCCTGCTCGACCCGCGCCTGGCAGACTGCAGGCGCCTGTTCCTGCGCGACTATGAATTGCCGGTCTCCATCGGCGTGCACGACTTCGAGCGCCAGGGTGCGCAGCGCCTGCGCATCAACGTCGAGCTGTACGTGCCGCTGGCGTCGAGCCGGCCGCGCGAGGACCGGCTCGACGAGGTGCTCGACTACGACTTCATCCGCCACGCGGTGCAGGCCCGTATCTCCAGCGGCCACATCGGCCTGCAGGAGACGCTGGCCGACGACCTGCTGCGCGCGATGCTGGCGCACCCCGGCGTGCGCGCCGCACGCGTCAGCACGGAAAAGCCCGACGTCTACCCGGACTGCGCCGCGGTCGGCTGCGAGGTGTTCGGTTTCAGGGAGCCGGGATGAACGACATCAGTGACTCGGCCGCCGCGCGCAAGACGGCCTTCGAGGCCAACAAGCTGAGCAAGCGGCTGCACCGCGAGGTGGGCCGCGCGATTGCCGACTTCAACATGATCGAGGCCGGCGACAAGGTCATGGTCTGCGTCTCCGGCGGCAAGGACAGCTACGCGCTGCTCGACGTGCTGATCTCGATGCGCGAGCGCGCGCCGGTGCCCTTCTCGCTCGTGGCCGTCAACCTCGACCAGAAGCAGCCCGGCTTCCCCGAAGAGGTGCTGCCGCGCTACCTGCAAGAGCGCGGCGTGGCCTTTCACATCGAGAACCAGGACACCTACAGCATCGTCAAGCGCCTGGTGCCCGAAGGGCAGACGATGTGCAGCCTGTGCTCGCGCCTGCGCCGCGGCATCCTGTACCGGGTGGCGGGCGAACTGGGGGCGACGAAGATCGCGCTGGGCCACCACCGCGACGACATCGTGGTCACCACGCTGATGAACATGTTCTTCGGCGGCCGGCTCAAGGGCATGCCGGCCAAGCTGGTCAGCGACGACGGCCGCCACGTGGTGATCCGCCCGCTGGCCTACGTGGCCGAGACCGACCTGGAGAAGTGGGCGCGCCACCGGCAGTTTCCGATCATCCCGTGCACGCTGTGCGGCAGTCAGGACAATCTGCAGCGCGTGGTGGTGAAGAAGATGGTGCGCGAGTGGGAGCGCCAGTACCCCGGCCGCACCGACAACCTGCTGCGCTCGCTGGCGCATGTCGTGCCTTCTCACCTGATGGACGGCCGGCTGCACCCTTTCGTCACGCTGAAGGCTTCTGGCGTGCCCGACGCCGACGGTGACAAGGCCTTCGACGACGAGCCCTGCGCGCCGCCACCCGGCCCGGCGACGGTGCGCCTGGACCGGTTGTCGCCGCAGGCACTGGAGGACTGAAATGAACGCACCCACCACCCAGCGTCGGCGATGGGCTGTCGCGGCGCCGGCGGCCTTGCTGGCCGTATCGCTGATGGCCGGCTGCGCCGGATTGCGCAGCGTGGCGAGCGATGTGTCGAGCTTCGGTGACTGGCCGGCCGAGCGCAAGCCCGGCAGCTACGCCTTCGAACGGCTGCCCTCGCAGCAGGCGCAGCCCGAGGCCACCGCGCGCCTGGAAGATGCCGCCCGCGCGGCCCTGGCCCAGGCCGGCTTCAGCGCCGCGGCCAGCGGCCAGACACCCGACCTGCTGGTGCAGGTGGCCGCGCGCAGTACGCGCACCGACGCCCGCTGGGACGACGCGCTGTGGTGGCGCGGCGGTTTCGGGGTGCATCGCGTCGGCCCCTGGGGCGGCCCGCGCTGGGCTTTCGGCCCGGGCTGGGACATGCTGCCGCGCTACGAGCGCGAAGTCGCGGTGCTGCTGCGCGACCGCGCCAGCGGCCGCCCGTTGTGGGAAGCACGGGCCAGCAACGACGGCAGCTCGATGGGTGATGCGGCGCTGCTGGCGGCGATGTTCCAGGCCGCTCTGATGGACTTCCCGCGCCCCGGGCTGAACCCGCGGCGTGTGGTGGTCACGTTGCCGGGTTGATCGGCGAAACCAGCGCCGAAACCAGCGTCGAAACCAGCGCCGCCACCACCAGGGCGGCGGGAGAGATCCGCCTCAAGGCGAGACGGCCACGACGGCCGCGGCGCCGGCCAGCAGCGCGCGCACATCGCCTTCCCAGCCCTTGAGCTTGTTGCGCATCACCTGGCGCTGCTTCGGCGTGGCGGCGTTGTGCAGGCGCGCGGCGAACTCGCAGTTGTAGGCCGTCAGCCGCTGCTGGTAGGCGCGGTGGTCGGGCTGCGGCGAGCGCTCCAGCGCCTCGGCCAGCCGGCGCAGGGCGGCCAGACCGCGCTCGCGGTCCAGGCCGGGCATGGCGCGCAGCGTCTGCAGCACCTCGCGCTGGCGACGCTCACGGTCGGCCAGCCACAACTCGGGGTCGAAGGGCGAGGTGCTCAGGCTCTCGGCAATCAGCCGCCGCTGGCGTTCGTCCAGCCGCCCGTAAAAGGTCTCGGCGCGCTCGACCGTGCGCTTGACCGAGGCTTTCGTCCGCTCTGACGCGTCGGGCTGCACGAAGTCGCTGCGCAGCTCGGCGTTGCCTTTGGCGTAGCGCTGCGCCAGGTGCTGCCACTGCGCCTCGCCGCTGGCGGCCAGCACGGGCTGGGCCAGCGGCAGCGCGCCGTCGATGGCGGCCCAGGCGCGTTCACGCGCCAGCTCGGTCCATTGGCAGGCACGCGCCGCGGTCACCGGCTCCAGCGCTTCGGCCTGCAGGCTGGCCAGTTGCAATGCGTAATCGGGCAGCTGGGTCCGGCGATGCCAGGTGAACCACTGGCGGACGGCGTCCTTTGCGCGCGGCGACTGGGTGGCGTCGAAGTCCATGTAGCCGTCGAGCCACCACCAGGCGATGGTCGGCCCGTTGTCGTATCCCAGGCGCAGCGTGCTGCAGCCGGTCAGCATCATCAGCAGCGCGCCGATAATCGCGGCTTTGCGAGAAAGTGAACGCATGGCGCTGAACCTGGTGATCATGGCCGCCGGCAAGGGCACGCGGATGAACTCGGCGCTGCCCAAAGTGCTGCACAGGCTGGCCGGACGATCGCTATTGCAGCATGTCCTGGACGCCGCTGCCGGGCTGGGGGCAGTACACACCGTGGTCGTCACCGGCCACGGCGCCGAGGCGGTCGAAGCCGCCAGCCCCGGCGTACAGCATGTGCGCCAGATGCCGCAGCTGGGCACCGGCCACGCGGTGCTGCAGGCGCTGCCGGCGCTGGACGACGCGCTCGACACCACGCTGGTGCTCAACGGCGACGTGCCGCTGGTGCAGGCCGCCACCGCGCACGCGCTGGCCAGCGCCTGCGGCGGCGCGCGGCTGGCGCTGCTGACCATCGAGCTGGCTGACGCCAGCGGCTACGGCCGCATCGTGCGCGACACCACGGGTGGCGTGCGCGCGATCGTCGAGCACAAGGACGCCAGCGCCGCGCAGCGCGCGATCGGTGAGGTCTACACCGGCATGATGGCCGCGCCCACCGCGGCGCTCAGGCGCTGGGTGGCGGCGCTGCGCAACGACAACGTGCAGCACGAGTACTACCTGACCGACATCGTGGCGATGGCCGTCGCCGAGGGCGTGCCGGTAGTCGCCGTGCCGGCCGCCGACGAGACCGAGGTGCTGGGCGTCAACAGCCCGCGGCAGCTGGCCGATCTGGAGCGCCGCTTCCAGCGCCGCCAGGCCGAGGCACTGATGGACGCCGGTGTGCGGCTGGCCGACCCGGCCCGCTTCGACCAGCGCGGCACGCTGCAGTGCGCGGCCGACGTCGAGATCGACATCGGCTGCCTGTTCGAGGGCCATGTCACGCTGGGCGAGGGCGTGCGCATCGGTGCGCATTGCGTGCTGCGCGACGCGCGCGTCGACGCCGGCGCGGTGATCCATCCCTTCACGCACATCGAAGGTGCCCGCGTCGGTCCGGGTGCGCTGGTCGGCCCCTACGCGCGGCTGCGGCCGGGTACCGAGCTGGGTGCCCGGGTGCACATCGGCAACTTCGTCGAGGTGAAGAACAGCCACCTGGCCGCCGGGGCCAAGGCCAACCACCTGGCCTACCTGGGTGACGCCACGGTGGGCGAGCGCGTGAACTTCGGTGCCGGCAGCATCACCGCCAACTACGACGGCGCCCACAAGCACCAGACGGTGATCGGCCACGACGTGCACGTGGGCAGCAACTGCGTGCTGGTGGCCCCGGTGACGCTGGGCGATGGCGCCACCATCGGCGGCGGCTCGACGATCACCAAGGACGTGGCGGCCGGCCAGCTGGCGGTGGCGCGCGGGAAACAATCAGCGATCGACGGCTGGCAGCGGCCGAAAAAGACGAAGCCGGCCGGCTGAGTCGCGTGGCCCGCTTCAGGCCCGGGCCGCGCCGCCGCCGCCGCCACCTTCAGCCTGCGCTGCCGACGCCTGATCAAACACCTGTGCCGCCAGGCACAGGTCTTCCCAGGCGCGCGCCTTGTCCGGCAGATTGCGCAGCAGGTAGGCCGGGTGGTAGGTGACGACCAGCGGCACGCCCTGGTAGCGGTGCACGCGGCCGCGCAGCTTGCCGATCGGCTCGGTGCTGCGCAGCAGCGCCTGCACGGCGAAGCGGCCCATCGCCAGGATGATGCGCGGCTGCACCAGCGCGATCTGGCGCATCAGGAAGGGCTCGCATTGCGCCATCTCGGCCGGCTCGGGGTTGCGGTTGCCCGGTGGCCGGCACTTCAGCGTGTTGGCGATGTAGACCTGCCGCGCCGGGCCGAGGCCACCCGCCTGGTCGCTATGGTCGGCGCTGTCGGCGCGCGACAGCGCCAGCGCACGCAGCATCGCGTCGAGCAACTGACCGGCGGCACCGACGAAGGGCTCGCCCTGTTCGTCCTCTTGCCGGCCCGGGGCTTCGCCGACCACCATCCACTGCGCCCGCGTGTGGCCGACGCCGAAGACCGTCTGCTGGCGGCCCTCGCACAGCGTGCAGGCGCGGCAGCCGGCCACCGCGCTGCGCAGCGCGGGCCAGTCGAGTGTGGCGATGTGGCGCGCGCGCTCGTCGCCGGCCGGTGCGCGGGGCGTCAGCTCCTGCGCGTACGGCGCCGCGACCGGCTCTTGAACCGCGGGCGAGGGCCGTCGGGCCGTGTTCTCGGGCACCTTTGCGGGCAACGGTGCGCCAGCCAGCGGCGGTGACCAGCCGCGCAGCCCGATCGCCTGCAGCAGGCCGTGCTGGCGCTCAGTCCAGGGCATCGTTGCTCCTGGGTGAGAGCACATCCAGGCTCATCAGCACGGCATGCTCGCGCCCGCCCGCCGCCGGGTAGTAGTTGCGCCGCTGGCCGACCGCGGCGAAACCGCGCAGCGTGTACAGGCCGATCGCACGCAGGTTGCTCTCGCGCACTTCCAGCCACAGCCGCGGCAGGCCGCGCGCACGGCACAGCGCTTCCAGCCGGTCGAGCAGCGTGCGCGCATGGCCCTGGCGCTGCTGCTCGGGCGCGACGCTCAGGTTCAGCAGGTGCAGCTCATCGACGCCGGGCAGCGCGACGAAGTACGCCAGCACGCCGCCCTCGGCATCCTGCAGCAGTTCGGCGAGATAACCGGCGGCCAGCGAATCGATGAAGTTGCCGTGCGTCCACGGGAACTCGTAGACGCGCTGCTCGATGCGCAGCACCGCTGCGACGTCATGGCTGCTCATCGCCCGCCGCCGGGCGGGCCAGGGCTTGAGCCGTGCGTTCACGGCCGCAACGCGTCCGTCGGCTGGCCCGAGCGGGCCGCCGCGGCCACGGCCCGCTCGGCCGTGGTCAGCGCAACCTTGTCGCGCAGGTATAGCGGGAGGGCGTCGGCGGCATCGACACCGGCGCCCGCCGCGTGCAGCGCCAGTGCGCAGCGCAGCAGTGCGGCGGCGCGGTCATGCTCCTGCGGCCATTGCGCCGCGGCGCCGATTGGCAGCCGGCTGCCGAAAGCGGCGAGCGCGCTGCCGGCCACGCCCGACGGCGGCGCCGCGGCCCAGCGCTCGGCCAGCGCCGGCAGCGTGAACAGCGCGGCCGGTTGCAGCACCTGCCAGCCGCCTGCTGCATAGCGGAAGGCGCCGGCATAAGCCTCGTCCATGCGCGCATCCATCGCCACCCAGAGCTCGAAGCCCTCGCCGGCACCGGCCTGCGTGCGTGCGTCCTCGGCCACGATCAGCAGACTGTCCACCGCCAGCAGTGGCTTGGCCAGCGCCAGCCCAAGCCCCTGTGCTACGGCGCAGGCGGTGCGCAAGCCGGTGAAGGCGCCGGGCCCGCGGCCGAAGGCGACGCTGTCCAGTGCTCGCCAGCCGATGCCCGCATTCTTCAGCAGCGCCGTCGCCTGCGGCAGCAGCGCGGCCGAAGCCGCTGCGCCGCCCTGCATGTTGGCCAACCAGTGGCCGGCCGGTGTGGCCAGGGCCACCGCCAACCGCTCGGTGGCGGTGTCGAAAGCCAGCACACAGACGCCCATCGAACGAGTGTAGCCGTGCGATCATGGTCCGAATGACGCGACCAAAATGACTCGCCCATCGAGCCCCGGGCCACGTCGGCGAAGGCAGCGGCTTGCCGCACTGGCGCTGCTGCCCGGCCTGGTCTGGCCGACCCTGTCTGCGGGCCAGGGCGCAGCCCCGCCGGGGGACACGTCGCCGGCCCTGCCCGCCGACGTGAGCGCCGCGCTGCAGCGCGCTGGCGTGCCCGAGCGTGCCTTGTCGGTGGTGCTGCAAGAGGCCGGCGGGGCGCGCACGCTGATGTCGCAGCAGGCCGACGTGCCCGTGAACCCGGCCTCGCTGGCCAAGCTGCTGACGACCTTCGCCGCGCTCGAGCTGCTCGGCCCGGCCTGGACCTGGGCCACCCCGGTCTGGCTGACCGGCCCGGTACAAGACGGCGTGCTGAACGGCGACCTGGTGATCCGCGGCAGTGGCGACCCCAAGCTGGTGCTCGAACGAATCTGGCTGCTTCTGCGCCGCGTGCAGGCCGTCGGCGTGCGCACCATCGGCGGCGACATCGTGCTCGACAGCAGCGCCTTCGCGCCGCCCGAGGTCACGCCCGCGGACTTCGACGGCGAGCGCCACCGCGCCTACAACGTGCTGCCCGATGCGCTGATGCTGAACTACAAGTCGGTGAACTACAGCTTCTTGCCCGATCCCGCGCTGGGCGTGGCGCAGGTACTGTCCGAGCCGCGGCTGCCCGAGGCGCCGGAGGCCACCGTGCCGCTGGCCGCCGGCCCGTGCACCGACTGGCGCGGCGCCCTGAAGGCCAGCTTCGACAGTGCGCGCGTTCGATTCGCCGGCAGCTACCTGCAGAGCTGCGGCGAGCAGACCTGGGTCACCGCCGACGCGCAGCCGCAGACCTACAACGCGCGGCTGTTGCAATCCATGTGGCGCGAGTCGGGCGGGCGGCTGAACGGCCGCGTGCGCGAGGGCCGCGCACCGACTGACCGGCCGCCCAGCTTCGAGCTGCGTTCGCCGCCGCTGGCCGAGGTGGTGCGCGACATCAACAAGTTCAGCAACAACGTGATGGCGCAGCAGCTGTTTCTGACGCTGGCGGCGCAGCAGGACCCGACTCGTCCTGCCACGGCTGCGGCGGCGCGTGCACTGCTTGCGCGCTGGGCCACCGAGCGGCTGGGCGACGCGGCGCAGTCGCTGCTGGTGGACAACGGCTCCGGGCTGTCGCGCGACAACCGCGTCAGCGCCAGCGCGCTGGCGCGCCTGCTGCAGCTGGCCTGGGGCAGTGCGGTGATGCCCGAGCTGATGTCGTCGCTGCCGGTGAACGGGCTGGACGGCACGCTGCGCCGCTCGCGAGCGACCCCCGGGCGCGCCCACCTGAAGACGGGCTCGCTGCGCGACGTGGCGGGCGTCGCCGGCTACGTGCTGACCGACGGCGGCCAGCGCCGCGTGCTGGTGGCCGTGATCCAGCACCCGAACGCCAACGCGGCGCGGCCGGCGCTGGACGCGCTGGTCAACTGGGCCATGCGGGACTTGCGGGACGTTCGGGACGTTCGGGACGTGCGGGACGTGCGCGACGCGCGCCCGCGCTGACCCCCTGCCTGCCTGCCTGCCTGCTCGCCCGCCCGCCCGCCTGCCCGAGTTACCGGACCAGATCAAGCAATGGACGCTGCAGCCATCACCCACCTCATCGGCTACGCCGCCGCGGCGCTGACCACGGCGTCCTTTCTGCCGCAGGCCTGGCTGACGCTGCGCACGCGCGACGTCAGCGGCATTTCGGTGGGCATGTACAGCGCGTTCACCGCGGGCGTGGCGATGTGGCTGGTCTATGGCCTGCGCATCGGCGAATGGCCGATCATCGCGGCCAACGCCATCACGCTGGCATTGGCCAGTCTGATCCTGGGGACCAAGCTGGTGGTCGACCGCCGCCGTCGGCGCGCCGCGCGGCCGGCCAAGAAGCGGGATCAGGTGGCGAACGAGTAAGTCCGACCAGGAGGTCGGGCCCGATGCCGGCGTCAGAACGGGTTGTTCCGTGCCCGTGCCTCGGCCTGGATGGCCAGCCGCTGGTGGCCGCCGAAGGACATGCGGCGGTCGTCGGCCCACAACCAGTTGGTGGCGTTGCCGTTGGTGACCAGCGTCTGGCTGGTGCAGCCCGGCAGCGTGGTGGTGCAGACCGCGGTGCTTGCATTGAGCAGGCCGAAGCTGCCGGGCGAGCGCGCCATCGCCTGCACCATCTCGTCGCCCAGCACCAGGCCGACGAAGCGGCCGTCGTTGAGCACTTCCACCCGCATGCGCGCGTTGAGTGCCGCGCTCAGGCGCGAGATCAGTGCCGCGCGGTCGGTGTCGGTGAACAGGGCCTTCTGCGCCAGCGCGTAGGGCGAGAAGCCCATGTCCGGAATGGTCGCGACGATCACCCGCGGGCCCATGCCGACCAGCCGGTTGATCTGCTGCGCCAGCTGCGTGCCGCGGGCGCGTGCGTCGTCGATCAGTGCGGCTTCGCTGCGCTGCGGAAACTGGGCGTACAGCTCGAGCACGTCGTTGACGCCCAGCATCACCGTGGCCAGATCGGTGGCCGAGTAGCCGCCGCGGCTCATCTCGACATCGATCTGGCCGGCCAGGTCGGCCACCTTGGCGCCCAGTGCCGCGCGCATGCGACCCTGCGGCGCAGCCACGGCGGCGGGGTTGCACTCGGCAAAGACGAAGCCGTAGATCGCCGCCAGACCCTGCACCCAGACCGGCTGGCCGGCGCAATCCAGCGCGCCGGTGGTGGCGTTGACCGCGTTGACGGTGTACTTGCGGCCGTCAGGCAACAACAGACTGGCCTCGTCGCCGAAGGCGTACAGCCGAGTCGGCTGGAACGGCTCGTACTGCGAGGTGCCGCCGCCGCAAGCCACCAGGCCCAGCCCGAGCCCGAACCCCAGCGCCATGGCGCCCAGCCAGCGGCGCAGTCGCCGCGTTTCCCACGCGCCAGAAGACATCCGATCTCCGAGAGTTGTAGCGTCAGCCCCGTGCGGGCACCTGATCATGCTGTCGTCGCCGCCGCGCGCTGCAGCCGGTCGCGCACGCCGTCCCACTCGACACCCGGTGGAGGCTGCTCGACCCAGATCTTCTGCACACCGGCGTCGTCGAAACCGCGCAGCACGGCAAACAGCTCATGTGCTGCGGCCGCCGCGTCGTCGGGCATGCGCCGCCACACGCAGCCACCGCCTTCAGGCACGGGGGAGCGCGAATATACCGCCAGCCACCCGCGGCCCCCGGCCGTCGACTGCGCCAGCGCCGCCAGCAGCGCCGCGCGCGGCCACAGGCGCAGCCGTGCGCGCGGCGCGTAATGCGACTCGAGCGTGCCGCTGGCGCGCGGCGACGCGGTGTCGCGCTCGCCCAGCGCCGTGCCCAGCGCGGCCTCGAGCGCCAGCCTGGACAGGCTGCCCGGGCGCAAAAGCGCGGGCGGCTCGCGTGTGCAATCGACGATCGCCGACTCGATGCCGAAGGCGCAGTCGCCGCCGTCGAGCACGCGCAGGCCGGGGCCGAACTCGGCCGCCACATGTGCCGCCGATGTGGGGCTCAGGCGGCCGAAGCGGTTGGCGCTGGGCGCCGCCACACCGGGCACGCCCCGCAAGGAAGCCGTGCGCAGCAGTGCCTGCGCCAGCGGATGCGCCGGGCAGCGCAGACCGATGCTGGCCTGCCCGCCGGCGGCGGCGCCGGCCATCCCGGGCGCGCGCGGCACGATCACCGTCAGCGGCCCCGGCCAGAAGCGCTGCGCGAGATGCAGCGCCGCGCCGGACAGGCCGCCGCCGTGCGCAAAGGCGGCGCAGGCTTGCAGGCTGGCGATATGGACGATCAGCGGGTGGTCGGCGGGCCGGCCCTTGGCGGCAAAGATGCGCGCGACGGCGGCATCGTCGTCGGCGCGCGCGCCCAGGCCGTAGACCGTCTCGGTAGGAAAGGCCACCAGTTCGCCGGCCGCCAGCGCATCGGCGGCGGCGTCGACGGCGGCCTTGACGGCGGCCTGCGGGCCAGGATCCTCTGGTCCGGCGATCGGGTGGGCGATGCCGCTCACGAATCGGAGAACCGGGTCAGAACGCCGGCAGGCCGAGCAGCGCGGCGGCCTGCAGCGCCACCCCGCGCGCCGCCGGCGCGCTGGCTGCGGTGACGGTCAGGTGGCCCATCTTGCGGCCACGCCGTGGCTCGGCCTTGCCATACAGGTGCAGGTGGACGCCGGGCAGTGCCAGCACGGCCGCCCACGGCGGCGCCACCGCGGCCGCGCCGTCGGAGGCGAACCATAGATCACCCAGCAGGTTGAGCATCACTGCGGGCGAGTGCAGCCGCGGCTGCACCAGCGGCAGCCTGGCCAGCGTGCGCACCTGCAGATCGAACTGCGAGACATCGCAGGCGTCGATGCTGTAGTGGCCCGAGTTGTGCGGGCGCGGCGCCATCTCGTTGGCCAGCAGCGCGCCGTCGTCGAGCACGAAGAATTCGACACAGAGCACGCCGACATAATCCATCGAGGCCGCCAGCCGCGTGGCGTGCGCCACCGCCTGCGCGGCGGTGCCAGCGTCGACCTCCGGCGCCGGCACCTGCGTGACGGCGAGGATGCCGTCGCGGTGCAGGTTCTGCTGCACCGGCAGATGCACGCTGTGGCCATCATCGGCGCGCGCGACGATCACGCTCAGCTCGAGTCGCAGGGGCAGTCGCTGCTCGAGCAGGCAGGGCACACGGCCGAGCGCGTTCCAGGCGGCGGCCAGTTCGGCCGGCGAGGACACACTGCGCTGGCCCTTGCCGTCGTAGCCCAGGCGCGAGGTTTTCAGCAGACCGGGCAGCAGCGCGGCGGGCGCGGCGGCCACGTCGGCCGCCGTCTCGATGCGTGCGTGGGGCGCGCATGGCACCCCTGCGCGGACGAAGTGCGCCTTCTCGGCGGCGCGGTGCTGGCACACCTCGACGGCCTCGGCGGCGGGGGCGACACGGCCGTGCGCAGCCAGCGCGCGCAGTGCCGCGGCCGGCACGTTCTCGAATTCCGTGGTCACGGCGCCACAGCGCTGCGAAAGTTTTGCCAGTGCTGCTGGATCGGTGAAACCGGCCTGCAAGTGCTCGTCAGCCACTGCACCGGCCGGGCTGGCGGGGTCCGGGTCGAGCACCACGACGCGGTAGCCGAGCGACTGTGCAGCCTGCGCGAACATTCGGCCGAGCTGGCCACCGCCGAGGACGCCGAGCACGCCGAGGGTCGCAGGCATCATCGTTTCAGCGCTGCCGTCATCGCCCGTGCGTTCTCGGTCTGGCGCAGCCGAAACTCGTCAAGGCGCTCACGCAGCGCAGGGTCGGTCAGCGCCAGCATGGCGACAGCAAACAAAGCGGCATTGGTCGCGCCCGCGACCCCGATCGCAAAGGTCGCGACCGGAATGCCCTTGGGCATCTGGACTATCGAGTAGAGAGAGTCGAGCCCGTTCAAATGGTGGCTTGGCATCGGCACGCCGAGCACCGGCACGGTGGTTTTGGCAGCGATCATCCCAGGCAAATGAGCCGCGCCGCCTGCGCCGGCGATTATTGCTTGCAGGCCGCGTGATTGTGCGGTTTCAGCGTACGCAAACATGTCGTCGGGTGTGCGATGCGCAGATAACACTTTCGATTCATGCGGGATCGCAAACTCGATGAGAATCTCGGCCGCCGCCGACATCGTATCCCAGTCGCTTTGGGATCCCATAATCAACCCGATCATCTTTGAATCACCCATAGTGAGTTTCCTCCGCCCATCCGCTGAACACCTATCATTGGGATATTTAGGTCTGTCTTTAAGCGGCAGGACGAGTTTTCGTTTTCTATTCCCCAAAAGGCCTGCACAAACTGCAGGCTAGGTAACTGTGCCAATAACCACCCGGGAGTCAAGTGTTTCTGGGGTGGCGCAAAGAAGTCGTCGACTTGGGAAGCGCTTCTAAAATACCTGCTACGAAAGACACCGAACTTTCGTATGCGCGAACCGCATCGTCTACTTCTTTGTCCTCTGCTATCGGGATCTTAGCACTCGGTTCAGATTGCTTGATTCGGCGGCAAAGTGCGAAAAACACTGCACGGTCGTCGAGGTCCATATCTCCGGCTTGATGAGCAGGCCCGCGATCCAGTGCCTCCAGCGCCCCGCGCCAGTCACCGAGGTCGAGGCAAGCCCACGCCAGATCGAGAAGCGCGCCAGACCGCACTTCCATTTGGGGGCGATCCCTTAACTCGTCAGTGAGCACCACCAAAATGTCCTTCGCCATCTGCGCCCGACCTGAAAGTAATAGCAACCGAGCTTTGGTTGCGCGGGAAATTCCGACCAATGAAGCCGCGCCAGCGAGCGCGTCAAATCTTTCGCTGGACTCCATACCTTGTGTTATCCAGGCTAGATCTGGCTCCGACAGTTCGCCCAATAGTCGTTGGACCCTTAAGTCACTAATCCTGAACACACTCTGATTGTATAGATACGCCGAGAGCGATGCTCGGTCCCCGAGCGTTGCGCAGAGTTCACGCACCTCGATGAAACATGTTTTTGCGTCGTCGTAATGCCTTGCATACAAGTAGCAGTTTGCGAGAACAAGTAGGAACCGCAAGCGCGCATCGCTAGGAACCAAGTTGCCGCCGTCGATGCATCGCGCGATGCACTCGATCGTTCGCTTGTAGTTCTCTCGCTCGAAGTTAATGAATGCGTTCCACGCTAGCGACCGAAAGAGCATGTCGTGAATACCTGAGGCCTCGCTCAGCGCGGTTGCGCGCAGTATTCGATCGTGGGCGCTTGTGTCTGCTGCTCGGAAATGAGCGATTAGCCCCTCAAGCAGCAAGAGCCAGACCGCTGTCCGGACACTTCGCGTCGCGTAGCCACCTTGCCTGGCTTGAGCAACCAGCCGCTCCGCGTCGTCAAACCGACCCATTCGAATCTCGCGCTCGGCCTGTTTAAACCGTTCGTCCATCCGCGATTCATCTTCATGCGACGAGACCATAGGAACACTCCTGGTGACCCAAGTCGGTATCGTAGAGGTTCGAGCGCACCGGCTGAGCGCGGTCCGCAAACAGGCGGCGCCCACGAGCTGCCCGTGAAGCGCGCCGAAAAGCGGTGCGGAGAGAGACCAGACGGCTGGAGACGCCTCAAAGGCTTTACCTGAAGTTGGCCAGGAGCGTCGCGAAAGCGGTCGGTTTGACGGCTCGTTTGAAAGGCAACGCTTTGTGAGCGGCCGAGTGGAGTTGCCGAGGTTCTGCCAGCGCGCCACGGCTGTCGATGCACGTCACGTGAGCCTTCTTCGCCCGTTGTGTCGCCGAGACCGGCTTCTCACCTTCGGAAGAGCAGATTACGATGCAATGCCCCGCGAAATGAGGGCGCTTGAAGATGTTCGAGCTAGGGCCGCTGCGCCCTCAGCCCCAATCAGAAATCGAAGGAGAGTAACGAAATGGCAACTGCAAAGAAAGCTGTGGCGAAGAAGGCTACGAGCAAGACCGTGAGCGCGAAGAGTGCTCGTCCAGCCGCCAAGAAGGCTGCCCCGGTAGCCAAGAATGCGGCCCCGGCCAAAAAGGCTGCGCCGGCCAAGAAGGCGGCGGCGAAGAAGCGTACGCCGAATGCGGCGTTCATGAAGGCGATGTCGCCGAGCCCCGCG
>Ga0105048_10002454_pt1 | contig 30146 bp, 23 predicted proteins | sample MAT05_FD_78382 | JGI IMG/M metagenome (GOLD analysis project Ga0105048, IMG submission 78382) | Freshwater microbial communities from Lake Fryxell liftoff mats and glacier meltwater in Antarctica - MAT-05 | ecosystem: Environmental > Aquatic > Freshwater > Ice > Liftoff microbial mat | place... | reverse complement strand
TTATTAAGTTTATTGGCCGGTGGGGATACAGACCTATAAGACTCTAATCGTAATTCATTCACTGTTTTGGTTAACTCCTTTAACTCATAAGCAGATTACTTTAGGGCAATGTATCTGATACAGGTATGGTGACAGTTGGTTGGATAGAGCAAAGAAATACTCTTTAATCCTTACTTTAATCTATCCTATTTACTACTTATTAACCGAAACATAGTTTGACCCTTTTATTCAACATTTGAATATTATTGCGTGCTGAGTAGTTACCAACACTTTAATAATCACAGGATTCTTTTATTTTCTTTAAGCCGAATAGGTCAATTTGTCAAAAATTTTTCACTGCCGAATTTGGGTTTATAATTCTCGGCCCCTTTATTTTTGAATAGTATTACTAAAGTTCTCATTAAATATTCTCACTCGAAGTTCGGCATTGTTTCTAATATTCATGTAGAAAAGATTGTAATCACCAATATGGTAGTTATTTACTCGAAGAAATATTTTTCCTTTTATGTTTGGCTTATTGATTCTTAAAACGCCATCCTTCACTTGGGCATCGCAAAGTTCAGGAATAATCTTTCGAAAATCGCGAAGAGTTCCACCTTGATTCATTTTGGCTGAAATATAATTGGCGTTGGTGGTCCAATTTAAAGGGTTAGTGCAAACGGAATACTTTTTTGGTTTCTTATATTTTTTTGGATAATACCCTTTAGCGAAGGTTTGCCAACTACAATAACAGCCAGTAGCAGTGGCCGATTCACAAGGTTTTATATTTGTATACAATGTGTCAAATACAGGCATGCCAATGATATAAGCGCAGACTAATTGTTTGCTTAAGGGTTTGTTGTCAAAATATTCCTTCAACAATCGAATGGCATGATTGGTGCCTTGACTGTGTGAGGCAATGATGATTGGTCTGCCAACATTGTATTGACTCAAATAATATTCGAACGCTTTTTTTACATCAGAATAGGCTAAATCAAATGCTTGTTTAGCACTTTGGGTATCTTTTGTAGTGTAAGAACTGTAATGTGCTTGACGATATCGAGGAGCATATATTTTGCTCGAACTATTAAAAACGCTGGCCTGATAAGTTATGGCGCCTTCATCAGTTTTTTTATTAACCTCAAAATTTGAAATGTCACAATTCCAATGGTACTTGTCTTTTGGCGTTTGAATAAAGCTAGTTGGATGAATAAAAAAGACATCGGCTAAGGCATCGTTCTGAAGATCTTTGAATGTTCCTGTACCTGCAGTTGTATCTGCTTTGTCTTTCATAAAAGGCAAGGCAGCCCAACTCGAATTTAACGAGTAATCTGGAATGGGTGGCGTTTTTTCGGAGGAAAATTTATCGTAAATCACCACGTCTTGAGCAAGAGCTAATGCTCCATAACACATTACTAAAACAAGTAGTTTAATTTTACCCTTCATTCAAAAATTTCAAATTTAACCACAATTCTAATGTTTGTTTAATTTATTTAAAATTCATTAACTTGAAATGACCCTTGCCAAATTAATTAGAAGAGGCAATTTACAGATAGAGTCAGTTTTTGATTTATTTGAGATAAAAATATTGGGTACTTAAAATTAACTTTGCCAAATGCCAAGCATCACATGGAAATGTCCTTCGAATATTGCTCTTGTTAAATATTGGGGAAAAAAGGGAAAACAACTACCGGCCAATTCTTCAGTTAGTTTTACCTTAAATCAATGTCATACCATTACACATTTAACGTACGAACCCAAACAAAACGATGGAACCATTCTGCTGTCATTTTCATTCGATGGCAAACCAATGCCTTCGTTTGAGCCCAAACTCGAACAGTTTTTTAACAATGTTGAGCACTTGTTTCCTTTTTTACCCGGGTATATTATAGAGATAAATACCATAAACACCTTTCCACATTCCAGCGGCATTGCCTCGTCGGCTTCGGGATTTGGGGCTTTAGCACTTTGCATTTGCAGCATGGAGCAACAATTGGGTGATACCTTGCCAGAAAATCAGTTCTTTGAAAAAGCCTCAAATGCTGCTCGTTTAGGAAGCGGAAGTGCGAGTCGTTCTGTATATGGCCCTTTAGCAGTTTGGGGCAAAAGTGATTCTTTTAACGAAAGTGATGATGAATTTGCAATAAAATTTAGCGATGTACACGAGGTATTTAAAACGTATTGCGATACCATTTTGCTAGTTGATGAAGGCAAAAAGGAAGTTTCGAGTACTTTGGGGCATTCACTTTTAAACCTTCATCCTTTTGCAGAAATACGATATGCAGAAGCCAATAAAAATTTAGGGTTATTAAAAACGGCGCTTCAAAATGGTGATTTAGTCTTATTTAACGAAATTGTTGAAAGGGAAGCCATGATGTTGCACGCTTTGATGATGACCAGCAATCCAGCCTTTATATTAATGAAACCTTTTACTTTAGCCATTATTCAAAGGGTTTGGGAACACCGAAAACAAACAGGCATAAATATAACCATAACTTTGGATGCGGGAGCCAATGTACATCTACTTTATCCACACGATGAAAAGGAAGTTGTGCAGGCTTTTATTCGCAGCGATCTAAGCAAGTATTGCAAGGACCGCATGTTTATTAATGATTTTGTAGGTTTAGGGCCTCAGCGAGTGGATATCTAATTCGACTTAAATTTATTGACTAGAAAAATAACTTATAGAGTTGTAGGCCTATCAAGGTTGATTCTGTCATTTTCCAAAAAAACATACATAGTGCAGTTGACTGTAAATTTGTTTATCATGCTTTGTATTAATTTAGCAGCTAATAAATGATACTACTTTGTAAAATTTTTAGACTACGGCAAATGCAAAACAAACTATTAAATTAAGGTAATTAAAAACGGATGAGATTTAGAACCGCTTTTTTTAACACCTATCAAATTTTAAGATCCTGCTGGGTTATCCTTATGTTTAATATTGTCGGCTATTTTATGCTGGCAAGTTTTCAACAAGGACAGGATGTTATTCGTATGTTGGGTTTTAATACGGGCGTTGCAGTCAATTCAAGGCATACTATAATGGTTAGTTGCTTGGTTGTTTTTTGGGGCTGGCAAAACTTCCGTTCCGCAAGATTAATCACACATCTCAAAGCATTTCATTTTTCAGAATTTTACCGAAAGTATGCCGTAAGAACTTTGGTAATTGTACCACGTGTTTTTGGAATTATACCGGTATTGATTTTGGCGTATAGCACTTACGTAGCTAATCAAAGGTTTATTCCATTGATATTTTTCTACCTCAGTATTGGTATTATTTTGTATTTATTTTTGGTTTATCGCCGGAAGTTGATCGTTTATTTAATGACCAAAAATTTGCCAATTCGTTTTTTACTTGACTATATCCCAGTAAAAAATGATGCCTACCCTTCTGCTTTTATTCTTGCGAAACAAGGTTTCTGGATTTGGCAACGCGTAATTATGCTCATTCTGATTTTTGGTTTGATATTTTTATTTCCAATCTCGTTTTCAAGATTTGTTGGTGCTTCGGGCATTGTGATTTTAGCGCTTAGTTGTTGGTTAGTATTCTATTCACTTTTATCACTTCTTGAAAATCGCTACAAAATTCCGTTTGTCTTCATTTGTTTTTTATGCTGGATAGGATTTAGTTTCTTAAATAATAATCATGAACTTAGAACCTTACAAAGCAGCTCGCCTGATAAACGACTTTACCTTGATACTTATATCAACAATTGGTTGCAAACCAAACATCAAACTGAAGATACCGTTCAAGTTTACTTGGTAGCTTGTGAAGGTGGTGGAATCAGGGCTGCTTATTGGTCTAATAATGTGTTGAGTGAGTTATCCATCAAGGATTCCAATTTTAAAAGTAAAGTATTGGCTTTTAGCACAGTTTCGGGTGGATCTTTGGGAGCTATGTCGTTTAACTTAGCTGCCAAATGTTACAAAAATCCTGTGGTGGCTCGTAATTCAGTTAGAAAGTTTTTGAAAAAAGATTTTCTTTCACCCATTATGGCCTATGCTATGTTTCCGGATGCAGTGCAACGATTTTTACCATTTCCTGTAACTCGTTTGGATAGAGCAGCCGTGCTTGAACGAACCTGGGAGCAAAGTTGGGAAGAGGTAAACAAAGACTGCCCCGATTATTTTCAAAAGGGTTTCTTAGAGTCGGATCTCACCGGCAAAGATAAAATGGGTTCCTTGCTTTTTTTAAATGCCACTCACATCGAAACCGGTAAAAGGGTTTTGGTGAGTCCTGTAAAATTTGGAAGCAATCAGTTTTATGAAACAACCGATATTTTATATACAGTCAATAAGGATACTCGCGTAAGTTCAGCCGTTTTGCTCAGTGCTAGATTTCCGTATTTAACCCCGGCTGCATTAATTCTGGATACCAACAATAACCGATGGGGACACGTTGGTGATGGAGGCTATTATGAAAATTTAGGTATTTCTACCATTTTAGATATTTATACCCGACTAAGAACTATTTCAGATATAAAAAACATTCCACTCAAGGTTTCGTTTATATTTATACGAAACACCAAAGATTTTAGTAAAACAACCGCCCTTAATAGTTTGTACGAGGTTATGGCACCCATTGAAGCTTACCTAAATGTTTGGTATAAAAGCGGAGGTTACAATCTCAATATGATTAAGAATCTTTCCTTAAGAAAAAATGATAAAATTATGAATTTTGCCTTACCTCGTTTCGAAAATGATATTATACCGCTAGGCTGGAGTTTATCAAAACAGGCCACAGATTATATCGATAGTCAGGTTGAAGGTGTTGTGAATGCCCAAGTAAATAAAATAAAGAATCCGCCTAAATATTATACAAAACCGGCAGATTAAATGTATATATAACAAAGAACTTTATAACTCGAATGCAATTTTTCAGGATTTACTAACAACCAAAATCCTTTCGTTCGATGAATCACAAATTGAAATTTAAAAATGAGATTCAGAAAACTTTTATTTATAGTACTGTGTTTATCATTTATTGGAGTTTTTGAAATTCGATGCAAATCTGGCGATTGTCCAGCTTATACGGATGATGCTACCGAGAAAAAGGGACTTTTCAAACGAAAACGAAAGGTTTCTAAACGAGGTTTATATAACAGAAAACCACCGCATTACTACCGATGAAGCTCAAATTGAATGCTAACAAAAAAAAATAAAACATTTTATAGTTCGTTTTAGCAAAAAAGTTAGTTTTGTTAAACGAATACACCAAATAAGAAGCTCAGAAATATTGCAATTTAACGATTTAACTCAATTGAATTTGGCTGTATATTTGTTAACAATAAAAGTAATAATTAAATAAAGAGGAGACATGGAAGCAAAATTTTCACCTAATGTAAAGGAAGTCATTCAATATAGTCGAGAAGAGGCTATTCGTTTGGGACATGGCTATATTGGAACAGAACATATCTTACTGGGCATTCTTCGTTTAGGAGAAGGCAAAGCCTTGGTTCATTTAAGAGCCTTAGGTATTGATTTTTTGAGGCTTAAAAAGAGTGTTGAAGACAATATTCGTGATACCGCATCACGTCCAGTAAACATGGGCAATATTCCTTTGACAAAGCAGGCCGAGAAAGCACTAAAAGTGACTTATCTTGAAGCGAAAATTTTTAAATCCGATATCATAGGTACCGAACACTTGTTATTATCTATTTTGCGTGATGAAGACAATATTGCTTCACAGATTTTGACTCAATTCGGTGTAAACTATGACATTTTTAAGCATGCAATTGAAGATAACCTGACAGAATTGCCGCCTTCAGATAGTGAACTTCCCGAACTTCGGGATGAATTTCCCTCCGAATCGCCCGATGACATGTTTGGCGAACGACGACCGAGCGATACTAAAAAAAACAATTCAAAAAGTAAAACCCCGGTTTTGGATAATTTCGGACGTGATTTAACAAAACTTGCCGAAGACGATAAATTAGATCCAATTATTGGTCGTGAAAAAGAAATAGAACGGGTTTCTCAAATTTTATCGCGCCGCAAAAAGAATAATCCAGTTTTAATTGGCGAACCGGGTGTTGGTAAAACTGCCATAGCCGAGGGTTTAGCTTTAAGAATTGTTCAACGCAAAGTGTCTAGAATTTTATTTGACAAACGCGTAGTAACTCTTGATTTAGCATCTTTGGTAGCAGGTACTAAGTACCGGGGTCAGTTTGAAGAACGCATGAAAGCCGTGATGAATGAACTCGAAAAATCGCGTGACGTAATTTTATTTATCGACGAAATTCATACCATTGTAGGTGCTGGTGGAGCTTCAGGCTCTTTAGATGCCTCAAATATGTTTAAGCCTGCTTTGGCAAGGGGTGAAATTCAATGCATCGGGGCAACTACTCTTGACGAATACCGTCAGTATATTGAAAAAGACGGTGCTTTAGAACGACGTTTTCAACCGGTAATTGTTGAGCCGGCCACACCAGAAGAGTCTTATCAAATTCTGCAGAATATTAAGGACAAATACGAGTCGCACCATTCTGTTACCTATACCGATGCAGCGCTAGATGCAGCTGTTAAGTTAAGCGTTCGTTTTATTAGCGACCGACACTTGCCCGACAAGGCCATTGATGTTATGGACGAAGCCGGTGCGCGTGTTCACCTTAGCAATATTGTAGTTCCCGGAGATATCATTGAACTTGAAAAGAAAATTGAAGAAATAAAGGATGAAAAAAATCGAGTCGTTAAAAGTCAGCGTTATGAAGAAGCTGCTCGATTGCGCGATAAAGAAAAGTCTTTGCTCGAACAATTAGACATTGCCAAAGCTCGTTGGGAAGAGGAAACAAAATCGCAACGTTATATTGTAAATGAAGAAAGTATGGCCGAAGTAATAGCCATGATGACAGGTGTTCCTACCAAGCGAATTTCTCAAAATGAAGGAACCAAGTTATTGAGCATGGCCGAGGATATTCAAAAGCAAGTTATCGGACAAAATCAAGCAGTTGTTAAATTGTCAAAAGCAATTCAAAGAACCCGTGCCGGATTAAAAGATCCAAATCGTCCCATCGGTTCGTTTATATTTCTAGGACCTACCGGTGTTGGAAAAACGGAGTTAGCCAAATCACTTACACGTTATTTGTTTGATTCTCAGGATTCCTTAATTCGAATTGATATGAGCGAATACATGGAGAAATTTGCAGTAAGCCGTTTGGTTGGAGCCCCCCCAGGATATGTAGGATACGAAGAGGGCGGCTTTCTTACCGAAAAAGTGCGTCGCAAACCATACAGTGTTATTTTATTTGATGAAATAGAAAAAGCACATCCCGATGTATTTAATATTTTATTACAAGTATTAGATGAAGGTTATATAACAGATAGCCTTGGCCGGAGAGTTGATTTTAGAAATACAATTATTATCATGACCTCCAATATTGGTTCGCGCCAATTGAAAGATTTTGGTTCGGGCGTTGGGTTTGGTACTGCGGCAAAAACAGTTTCCAATGAATCGCATACGAAAAGTGTCATAGAAAATGCATTGAAACGCTTCTTTTCACCAGAGTTTTTAAATCGAATTGACGACGTTATTGTATTCAATCAATTAGAAAAAGAAAGCATCGAAAAGATACTTGAACTTGGAATCGAAAAGTTAGTAAAACGGATTGAAGGGATTGGATTTAAAATTCTTTTAAAACCGTCCGCCAAAGAATTCTTGGTTGATAAAGGATATGATAAAGAGTTTGGTGCCAGGCCTTTAGCGCGCGCTATTCAAAAGTATCTGGAAGATCCACTTGCCGAACAATTATTACAATCGGGTATTGCCAACGGCGATTGCATTGAAGTTGACCTTGATAAAAAGGAAATGGTTTTAAAATTTAAGAACCAAAAAGCTAAAAAAGTAAAAACTACCGAATAGTAGTTGCAATTTCAAATAACACATTAAAAGCTACCTCTAAGGTGGCTTTTTTGTTTTATGGGCGTTTCCCTGCGGGCCGGGTGTTTTGCTCTTATCTTTTTGCTCGTGCCTCTCAAAAAGGATAACCGCTTCACTCCCTAACGCGGGCTGCGTTTTCATTGTCATTGAGGGCTTAACCCGAAATTTCCCATTCAGAAAAAGAATAAACGACAAAGCACGCATTTGCTTTTTTCTTAACGGGCAATGTCGCCTTCGATTGATTCGAAGATGGATTTAATTAGTTAAAGGAACTTGAGGAAATAATAAGGAGATGGCGGGTTAAGCCCGCCATTACGGCGTTGATGATTGCCATGGCGGTGTTGATGTTAGCCTCGAATGGTGATAACAAGAATGTCCTTCTACGCTTAGCCATTTCTTTAAGCAATAGCTAACCAAAACTACATAACCATTTACCTTAACGGGGCTCGCGTTAAGGACAGAAGCGGTTAGCCCACAATGCAGCGTAGCGGAATGAGGACTAAAAGCGAATGGCCTGACCCGCAGGGAAACGCCCTAATAAAAAAAGAAAAAACTATAAAAAAACTGAAATTGTAATTCAGAGCTAATTTTTAATAATCTTTACATGCTTTGATTTATTTCTAACTTACTTTTGCGCCCTTTATTATTGAAGGGCTAAATTGAACGCCAAACTCGTATTAGACCATTTTTGCCGTGGACGAAATTTCGCTTCGCTATTGGATGGGGTGCGCAATTACCCGTGCCTCAACACCTTAAATCTTGCAGGAAGTTCGAATGCAATAACGGTTGCAGGGCTGTTTCAAAATTACGATAAATCAATCGTTGTTCTTTTGCCAGACAAAGAATCGGCAGGCTATTTTAAGTCGGATATTGAAAACTTAATTGGTGATGGTAAAACGCTTTTTCTACCAGATTCATACGCCAAGTCTTTTCACATTTACCAACCCGACTCCTTTAATATTCAGCAACGCACTGAAATTCTTAATAATTTATTCAAACGCAAAAATCCATTTATTTTGGTTTCATATCCCGAAGCCATTGCCGAAACTGTCGCAGCGCATGAAGATATCAAAAAAAATCGTATGGAAGTGACAGCCGGCGATGCTTTTGACACGGATTTTATTATTGAATTCTTAAATGAATTTCATTTCGAACGGGTTGATTTTGTTTATGAACCAGGACAGTTTGCCATTCGTGGAGGCATTATTGATATATTTTCCTTTTCGTTTGATTACCCTTACCGCATCGAACTCGACAGCAAACTAATTGAGTCCATAAGGGCCTTCGACCCTCTATCTCAATTATCGGTTAAGGAACTTCAATTTGCCAGCATTGTTCCAAATATTACTAAAGACGAAATTATTACCCGCCGAACCACTATTTGGGATTATATTAAGGATGATAGCCTTTTGTTTGTTGAAGATTTACAGTTAAGTCTCGATATCATTCATCATGGTATTGAAAAGGCCGGCCTGTTTTTTGAAGATCCCAATTTGAATGAAGGCCTTATTGCCCCTTCAATACTTTATGATCCTCCGGGCTTTATACAGTCGAAATTAAGCAGATTGCGAGTTGTTGAAAATGGAACTAGAACTGTATTTAAATCCGAAGAAACCATCGATTTTAAAACCAATTCACAACCTTCCTTTGATAAAAATTTCGATTTACTAATCAGTCATTTGCGAACCAACGAGCAATCTGGAATTACAAATTTGGTATTTTCGGAAACCGGAAAACAGATAGAACGTCTTCAATCTATTTTTGAAGATTTAAATGCCGGAGTTAACTTTACGCCTATTTACCAAGGACTTTCCAAAGGTTTTTTGGATGCAGAAGGTAAAATGGCGTATTACACCGAACATCAAATTTTTAATAAATATTACCGATTCAAAACCAAAACCCGTTATACCCGAAATCAGGCCTTAACTTTAAAGGAATTACGTGATTTGGTACCGGGTGATTATGTGGTCCATATAGACCATGGTGTAGGAAAATTTGAAGGCTTGCAGAAAATTGAAATGGCTGGAACTATGCAGGAGGCGGTCCGTATTTCCTACAAAAACAACGATTTGCTGTATGTGAATATATACTCACTTCACAAAATTTCGAAATACAGCGGCAAGGAAGGGACTGAACCCTCCTTAAATAAACTTGGCAGCGATGCTTGGCAAAATTTAAAGCGCAAAACCAAAACCCGTGTCAAAGATATTGCGCGTGATTTAATTTCATTGTATGCAAAGCGCAAGGCTCAACCTGGTTATAGTTTTGCGCCCGATAATTATTTAATCACAGAACTGGAAGCCAGTTTTATGTATGAAGACACGCCAGATCAGGCAAAAGCGATTGATGATGTAAAGCGAGATTTAGAATCGCCGCATCCTATGGATCGTTTAGTTTGTGGTGATGTTGGATTTGGAAAGACCGAGGTTGCTATACGTGCAGCGTTTAAAGCAACTTGCGACAGCAAACAAGTTGCCATTTTGGTGCCTACTACTATTTTAGCTCAACAACACTACAGAACATTTAAAGATCGTTTGCATGATTTTCCGGTAAGAGTAGATTATATAAGCAGATTTAGAACCACCAAACAACAAAAAGAAACGCTGAAAGCTTTGGCAGAAGGCAAAGTAGATATTATTATCGGTACCCATAAATTGTTGAGTAAAGATATAAAATTCAAAGATTTGGGTTTGTTGATTATTGATGAAGAACAAAAATTTGGGGTTGGTGCCAAAGACCGACTTAAAGAATTACGGGTAAATGTAGATACGCTAACATTAACGGCAACACCAATTCCACGTACCTTGCATTTTAGCATCATGGGAGCCAGAGATTTGTCAATAATTAATACCCCTCCGCCAAACCGACAATCGGTAAATACGGAATTGCATGTTTTTTCGAAAGAACTTTTAAAGTCAGCCATCGACCATGAAATATCTCGCGGAGGGCAAGTGTTTTTTGTGCACAATCGCGTAAAGGATATTTACCAGATTGCCAAAATTATTGAAGAATTATGTCCACGAGCCAAGGTCTGTGTTGGCCATGGACAGTTAGCCGGCGATGAGTTAGAAGATGTGATGATAAAATTTGTGGAAGGGGAATACGATGTTTTGGTGGCCACAACTATTATCGAATCGGGTTTAGATATTTCTAACGCTAATACCATGATTATAAATAATGCACATTACTTTGGCCTGAGCGATTTACATCAAATGCGCGGCCGTGTTGGTAGAAGTAATAAAAAGGCTTACTGTTATTTGCTTTGTCCGCCTTTGCAATCGCTTACCGATGAGGCTAGAAGGAGACTAAAAGCTATTGAAGAATTTAGCGACCTCGGCTCAGGTTTTAATGTTGCTATGCGCGATTTGGATATACGTGGGGCAGGAAATTTGTTGGGCGGGGAACAGAGCGGATTTATTTCGGATATAGGTTTTGAGATGTATCATAAGATATTGGATGAGGCGGTAAAAGAACTTAAGGAGGATGAGTTTAAGGATATGTTTGAACAAAGTGAAGAGCCAAACATCCGAGACTGTCAAGTTGAAACCGACCTTGATATTATGATTCCCGATCATTACGTGCGAAATATTAGTGAGCGTTTAAGTTTATACAATGAGTTAGCTCGCGTTAGTAAAGAAGAAGAATTAGCACAGTTTGCCATTAGAATAGAAGATAGGTTTGGCAAGTTGCCCAAACAGGTAAACGATTTAGTAAAAAGTGTGCGACTTAAATGGTTGGGAAGAAAATTGGGTTTTGAAAAAATTGTTTTAAAACAACAAAATTTAAATGCTTGGTTTACCACAGACGACCGGTATTTTCAAGGTGAAATTTTTGGATCTATCCTCGAATACATTCGTCAAAATCCAAATAAAGCCATTCTTAAGCAAAATAAAGATCTTTTAACCCTTAGAATTCAGGAAATTAAAGGTTTAGAATCAGCCCTTAAATTATTGACGCAAATGGAATCTTGAGCTATTTTTAGGGGAAATGGTTTAAAACTTATTTCCGTTAAAAGTTACAATTGTTATAATTTTGACCAATGCAATTTGAAAAGAAAGTTTTAGAATTGATACTTATTTTTTAGCTGTTCAATGACCTTGTTTTTTTATCAAATTCAAATAATACCCAAAAATTTAATCATAGGTAATTCAATTGCCGATTTACAAATATTTACAATTCATAATTTATAATATATTTCAAATTGTTTATCTCCGGTTTTACATTTATTCGCAATGCACTAAAGCTTGATTATCCCATTAAGGAAGCCATTCTTTCGATATTACCTCTTTGCGATGAGTTGATTGTGGCGGTTGGTAATAGCGATGATAATACCCGACAATATATTGAAGGTATAGGTGATTCTAAAATTACAATTATCGAAACCATTTGGGACGATAGCTTGCGAAAAGGTGGCGTGGTTTTGGCTCGTGAAACCGACAAAGCTTTAACGGCGGTAAACCCTAAAGCCGATTGGTGCATCTATGTTCAAGGTGACGAGTGTTATCATGAACAAGATTTTGATGTATTAAGAAAAGCGATGCTGCAATGGAAGGATGATAAATCGGTTGAAGGATTGTTATTCAAGTACAATCATTTTTACGGTTCTTATGATTTTTTGGCCGATAGTAGAAGTTGGTACCGACAGGAAATAAGAATTATTAAAAATGGAATAGGGGTAAGTTCATGGAAAGATGCCCAGGGCTTTAGAATCAATGGTCGAAAATTGAACGTGAAAGCCGTTAATTCAGCTATTTATCACTACGGATGGGTTAGACCTCCACAATTTATGATGGCAAAAAATGTGGAAGCTAGTAAATATTGGCACTCAGACGATTACATTCAAGAAAAATTTGATTCGGAAAAAGATTTTGATTATTCAGGAATTGATTCGGTTAAGCGATTTAAAGGCAGTCATCCATTGGTTATGCAGGAGCGAATCAAACGAATTAACTGGAAATTTGAGCGCGACCCGCAAACCAAGCGTTTTGGAATTAAAAAGCAGTTTTTACATTGGATAGAGAAAAAAACTGCTTGGCGAGTAGGGGAACATAAAAACTATAAGTTGCGATGAAATTGAAACTCATTTTTTTGCTTTTATTGAGCGGAGTTAATCTTTGCGGTTATGCTCAAACCAATTCGGCGTTGGCTTTGTCTGAATTATTAGCATTTACAACCCGCTTTAATCCTTACAATTCTGAACCGATAAACGAGTTAAAAGATTATTCGCCTCAAGCGTTACTCGATAATCTAAAAACAGACAATCAGAAAAATGCTTTTTGGCTAAATATATACAATAGCATGATGTTAAAGGCTTTAATGGACACTGCTAATGAAGGCGTTTTTTTTAATTTTTATAAGCTAAAAAATATTACAATTGCAGGCAGGCAATGGAGTTTGTACCAGATAGAACATGAGTTTTTAAGGCTTGGTAAAAAGAATAAGTCACTTGGTTTTAAAAAATCATCCATAGCTAAAGATACATTGTGGGTTAAATTAAGACCGAAACAATTTAACTACAAAGTTCTGTTTTGTATGTACCGAGGCATGTATGGGTATCCTCCATTTCAGGTTGTCGAAAATTCGGATATTGGTATGGCTTATACTAACAGTTTGGGCACTTATACTGAACTGCTATCAATTGCCGACGATGCAAGCAAAATAAGTTTTGATTGGGTAAAACCCTATTGGATTGAAATTAAACCATATTTAGAAGTAACTTCATCACCTGCGTTTCAGAAAATTAAATTTATAACAACACCCCAAGCCGTATTTATAAGAAACTTTTACCCCAAATACGAAGGTATAAAGTTTAAGAAAGAAGAAGAAAATCCATGGTTGAAAAAATAAGTCGTTTGTTAAAAATTATTGCAGCACTTTCATTGCAGTTTCTGTCTTTGCTTTTGCTTTTGTGGGTATTTTATGTCGATTTAGATTTTTCGCTTTTGCATATTTTTTTAATACTGATTGTTATATTACTCGTATATCTTTTCGTAAGGTATGCGATTGCATTATTAAAACAAGTCTTTCAAACTAAAGCAACAACCGTTCATCCCGGAATTTTGGATGAAGAAGAATTAAATCGCCACAAAAACAATGATTGATCAACATTTTAAAACCCAACCGGTAAAAGCATTTTACAGACTTTTAGGAAAAAACTTCCTACTCATTTTAGGTGTTTCAATCGCTTTGTCTTTATGGCTATTTTTTATTTTAAAATTTACAATTTCTATGGTTTTGGGTTCACAAGGCCTACTAGAAATGTTTGAAATATTTAGTACTCAATTAACGAATCAAAGCGACATAATGAAACAAAGTGAGATCATGCGGAATTTCCTATTGAAACATCCAGGGTTATTGCCTTTTTTTATGTTAAGTATTGTTTTGGGTTTATTAAGTTCGGCTTATGTTTTTGCAATAACTCAAAAGGTGGTTAAATTTCAGGTATCTGGTATTTCTGCTTCAATTATTGAAACCATTCGACCGGATATTAATTATTTGAAAATCCTTTTATTTTTGACCTTTGTCTCGGTTTTGTTTGCTTTTTCGAGTACTTTTGGATTTATAGGGTTTGCCATAAATCCTTTATTTGGTTTTTTATTCCTTGTGTTTTTGTTCATGCTTCTAATTCGTGTTGCATTATTTATTCCTGGAGTTGTTATAGGCGAACTCGATTTTATGGAAGCGATTTATTATTCTAGGGAAACCATTAGTTCCGGAAAAAGTTTTAAAATTATGGTTTTTGGAATTGTGGTTTTCTTTATGCTTTCCATACTCATGTCGGCATTGATTTATTTTCCTTCATTATTGTTTAAATCTGATTCAGCTAAAATTTATCTCAATTTTTTGGTAACCTTTATTCAAATTGGGCTTATATCTGTTGGTATGTCGGCTTTATTTTTAAGGTATGGAAATTTTGAAGAAGTAAAAATGGCCGAATAATGTAAAAGTAATTTTGCTGCTTTGATATAAATTTCATAAAATTGTACTCGAATAGAAAAAATATAAACATGAAAAAAATACTTACTATCATTTTACTAAGCGTTTCAGTATGGTCTTTTCAAAGCTGTAAAGATGAAGTTATTGAAGAACCTGTTGTACCACCTGTTGTGAAGCCTGAACCTGTAAATACCTTTAAATTTAATGGTATTACCACTTATAATTTAAAATGGGACAGCACAAATATGTTTGCTAATTACAAAGCAAGTGAAGATATGACAACAGTTACTGTTGATGGATATTCAAACAACAAACGCGCAACATTTACCCTTAAATTCCCTGGAAGTAAAATAGGAACCTTTAAACATTCAGTTATTCCAGAAGTTGAGGTAGAGGTTACTACCGGTGAAAATGTTACCTATAAGCAATATGTTTTTTCAACACAACCAGCTATGGATATGACAATTGTTGTGTCAAAGTTTGACGGTATTGGCGGGCGTATAAAAGGAACATTTGCTGCAAACCTACAGGCGTCAGGAAGTTTAGAAACTGCAAACATTACTGCAGGTGCTTTTGAAACAAGGGTTGAGTAAGCACTTTTAAATATATTTTAAAAAGCTCGGTATTAACGTCGAGCTTTTTTTATGCCATATTTTACCCAACCTATAATTTTCTAATACTGATTTTGGAGATTAAAACTAAGATGGGCTTAAATTTGAGTTTTAGAAACTATTTTTGCACGCATGATAAAACTACTCGAAGGAAAAACAGCTCTTATAACCGGAGCTTCAAGAGGTATTGGTAAAGGAATTGCCGAGAAATTTGCAGCCAATGGTGCCAATATAGCATTTACATTTGCTAGTTCTGTAGACAGCGCAAAAGCTTTAGAGGCTGAGCTCTCAAATACTTATGGCGTAAAAGTTAAAGGTTATCAATCCAATGCTGCCGTATTTCAAGAAGCCAACAATCTAATAGAAACAGTTACTAAAGATTTTGGCGATATTGATATTTTAATAAATAATGCAGGAATAACGCGCGACAATTTATTAATGCGTATGAGTGAAGACCAATGGGACGAAATTATGAACGTAAATTTAAAATCTGTTTTTAATTTAACCAAGGCTTCGGTTCGTAATTTTTTAAAGTTGAAACGAGGTTCCATAATTAACATGTCGTCGGTAGTTGGCGTAACCGGAAATGCTGGCCAATCCAATTATGCCGCATCAAAAGCCGGAATTATTGGATTTTCAAAATCAGTGGCCAAAGAATTGGGTTCACGAAATATTCGTTGTAATGTAATAACACCCGGTTTTATTCAAACCGAAATGACGGCTCAATTAGGCGAAGAGGTGGTGAAAGAGTGGGCAGAACAAATTCCATTAAAACGCGGTGGATCCACCGAAGATGTGGCTAATGCCTGTTTATTTCTTGCTTCTGATTTGTCAACTTACATTACAGGACAAGTCATAAGTGTTTGCGGTGGCATGGTAATGTAAATATTAATATCTAGCCCCTCATTTCAAAAATTCAAATATTTTGGCCTTCCATTTTGGTCTTAAACTATTTTCTCTAATACTTAATAATTATGTTAAAACAAACAACTTTACTCTTTAGTTTCCTGATAATTTTGGCTTCTTGTCAATCCAAAAAAGATAAATTAACCGAATCTATTTTAAAGCTCGAAACTTCTGATTCTTCATCAACACCAAACGGTTTTAATCAGCTCGCCGATTTGTATTTCGATTATTCAAAAAGTTTTCCCAAAGACTCTGTTTCAGAACTTTACCTCTATAAGGGATTTATGTTTAAGTATTTAACCAAGCATTGGGATGATGCCATAAAGTTTGGTAATTTTTATAAATCGAGCTATGTAGAAAATGAATATTATCATCAAATAAATTTAAAATTGGCAGATGTATATATCACCGGAAAAGGAAATGCAGATTCGGCTTTGAAGTATTATCTACTTGCCAATCATAAAGTTCAGTTCTCAACAGATGAGTATCGAAAAGCATCTCAAACTTTGGTGAAATGGGTGCGTTTACATCCAAATTCAGATAGTAATGCCGGACTCTTATATTTAGCTGCGCAATATCTGCAGCTCTGCGGAGATTTTACCGAATCGGTAGCATTGTATAGCGAAGTAACCACAGCGTTTCCTAATTGTGATAAGTGCCCAGAAGCACTTATGGCCGCAGGTTTTATTAGCTGGAATAACTTAAAACAAATTGAAGAAGCTCAAGTGTTTTATAAGAAGTTAAGTGAAAAATATCCGGACAGTCCATTGGCCGAGGAGGCCAAAATGATAGTTTCTGAAAATATTCTTTCTATGAGTGAATTGGAACTGGCTGATTATATTTCAAAAAAGAGTAAAGCGACGAATACGCCTCAATAATTTACATCTTGGATGCTAAAATAAAGGCTAAATTTTAAAGGTTATGAGTAAGTGAAACCTATTTTTCCTTAATTTTCAAATTTCAATATTGGAAAAATAATCAGAATTGTTTTACCGAAGTTATTTACCCGAAAGTTCAGCAATTTTGTGCTCTAGTTCGTTTTCGTCACCTTCCAAATAGCCGGTATGTGTATAAACTACTTTACCTGTTTTGTCTAATAAAAATGTTGTTGGAGGATTGGTAACATTCATAGCTCTTCTTAAATCACTATTGAGGTCGATGAGTACATCAAACGGCCAGTTTTTACTTGTTACAAATGGCTTTACCTTGGGGGCAGTTCGGCTATCGTCAACCGAAACAGCGATTAATCGCACATTGTACTTTTTCTGCCAATCTTCAAATACATTATCTATATTACTTAACTCTACAATACAAGGTTTGCACCAAGTGGCCCAAAACGATACAATAGTTATCTGACCAGTATTTGCGTATTCGGCAAAATTTACAGATTGTCCGTTTACATCCTTTAAGGTTACTGCAGGCAAGATAGTCTTGACTTTTGCGGTATCCGCATCGATCGCAGAGGCGAAATTTAAGGCAGAAAAAAGCAAAAAGCAGGAGATAGAAAGTAATTTTTTCATGTGTTTTATATTGGAACGTTTACAATTGATGTGCCAAAGGTAAATAATATTTAAGAATTGAAATTATTAAATATTAATTCATCAATTTAGGACACAAAGACTTTTTTGATTTACCAATTTGTGCAAAGAATTACCACTCACCTTGCTTAATTTTGCAACAGTTCCATGATAGAAGGCAATATAGCATTACTAACCGGCGGTTTTTCGGCTGAATCAAATATATCCCAATTAAGTGCAGCCAAGGTTTATGAGTGGATTGATAAATCCATTTACAAGGTTTGGTTGATACAGATTTCAAAAGAGGATTGGTTTTATGAAACCGATACCGGGCAAAAAATAAGTATTGATCGAAATGACTTTTCATTAAGCATTGGTACCGAAAAGATCAATTTTGAATTGGCTGTCTTCTTTCCGCTACACGGTCCTCCGGCTGAAGATGGCAAAATTCAAGGCTATTTGGATATGCTAGACATACCATATACAGGTTGCGGAGTTTTAACTTCTGCCATTAGTTTTGATAAATCAGCTTGCAAACTTTTCTTAAAAACAACCGGTGTTGCCATGGCGCAATCAATCTTATGCACCAATGTAAGCCTTGTTAAAATGCATCAAAAGGAAATTCTTAATTCGCTTTCCTTTCCGGTTTTTGTAAAACCTAACAAAAATGGTTCTAGCTACGGTATTTCGAAAGTAATTATCATTGATGAACTAGAAGCAGCATTGAAAAAAGCATTTCAATTTGACAACGAAGTAATTGTTGAGGAATTTATTGAAGGTCGTGAATTTTCATGCGGTGTTTATGAATTGCAAGGAGAAACAAAAGCCTTGTTACCAACAGAAATTATAAGTCATACCGGTTTTTTTGATTATGAGGCAAAATACATGGGTAAATCAAATGAAGTTACGCCCGCTGATTTGTCTCTTGAGAAAACGAAAGAAATTCAGTATTGGGCCACCAAATTGTTTCTGGCTTTAGGTTGTAAAACCTTGTCACGCTTTGATTTTATTCTAAATAACGGCACCTTTTATTTTTTAGAAGCCAATACAACGCCTGGCATGACGAATGAAAGTTTGGTTCCCCAACAAGTAAGGGCGGTTGGAATGGATGTATCGTGGTTTATTAATGCTTTAATTGGGGAAAGATTGAATTCAAAATGATTATTTTTGCAAGAATATCCGCAAGGCGTATTGCATAGATTTTATAGAAAAATGTTAAAAGGAATTTGGTTAATCTTAAAAAATATTCTATTAATGCTTTTGGTATTAATAGGATTAGGTGTTATTGCTTTTTTTGTGATTAATATTTACACCCGAAAAGGACAAACAACCGAAGTGCCAAAAATAACAGGCATGCATTTTGAAAAGGCTATTGAAGTTTTAGAAGAAAATGACTTGGATTATACCATTGTTGATTCTGTTTTTGATGAAAATGTAAGCCGACATCATGTTACCGATCAAAGTCCGGCCCCAATGAGTAAAGTTAAACGCGGTAGAAAAATTTATTTAACCGTTAATTCTTTAGATGTTCCTGAAGTTGAAATGCCGGACATTGCAGGTAAAATGTCGTTTGAACAAGCCAAAAAAACGTTACAGGCAAAAGGTCTTGTGATAGGTAAAATTACAGAACAGCCCGATCCTTCGATAACTTCTCGTGCCGATAAACCTGTCTTTGAACAACTATATCGCGGTAGTCCAATAACCCCAGGCACTAAAATTAAACGCAAATCAAAAATTGACCTTGTGGTTGGTATAATGGAAGGTTTGAATTTACAAGATTCAACATTATTTAATACAGACTCAATCCCTCTAGAAAATGTAAATCCTCCTTACGCTGGTGAGAAAGGAATTGATTATTGATTTTGACACAATTATCACCGAGTTTTAGCAATTACATGCGTAATTTTACGTTTTGAAATTAAATACTAAATTAAATTTGAAACACATCTTATTTTTTACCATCTTATTTTTATCAATTTTAAGCTGGTCTCAACCTGTTCTTAAAAGAACGGTAAACTCAACGCTATATAATTATTCAAATTCGCATCCGCATTGGAATCAAAATTCTAAACTGAATAAGTGGGGTAGATTAGATACCTTAAAGATTCCTTTTTTTGATGACTTTGTGTCAACTAAAATATATCCTGATTCGAGTCGTTGGTTTAATAATATGGTATTCATAAATAATGATTTTCCTATAAATCCTCCGAGTTTTGGAGTTGCAACCTTTGATAATCTTAATGCCAAAGGTCAACCTCAATTTGAACTAAACGGATTGCAGTATGGCCCATGCGACACCTTGCTTTCGTTGCCAATTAATTTGAAGGATTCAGGAACACGGTTTTATGGCATAAAGGACTCCTTCTATTTTAGTTTCTATTACCAAAGACAAGGAAATGGAGACGCATCGGATTCAAGAGATTCGTTTCTTGTTCAATTTAAAGATACTGCTGGCCGATTTATTACTCAATGGCGAGTAAAAGGAGGTGCTTTAACGCCCTTTACTTTTGTTATGATTCCAATAAAAAGCAACGCTTTTTTTCATAAGAGTTTTCAATTTAGGTTTATAAACTTTGCGCGTCATACCGGAAATTTAAATCAATGGCATTTAGATTATGTGCATTTGGCGCGAAATCGTAGAAAAAACATCACATCGTATAACGATTTTGCAATTCAATCACGTCCCACCTCCCTGTTAAAAAATTATTTTCAAATGCCTTATAATCATTTTATATCCGATATGGGTAATCAAAAGGCTGATTCAATTTTCTTTTATGCAAATAATTTAAACAACACCACCCTTAATATAGAGGCACGCCATGTTGAAACTAATAATGGCAATGTGCTTGTTTCTACAAATTTTGCAAATAACGCAGCCAATGTTTTAGCCGATAGTAACGCTAAACGCCGGTTTGTAAGTTATAATTTAAATGGATTAACCGGTTCGCCTGTGGTAATTAAACGCGAATACGAATTGCGCGAATCCGGTATCTCTTCTAAATACGCTCCAAATGATAAAATGACCGTTTATCAGGAATTTAACAGTTGTTATGCCTACGATGATGGTACAGCCGAATATGGTTTTGGTTACGATGATGATGTGGTAGATCCTTTCTACAAAGGTGCGATTGCTTACAAATTTAACTTAGCTAAATCTGACAGTCTTTGGGCAATTGGTATTTTCTTTAACCGTTCAGAAAAAAGCACTTCAGCCCTAAAGTTCGACTTGAAAGTTTGGCAAAAAATTACAGCAACAGGGCAAGGTCGAGGTGGGGACGAAAGTTTATTAACAATCGCCGGACTTTCCCCAAGTTTTACCGATTCCATTAATGGATTTCACGTGTTTTATATTGATACGCCAATTATATTGCCTAAAGGCGACTTTTTTATAGGTTGGGAACAACTTGGAAATAATAATTTGGACGTTGGTTGGGATGTTAATGATGGTTATCACGAAGCAGACTCTAGATCAAATATTTTCTTTTCTGATAGAGGAAATTGGACAGCTTATGGCAAATCAGGCCTTAAAGGTGCCTTGATGATGAGACCTTACGTTGGCAAAAAACGTATCCTTGGACCAGCCGGTATATCCAAGTCTGAACAAAAAAATGTTCAATGTTTTCCAAATCCTTTTACCGATAAAATTGAAATAAACACCAAAGAAGAAATTATAAGCGTGGAGTTGTATGATTTGTCCGGTAAAAAAGTTGCCGAATCAGATGCCTTAAGCATAGACACAAGCCTTACTTTACCTGGTATTTATGTTTTAAAAGCACTAGCAAAAAATGGTGAAATCTATCATCAAAAAGTGCTAAAATTGCAGTAAACTATGCAAACAATAACCGTAGAAGAACTAAAAGCCCGTCTCGATATCGGAGAAACTCCTTTAATTATTGATGTGAGAGAACCTTATGAATTTGAGGAATTTAATATTAAAGGGCGTTTAATCCCTTTGGGAACTATTCAAACGGCCTTACCCGATTTGGAAGATCACGCCGATGAAGAAATAATTGTTCATTGCCGCTCGGGTGCTAGAAGCGCGGCCGCTTCTGATTTTTTATCTAAACAAGGTTTTAAAAATGTTAAAAATTTAGTAGGTGGAATGATTGCTTGGCAGGCGATGCTTGAAAAATAAATTCATAATTTAATCTTTAAAACCTTTTTCAGGTTTTGAGTTGTTGTATTTAAGAACCCAATTTCGTGAAACAACTTCAATTTCGTTTTCTTTTTAACCTGAAAATTTTACTTGCCTTCGCTTTTGTATTCTTGGCAATTGCTGTTTCTTTTTTTGCTTGCAATACAAAACCAATTATGGTAGAAGAACCCTTTTATCTTAATCACAATGATACCGTAAATTATGTTGGAATAGCTGCTTGTGCCGCTTGTCATGAGGATAAAGCAAGCACCTTTCAGCATACAGGCATGGGGAGATCTTTTTACTTTGCTTCACCTGAAAAAAGTGTTGCTAATTTTTCAAAAAATCACGTCGTTTACGATACCGCTAATAATTTATTTTACAAACCGTTTTGGAAAGGTCAGAACTTGTTTTTTATGGAGTACCGGCTTCAAGGCCTAGATACCGTTCATAAGCGCATTGAAAAAATTGATTACATCATCGGTTCGGGTCAACATACCAATTCACATTTGATATTGCGAAACGGCTTTGTTTATCAGGCCCCCCTTACTTGGTATGCTCAAGAAAAGCATTGGGGCATGCCGCCTGGATTCGAGAATGGAAGAAATACAAGGTTTACCAGAATTATTAATGAAGAATGCATGAGCTGTCATAATGCTATGCCAATTGTTGCAGAGGGAAGTGATAATCAGTTTATTTCCATCGGCAAAGGAATAGACTGTGAACGCTGCCATGGACCCGGTGAAATGCATGTTAATTTACGCACCAAAAATCAAAAAATTATAAGCAAGAACGGCATCGATAGAAGCATAGTAAATCCGGCAAAACTAAGTTGGCAGTTGCAAGTTGATTTATGCCAACGCTGTCATTTGCAAGGTAACGCTGTATTGCACAAGGATAAAAGGTTTACCCAATTTAAACCCGGTATGAAACTGTCGGAATATTTTGATGTTTTTATGCCAAATTATGAAAATAACGAGAGTGGTTTTATTATGGCATCGCATGCGCAACGCCTGCAAATGAGTGCATGTTTTATTAAATCAAATGGTTCCAATAGTAAAAAATCTTTGACCTGTATAACCTGTCATAATCCCCATGTATCGGTAAAACAAACCAATTCAAATCATTTTAACCAAGCTTGCAAAAATTGCCATGCAGGAAGCGAAGTTTGCACAGCTCCTAAACAACTTTTAGAGCAAAAACAAAATAACTGCGTTACTTGTCATATTCCTCAAAGCGGCACTTCGGATATTCCGCATGTTACTGTGCACGATCATTACATTCGGAAACCGACGCTTCAAACCAAAGTTTTGCCTTCAAAAGGTCGACTTAAAGGTTTGTATTGTATCAATAATTCAAAACCAAGCAACGAAAGTAAAATAAGAGCCTATCTTAGTTATTATGAAAAGTTTGAGTCGAATAAAGTTTATCTGAATGAAGCACGTAACTTGTTAAATAAGTGCAAATTCCCAGAGCTTGAAATTTATTATTGGTATTTGTTAAGTGATAACCTAAACGTTTTAAAATATGCTGAGGGAATCAACGAAGACCTTTTGGATGCTTGGGGATTTTATCGTATTGGTCAATCATTTCTTAATACCAAGAATTATATAGAAGCAGAAAAATACATTAAAAAGGCTTTAATTCTACAACCAAAGAATTTCGAATTTATTTTTAAATTAAGTATTGCCAATCATCAACTTGGAAATAAACTTACGGAAGAGCAATTACTTAAATCTGTAATTTCGTTCAATCCAAACCACACCGAAGCATTGAATAATTTAGGTTATCTTTATTTTTCAATCAATGAAACTTCTAAAGCAGGTTCTTATTATTTGCGAAGTTTAAATTCTAATCCTGACTATTTACCTGTGCTTAAAAATCTTTTTGATTTTTACAGAATGAGTCAAAATAACGACAAGGCAAAGTTAATGGCCGAAAGAATATTGAAAATAGAGCCAAGTAATAAGGTTTTACTGGAATTTATACATCCATAATGGTCATTTAACTTAGGTCATTTAAAGGTACAAAAACCTTACTTTTGAACTTATTAAACAATACTTATGAAGCAGAATGTCTTTTTAATTTATGCAATACTTCTTTTGAATGCAACGCTGTTCGCACAACTTAAAAATCCGAAGGCTTTGCCTTATGCTTGGAGCACAGATACAACCCTGCATACAGTTGAACTAGTGGAATTAACCATGGCAGTTGCTAAAGATGCTTTGCCTACGTTGGATTTTCCTAAATTTATAACAAAAAATGATCCTGCTTTTAATTTTTATGAACACGAACCAGTAATCCAAATTTCGTATAATGGCGAATCCAAAGCGTACCCGTTAAGTTTGCTCACCATGTTTGAATTATCCAATGATAGCATAGGAGGAGAACAAGTTATGATAACCTATTGTCCGATGTGCAACTCGGCCATGGTTTTTAATCGAAAAGTGCGTCGAGATAGTAAAGATTATATTTTGCATTTTGGCATTTCAGGACTTTTAATGCATAACGATATGATTATGTATGACAAAGAAACAAATTCGTGGTGGGAACAATTAATGGGAGAGGCCGTGGTTGGAGAAATGGCAGGAACAGAACTAAAGTTGATGCGAGCATTAATTATTTCTGTAAAAGATTTTTTTGATCGTTATCCAGAAGGCAAAATTTTATCTCCAGATGATTTATATTTGTTTAGCAGCGAAACTGGTCACCGTCCCTTTCATCATTTAAATCATAAAAACGATAACTTGGATACCGCTTATTACATTCCTGAAAAAGTTGACCCACGTTTGCCTCCTCTTGAACGTGTTCTTGATATTCATGTCGAAAATCACACCATGATTTATCCATTTTCTGCCATTGCAAAAAAAGAGGTTATAAACGAAGTTTATGAAAATATGAACTTTGTTATTTTTTACCACAAAGACATGGTTTCAGTCTTGGATGAAGACGATTTTAAAAAGTCAAAAAAAATTGGTAGTGCTACAGCCTTTCGACGAGATCTTGATGGAGTTATCTATTCCTTTAAGAAGAAAGCCAATTATTTTGTGGATGAGCAAACCGGTTCAGTTTGGGATATTACCGGATATTGCAAAGAAGGATCAATGAAAGGTAAACAACTTTGGATAATCCCACATAGCAATCATTTTGCATTTGCATACCTTGCCTTTTTTCCGGAGGCTACTATTTATGGTCAGTAGTCAAATTTTTTTTTGAAAATGGCTGAGATGCTAATAAGTCTTAACAAAAATTAATTTATCACAATTTTATAAATACCTGATCCATTTGAATCGTCCAATTTTAAAAAATAAATTCCTTTGGAAAGTTGTCTCAGTAGAAGCTTGGATTTTTCTGTTTGCTGAATAACTTCGAAGTTTGTTATGCGCTCACCTAGAGTATTAAAAAGTTCAATACTAATTTCTTTCCCAAAATTTGAATTTGATTGAATGATTAGTTCATTGCTGGTTGGATTTGGATAAAGATCAAAAGAAATTGCTGCTTGAATTTTGGAAGAATTTACACAAGTTTTTTCACGGATAATAATATACCAAGTATGCTTACAATCTTGGCCATCAGCTCCAGATATTACATAGCCTTGAGGGAACTCTAAAAGTATTGAATCCTTTATTGGCAAATTATTAATTCTAACTTTAAAAAGACTTTGCGGAATCAAAAGTTTAATTTTTTGTCCCGAACACAAGCTCGTATCGGTAGGAATATTCCATACAGGTTTTTTAGAAACACTTACAGTTATCGAATCATTGAATTCACAAAAATTGTCAAAAACCTTGAACCGGTGAACTCCAGAGGTATATATGGTTACGTTAGCTGACGATGTTCCCGACTGCCATTGATATGTGTACTTTGGGTCCAATTTAACTAGGACATCTTTGCCTTCACAAAGTATATATTGGCTCATAGATTGAGCTGGTTTTTTTATGATACTTGGAATAATGTCAAAATTTTGCTCACAGTTATTGCTATCAAGCAACAAAGCATTTAAAGAATCAGCTAAACTAACAGCGTAAAAATTAGTTGTATAAGCCTTTGAATTCCAAAACCATTTGCGTGTTGTTATCGGTTTTAAAAATACAAATTGATCGAATTCACAAAAAACAGGATTTGTATTGAAATTTATTGGCTCCACATAAAAGTCATTAACTCGAGCTGTATCGTAATGATAGCAGTCATTTGTGTCAAGAGCAACCAAAGAAACAATTCCAGTATCAAACCAATAACTGGAATTGGAGTCACTTAATTGATTGTTCCATCTATAAAAACGCATAGCATGTTTCGATTGAATGTGTAAGGCAGTCTCAGGACAATGATAATAAATGGAATCAATTAAATTCAAAGCCAAAGTCTTGGTTACTTTAAAAGAATCTGAATTCGTACAACCCAAACCCGATGCAACATTTATAATGTAGGAGCCAGCAAGTTTAATAGAAGTTAATAGGCTGCTAATCTTAATATTATCGCGTGTCCACGATGTTTGATTTCCGGGGCTATTCAAATTAATTTGTAGGGAATCATTGGTGCATAAATGGTAATCCGAATCAAAATTAGGCTTGGGAACTTCTTCAACCAAAACTGTAACATATTGCGTATCTGCCTTGCATATTTTTAAATTGTCTTCAATAATGAGTTTAAATATTTCACTGCTGTCTAATTTTAAACTTGGATTGGCTAACTTGCTTAAAAAGTTGCCGTTGTTACCTTTCCAAATATAAGAATAGCCTGCAACACTATCGCAGCTAAGTTTAAAGGTTTTATTTTTGCAAACACGCATGGTATTCGATACACGTTTTGAAGCGTAAATCGGAAGTTTATAAAAGCTTAAAAGTCCAATGCCTTTCAAATTGGTTACCCAAGGATTAGCTCTAGCTGCTCCATTATAGCTCAAACCATTCAAACTGCAAATTGTACTAGAAAGGTTTAAAACAATTTTGTTATTAATTATTTTTCCTCCTACAATGCTTGTGGAAGGATTGCTTTCTAACTGAAAAAGTTCGTAAAAGTTTGCATCCGCTTTTAAGGTTTGGTCGGCTTGATTAAGCTCAAGGGTAATTTGTTTCAAATTGGAGTTCGAAATGTATGCATATAAAGGGTTCAATGGATAGACATCGTTTTTCGTTTTTTTGCCATAAAATTCGGTTAAAAGAACTTGAGCAGCTTCAAAACCAAGAGATTGGTAACCATTTGCAAATCCAAAATGACAACCATCGTGACCATTGAAACCATTAACGGTTAAGGTTCTTGTTCGAGATAACTTGAACTCAAATTGTCGTTGTACCTCTCTTAATTGTAAGCTTGGCGAACCGCAACCGTCTCGAACTTGAACCACATAAACTTTTAGCAATCCGGGATAATCAATAAGCCAATCGCGGTGCATTATTTTAAACAACGAATCGTGTAACTTAGCATTGCTACCATCACTTTCACCTTGATAATACATCATATAGCGCGCTTCATTAGCCACATAACATTTAGAAGCGCGATAAAGTTGTCTGCCGTAACTGGATTTCAAATCCATTGGGGAACTGTAGTTTTTTTTATGATAATCAATCGGAGTTCCGCCAACCCCATTATTAATAATGCCAATTGGCACTTTTGCCGAATCAATTATTTGTTTTGCAAGTACCAAACCCCATTGGCCAATACATCCTGAACTGTAGTAGCCATCTCCATCCGCCAAATGCCATTGCAAGTCGTTAGCTGCATCACTCTCGATATAAGTCGAATTTCCAAAAGATCGAATAAATGAATCGGAGTAGCTCGAATTAGCCAAACCATTGTATGAATTTGCCACGCTATTGCTTTGCCCAGTTATCAGAATAATATCGCCAAAGGCTACTTGTTTAACAGTTCTTTTTAAATAAGCACCAAAGCCATCGCTTGCGTAAATTTGAAATTCATAATTAATTAAACCGGCCGGCACGATAATTTGAAGATCAAACGGTGCAGAAGAACCACTGAAATAAATTTGTTTAGAAACTTTCGACGTTAGAACGCCTTTTACATAGGCGCGAAGTTCAACACTTTTATATTGGGTAAAAGTTACTTCTCCGTTTACCCTAAAAGTACCGCTATTGGTTTTAGTATTTCTGGGAATTATTGCAAAGTCACTAGGAATATTAAAAAAAGTAATTTGAGCTATACCCAAAGTAGGTAATAGTAAAAAGAGCAAAAGACCAAAATTTAGCAGTTTTTTCATTTGCAATCACAATGTTAATTCATATTTGGTTAAGAATAACCTTTCTCAAAAATAGGCTAATTTGAATCTCGAAATATAAAAAGGCTATATTAAATTTTCCTACTTGTATAATTTCTCCATAACGAATGAATTTTTTGCTTTAAAGGTTTTAAGGCAAAAAGTGCATTGTTTTTTTAACTTTTTATGTTGGGCGTATCCCTGCGGGTCAGGCTTTCCATTGCAAGTCCTCACTGCGCTCCGGGCTTTCCATTGCAATCCTTTACGCGGCCTCCGTTGCATAAAAACAATTTTTACTCCTTTTTAAAGATTAGTTTTGGTTTATCGAGCCAACATAAAATAGAACCAAAATTAAGCATTGATTTTTAGCATAAACTTAGGTATTTACTTTAATTAATGATTTGAATAAAATCAATTCTTTCCTAAAGTTCTAACTTCAAATTGTTACCTTTGCAGCCTAGAGTATGGCAATAATAATAACCAGTGACTGCATCAACTGCGGAGCTTGTGAGCCGGAGTGTCCCAATAATGCAATTTATGAGGCCGGTGCTATGTGGGCTATGAAAGATGGTACCGATTTAAGTGGACCCTACAGCTTACTTGATGGTTTAGTGGTTGATGCAATGGAAAAACAAAAACCAATTTCTGCAGAAGTTTACTACATTGTTCCTGATAAATGCACCGAATGCGAAGGGTTTCATGATGAGCCGCAATGCGCCGCCGTTTGTCCTGTTGATTGTTGTATCCCCGATGAATTGCATGTAGATTCACACGATGAATTGATGTCAAGGAAGTTGCGACTGCATTTATAAACTATGACCGGTATTTGTCATTTGAGCAGCATTGCCTTGCGCAAAGAACCTGCCCATCGCTCCGAGATGGTTTCTCAATTAATTTATGGAGAAAAATATGAATTAATTGAAACTGTGGATGCTGATTGGATTCGAGTTCAATGCGAATTAGATAAATATGAAGGTTTTATGCCTAAAACTCAGTTTCATGAGTTTCAGTTTCAAAATCAGCCGATATTATTTATCGGCGGTTTGGCAATCGATGAAATAAATAATATAATTCCAAAGGCTGCCGAAATCTATCTTCCCGAAACATTAGTTGATGTAGATGAGGAAGATTTATTAGATGTCAATCACATCCATTTTACCATTGATCAAATTAAAGAAAATATATTTTACCATAGCACTTCCTTAATCAACACCACCTATTTATGGGGTGGTAGAACGCCAATGGGTATGGATTGTAGCGGTTTTACACAAATTGTTTTTAAAGCCTGCGGCATTTATCTACCAAGAGATTCTGGCAATCAACAAAAACTAGGAGAAAGTATTTCTCTGGAAGAAAGCAGTTTGGGTGATCTCGCTTTTTTTACAAATAATAAGGGTGCTATCAATCATGTTGGTATTGTTTTCGGTCAACAAATGATTATTCACTGCAGTGGCCTTGTGCGCGTTGATCAATTAAATATGAGTGGAATTGTAAATTTAGATACTAAACTGCGAACCCATTCCCTGCATTCTATTCGCAGGATTTTAGTTTAATGCCTGCTTAATAATTTACTACCCCAATCCCTACAAACCAATAACCCAATTAGATATTAAACGGTTAGATATTAGACTGTTATGAACCACCATGTCCTCCGAGACAAATTCTGCTTTAACAAAAATATTTTAGAGAAACAGCCAAAGCTTCAAAAAATTAAAAGAGGTGATGCCAATTCGCAAAGCCATTTGTATTGCACCACAATTAATTTTGTCCAACGCACTATCTGCAATAACAATTCTATTGCTATAGATATTTTCTCTGTGTGTTACTTCTGCTTTGTCAATCTGAATGAATTAATTATCAGTATAATACCTGTTAATGTCACTTAATCGTTGTCTTTGCCTTTAAAACATTTAATCAATTTCCTTCTCCATTTGTGTTCCCTGTTCTTTTAATGTCGTAATCAGTAGAAGTC
>Ga0105048_10002452_pt1 | contig 30149 bp, 25 predicted proteins | sample MAT05_FD_78382 | JGI IMG/M metagenome (GOLD analysis project Ga0105048, IMG submission 78382) | Freshwater microbial communities from Lake Fryxell liftoff mats and glacier meltwater in Antarctica - MAT-05 | ecosystem: Environmental > Aquatic > Freshwater > Ice > Liftoff microbial mat | place... | reverse complement strand
TGCGTGAGGTCGAGAGTGAAGTTCAAAAAGGGCGACACCGTCATCTATCCGCAGCACGGTGCATGCATCGTCGTGGGAACCAAGAAGATGGAGGCCTTCGGCAGTATGCAGGAGTACCTCATCTTGAAGACCGTCATCAACGAGATGACGCTCTCGGTGCCCACCCTGAAGGCCAGTGAAGTCGGCGTTCGTCCCCCGGTCAACCCGGAGGAATTGGAAGACCTCGTTGCGGTGCTCAGCAAGCCCGACCCGCGCGTGCCGTCCAACTGGAGCCGTCGTTTCAAGAACCACCAGGAGAAGCTGAAGAGCGGCGACGTGTACCAGGTGGCGGAGGTCGTTCGTAACCTCGCCGCTCGTAACCGCGACGCCTCGCTGTCCGCCGCCGAGCGCACCATGTACGACCGTGCTCGCATCAACCTCATCAGTGAGATTGCGCCTGCGCTCAAGGTCAGCGCCGAGGAAGCCGAGCGCTACCTCGACGAGGCCCTTGCCAAGGGCGTGTTGAAGCCTGCGAAGGAACCCGTCAAAAAGAAGGCGTGAGCCGTCTAACCTCGCAGGTATGACGGCACCAGGAATGCTCACTCGCGACGAATTGGAAGCTCTCATCCGTAACGGTCACGTCGACACGGTGCTGATGGTGTTCCCCGATCTGCAAGGCAGGTTGGTGGGCAAGCGAACCACCGGCCGTTTTTTCCTGCAGAGCGTCGCCGACGCAGGAACCGAGAACTGCGACTACCTGATCGCGTGCGACATGGACAACAACCCCGTCGCCGGGTACCGCTTCACCAGCTACGAGCAGGGCTACGGCGACATGTTGGCCAAGGCCGACTGGAACACCGTGCGCCTCATCCCGTGGGTGGAGAAGACGGCGATGATCATGTGCGATCTTCTGGATGTCGACTCTGGGAACCTGGTGGAGGTGGCACCGCGCAGCATCTTGCAGGCACAGGTGGATGCCGCGGCCGAGATGGGCTTCTTGCCGATGGTGGCCAGCGAGATCGAGTTCTACCTGTTCAAGGACACCTACGACGAGGCCCACGACAAGGGCTACCGCGACCTCAAGCCGCACTCGCCGTGGCTGGAGGATTACCACATCTTGCAGACGACCAAGGACGAGTACATCCTCGGCGCGATCCGTCGTGGCCTCGAGGCTGCCGGGGTTCCGGTCGAGTTCAGCAAGGGTGAGGCCGGCAAGGGCCAGCACGAGATCAACCTCGACTACACGACGGCTGTCGAAATGGCAGACCGCAACAGTGTCTACAAGCTGGCCGCCAAAGAGATCGCGCACTTCAACGGCCGCTCCGTCAGCTTCATGGCGAAGTACGACTTCAACGACACCGGTTCCTCGTGTCACATCCACTCCAGCCTGTGGTCGATGGACGGCGAGACGGCCATCTTCGACGACCACCACGGCCCGCATGGCATGAGCGAGACGTTCCAGCACTATCTGGCCGGGCAGATCGCCACGGCGCGCGAGTTCAGCCTGCTGTGGGCGCCCACCATCAACAGCTACAAGCGGTTCCAGCTGGGCTCGTGGGCTCCGACCGGCGTGGGCTGGGGCATCGACAACCGCACCCTCGGCTTCCGCAAGGTCGGCCACGGCAAGGGCACTCGCGTCGAGTGCCGCATCCCCGGCAGCGACGCCAACAGCTACTTCGCGTTCGCCGGCACGCTCGCCGGTGGGTTGTACGGCATCAAGAACGAGCTGCCGCTGGGCGACGCCTTCATGGGGAACGGGTACGACGCACCGGACATCCCTCGTATCCCGTGGAACATCGTCGACGCCATCAGCCTGTGGGAGAACAGCACCATCGCTCGCGAAGCGTTCGGTGAAGAGGTGCACCACCACATCCTCACCATGGCCAAGGCCGAGTGGGAAGCGTTCAACCACACCGTCACCGATTGGGAACTGCGCCGCTACTGGGAGCGCATCTAGCAGCCGGGTTGGACAGCGAACTCGACGAGCACCGGAAGGTGGTCGCTGAGGCGTGCCCACTGCTCGCCACCGTCGGGAGTGTGCGAGCGAAGCATGGTTGCCGCTGTCGATAGCAACACGTAGTCGATGCGCTGCGACGGCGCGATGGAGGGGTTGCTGACCGTGCCGCCGGCGTCGAACAGGCCGACTGCGCGGAACTCGCGTAGCACCTCGATCTCGCTGTCGTCGGTGGTGTTCAGGTCGCCGGTGAGGATCTTGTAGCGCGAGGTATCGGCGCGCACCCTGTCGGCAACTCGCTTGGCCTGTGCCAGCCGCTCATCGGCATCGTGACTGGCCAGGTGCGTGTTGAACACGCGCAGCCCACCGTCGCGACGGGTGATGGTGGCCGCCAGCAGCACCCGATGCTTGTAGATCCATGTGCTGACACCGGGGGAGATGGTGGTACGCATGCGCGCCGAGACCGCCCACGGCGAAAGGATGCCGATGCCCTCGGCACACCACCACAGCAATGGTGAGTACGGGTAGTGCTTGCGGGCCCAGGCGTAGTGCCAGCCGAGTTGCTTGGCCAGTCGGCGCAGCTGCGTCCGCCGCACTTCCTGCAACGACGCCACATCGGGCTGCTGCTCGCGTATCGCGGCTGCGATTTCTGCGACGTCGGGGTGGTGGGCGCCGAGGATGTTCCAGGTCATCACTCGCCACGACGTTGCAGTCTCATCTGTCATTGCTGATCAGTTTGCCGTCGTCCGCTACCGTGATACACCATGAGTCGTCTGTCAGGCAAAGTTGCCATCATCACCGGTGCATCGTCAGGTTTGGGTCGTGTAGGAGCCGAGCGGTTCGCTGCTGAGGGCGCGATGGTGGTGATCGCCGACATCACCGACGGCGATGACGCCGTCGAGGCCATCTCCGCTGCAGGTGGCGAGGCCAGCTTCGTGCGCTGCGACGTCACCGATGAAGCGTCGGTGGAGAACGCTGTCAATTTCGCCGTCGAGACGTACGGCGGGCTGCACGTGCTGTACAACAACGCCGGCGTGATGCTGGGCGATGACGACAACCCGGTGACCACCAGCGTGGAGACCTATCAAAAGACGATGGACATCAACGTCCTTGGCACCCTGCTGGGCTGCAAGTACGCGATTCCCGCGATGCAGGCCAGCGCCCAGGAGTGCGGCGAGGCCGGCAGCATTGTCAATGTCGCCTCGTTCGTGGCGCACATGGGTGCCGCTACTCCGCAGATCGCGTACACGGCGTCCAAGGGTGCGGTTCTGGCCATGACCCGCGAGATCGCCGTCATCTACGCCCGCCAAGGTGTGCGTGCGAACGCACTGTGCCCGGGCCCGATCATGACCCCGCTGTTGGCGAAGTTCCTCAGCGACGATGCCAAGCGCAACCGCCGGCTGGTGCACATCCCGATGGGCCGGTTCGGTGAGCCGGTAGAGATCGCCAACGGGGCATTGTTCCTCGCCAGCAACGAGTCCAGCTGGATGACCGGCCAGTCGTTGATCATCGACGGTGGCATCACCGCTGCCTACGTCACGCCGGAGTGAGCGACTTCCAATCCATGAACGATCCAGGCTTGCACGGCGCCGACAGCGCGACGGGCGATCTCGACGAGCGCGCGATCCAGTGGATTCGCGCCCGACTTGCTCACTCCGGTGTCGGCGTCATCGGCGACAAGAGTCAGCTCGACGCTGCTCTCGCCGGGTCGATCACCGAGGAGGGCCTGGGGCTCGATTGTGCGTGGGACATGTTCCGAGATGTCATGGCGCCCGCCAACATCGGGCTCGACAGCGAACGATTCCTGGCGTTCATCCCGCTGTCGCCGTCGGTGGCCGGGGTGTGGATGGACGCGCTGTGCGGCGCCGCCAACTTTTCTGCCGAGTCGTGGTTGGAGGGCGCGGGTGCAGTTGCGGCGGAGAACCAGGTCATTGATCTACTGGTCCGCACCGCAGGCATGCCGGCGGGAGCGGGCGGCTGTTTCATGAGTGGTGGAAGCATCGGCAACCTGTCGGCGTTGGCTGTTGCTCGCGACCAGGCCGGTGGGCGGCGTACCGTGGTGATGGCCGACACCGCTCACGCGTCGGTCAACAACGCGCTACACATTCTCGGTCTCGATGCGCTGGAGGTCCCGACCGGGCTGGACTGCCGGCTGACGGGTGCGGCGGTGCGTGCGGTCGTCGGCGATCGCACCGATATTGCAGCCATCGTGGCCGCTGGCGGATCCACGAACGCCGGTGTCATCGACGACCTTGCCGGTTGTGCGGACGTGGCGCAGGAACTGGACGCATGGTTTCACGTCGATGGTGCGTACGGGCTCACCGCAATGCTGCTGCCCGAGCTCCGGCCGAAGTTCGACGGCATCGAACGAGCCGATTCATTCATCGTCGACCCACACAAGTGGATGTTCGCCCCCGCAGGTTCGTGCGCGTTGGTGTACCGCCAGCCACGATTGGCCCGCGAGACACACACGCAGCACGGTCCCTACATCGAAGTGCTGCGCACCGCTGATGACGCCTACAACCCGTGCGATCTGGGGTACCAGCTCACCCGTCGCGCCAGCGGACTGCCGATCTGGTTCGCGATGGCGCTCCACGGCGTTGAAGCACACCGGGCGGCCGTTCGCCACGGCATCGTGCTGGCTGCTCGGATGGCCGAGGCCCTGGAGGCCCAGCCGCTGACCGAGCTGATCATGCACCCCGAACTGGGCGTGGTGCTCTTCCGGCGCGAGGGCTGGGGCCGGGCCGAGTGGGCTGCGTGGGCGGCCGGCCTGCTCCGCGGTCAGATCGCGTTCGTCGCCCCCAGTACGTATCACGGCGAGCCCATGGGCAGGTTGGTGTTCATGCATCCGCGAACCCCGTTGTCCATCGTCGACGAACTGATGGCCAGCCTCGTCGGCTGAAGGGCACAAGAGCAGCACGCCGCGCTGCGCGTCGTGGGGCAGCGACTCGGTCGGATGCGGGGAGTCCAACCAGTCGATCAGGAACGGCACTGCACCGCCTGCTGCTCGTCCAGTAGCGGAAACGTGAGGCGTCAATTCAGCTGGACGCCATCGGGGCGCAGCCGCGACATCTGCCGCCAGCGACGACGGCGACGTCCCACTGGCTTCGAATCTGAGCGGACGTCGCGTCCACGTCCGGTGTTGCGAGGACGAGATGATCGATCACATCGACATTGTGGCAGCCGGAAATTGTGGCGGCTCATTCAACGTTCAGCGGCGATTCACCGGGTGTTGTGCAGCTCGTGCCTTCGTGACCGGCAAGACTGGGCAAATGAGTTCTGTCGCCTTCATCGGCCTTGGCGTGATGGGCACGCCGATGGCCCGCCATCTTGCTGCCGCTGGTCACCAGGTCACCGTCTACAACCGCACGCCGGAGAAGGCGTTGGCGTGGGTTGCGCTGTATGGAAACCGAGCGGCGCCAACCCCGCGGGAAGCGGCGGAAGGCGTGGAGTTCGTGTTCCTCTGCGTCGGCGACGACAACGACGTTCGCGACGTCGTGTACGGCCCCGATGGTGCGCTTGCTGGCGCCGGGGCCGGCGCCGTGCTCATCGACCACACGACTGCATCGGCGAAGGTGGCGAAGGAACTGGCCGAGGCTGCTGCCGAGTTCGGCGTCGGGTTCGTCGACGCACCCGTGTCGGGCGGGCAAGCAGGCGCCGAGAATGGGCAGCTCACCATCATGTGCGGCGCTGACGACGAGGCGTTCTACGAACTGGCCAAGCCGGTGATGGGCGCGTATGCCAAGGCCAGCGCGCTGATGGGTGCAGCAGGTTCCGGCCAACTGACGAAGATGGTCAACCAGATCCTCATTGCCGGCATCGTGCAGGGCTTGGCCGAAGGCCTCAACTTTGCCGTGAAAGCTGGCCTCGATCCCGAGCAGGTCACCGAGGTGATCAAGTACGGCGCCGCCCAGAGCTGGCAGCTGGAGAACCGTGGCCGCACCATGGTGCGCGACGAATTCGACTTCGGGTTCGCCGTCGAATGGATGCGCAAGGACCTTGCGATCGTGCTGGACGAGGCACACCGCAACGGTGCCCGCCTGCCCGTGACGGCTCTGATCGACCAGTTCTACGCGCAAGTGATTGCCCGTGGCGGCAAGCGCTGGGACACCAGCAGCCTCATTAACCTGCTCGCCACGGACTGACCCGGCACCTGAGTCGGCGATTCTGGTCAGGTCACACCCACAACCAGTGTGGATGTGACGCGACCAGAACCCAATTTTGCCGAAACCCGCATCTCACCGTGCCCAGTAATGGTGTGAGGGCGCAAGATCGAGCACTGCTACGACTGGCGATCGAGAAGCACTACGTGGTCGAGTACGAGGACGTGAAGGCCGCTGGCATGACCAGTCGTCAGTTCGCGTCCCGAGTTGCGTCTGGAGAGTGGATTCCGGTGATGCCGTCTGTGTGGCGCCACGCCGCGACCCCGGAGTCTTGGGAGCTTCGAGTGCGCGCCGGCGCGCTGTGGTTGGGTGCGAATGCAGCGCTGGCAGGCCGATCCGCTGCGGCCTGGTGGGGATTGGACGGTTTCGAGCAATCCGTCGTGGAGTTCGTCGTTCCTCACGCGCGGCGGTGGACCAGTGGAGTAACGGTTCGGCTCACCCGTCACTGGTCGACGAAGGACCTGCTCCGGAGAGACGGGGTTCGGGTGACGAGCGCGACGAGGACGATCATTGACCTTGCCGGCCAGGGGGCAACGGCGCACGAGCTGGAACGGGCGATCGACAGTGCCGTCCGTTTGCGACTGACGTCCATCCCGACACTGACCTCGAGGATGGCAGTGCTTGCGAAGTCCGGCAGGGTGGGCATCCCATTCCTGCGGGAGTTGCTCCTCGATTCGGGCGGCGAGTCTGCACTCGAGCGTCGGTTCCTGCGTGTCATCCGTGATGCTGGTCTCCCACGTCCGCTGACGCAGATCACGTTCAAGGCGCGCACGACGCGGGCAATCCGAGTCGACTTTCTCTACGAGAGTCAGCGAGTGGTGGTCGAGGTGTCGGGGCGGGTCGGGCATGCCTCCGACGCCGATCGGCGCAAGGATGCCCGCCGTCGTAACGATCTGCAGCACCGCGGCTACGCCGTCATCGAGTTCACCACTGCCGACGTCATCACAGATCCGGTGTACGTCGTCGAGTCGTTGGGCCGCAGTCATCCCACTCTGGTCGCGTCACATCGACACTGAGTGTGGATGTGACGCGACCAGAAGGGGTCAGCGGGCGGCGGCTACGGCGACGGCGTCGACGATCTTGTCGATCTGGGCGTCGGTGGTGACGAGCGGGGGACAGAAGAGCAGCGAGTCGGCGTTGAGGGCGCGGCAGACGACACCCTCTTCGAACATCACATCGCGCATCGCCATTGCGTTCTGGTCTGGGCGCAGTGCGGCGGCCCACATGCCACCAAGACCGCGCACGTGATCGATGCTGCCGTCGTCCGCAAGTGACCGAAGGCCGGCCGCGAGACGGTCGCCCATGACCAGTGCTCTGGCCAGCAAGCCCTCGCGCTCGATGATCTCCAGGTTCTTGAGGGCGGCTGCGCAGGCCGTGGCGTGGCCCGAATAGGTGAACCCGTGGCGAAGGAAAAAGTCGGGGTTGGCCTCCAACGCGGCCGTAGGGCGGGGGCCGACGAAGACTCCGCCCAGTGGTTGGTAGCCGGAAGTGACGCCCTTGGCGAAGGTCACGAAGTCGGGAGTCACGCCGTAGTGGTGCGCGCCGAACCAGGTGCCGAGTCGGCCGAAGCCGGTGATCACCTCGTCGAACACGAGGTACGCGCCGTGCTGATCGCACAGCTTGCGCAGCCCCTCCAAGTAGCCGCCCTCAGCGGGGAAGACGCCTCCGGCACCCTGCACGGGCTCAGCGATGATCGCCGCCACCTCGCTGCCGCGTTGGGTCATCAGTGTTGCCATGGCTTCGATGTCGTCGGCCGGCACCTGCACGACCTCGTCGACGAAAGGTCCGAAGTTCTCGCGGTTCGGTGCAATGCCCTGCGCGCTGGTGCCGCCGTATGCCGTGCCGTGGTAGCCGCGAACGCGAGAGATGATCAGCTTGCGCTGCCCCTCGCCGGCCTGGACATGGGCGATGCGGGCGAGCTTCATGACGGTGTCGATCGACTCGCTGCCAGACCCGGTGAAGAACACTCGTGCGCCGGGGATGGGCCCGACCTCGCGCAGCCGCTCTGCCAACAGCTCGGCAGGGTCGGTGGTGAACGGATCGAAGCACGAGTACGACTCCAACGTGGACACCTGCTGCGAGATGGCATCAGCCATCTCCTGACGCCCGTGCCCGATGGCGCAGTACCACAGGCTTGCCATGCCATCGACCAGCTCCTTGCCGTCTGCTGTGTAGAGCAGCGCACCCTCGCCGCGAACGATGCGGATGAACTCTTCACGAGCTGGCTTGGCGAACGGGTGCAGAAAGGCCTTGGGCATGAGTCGAACCGTACTCAGCGAGGCGTCGGACCGACGAACGACATCCGAGCTGGCCGCGCCGCCAACGAACGAGGGAGTGTCGCATAGGATGCCACTTCGAGGAGGCGTGGTGGCAGGAGCGCAAAGCAGCGGTGGCGGTTCCGCGGTGGGTTCACCCGGTCGCGGTTCGGGCCGCGTCTGGAGCGGACTCGGCTCGATGGTGCACGCAGTCGCCAAGGGCGGCAGTACGCCATCGCGTTTGCGCGTGTGGATGATCGCAACCGCCGTCGTCGCCGTGCTGTTCGGTGTGCTGAGCGCAACAGGTGTCGACCGTCGGGCATCGTCCCTGCGTGCGGCCGATGCAGCGTCACAACAGCTGATCGCGGTGCAGGACGTGCAAGTGCGGCTGGTGCATGCCGACGCCATCGCCCGCGAGAACTACCTGCGCGGTGGCATCGAGGACGGTGCCAAGCGGGCCACCTATGCCTCGGAACTATCCGCCGTCAGCGATGGGTTGGTCTCGGTCGCGAACAGCGTCCTGTCGAATGAAGCTGCCACGCTGGCGAGTGTTTCGGCCCAGCTCAGCCGGTACTCGGGTCTGGTCGAGCAGGCTCGCGCCAACAACCGTCAGGGCTTTCCCGTCGGCGCCGCCTACCTGCGCACGGCCAACACGTTGTCCACCCGAATGGCGGCAGATCTGCAGTCGGTGCAGGCCTCGCTGCGCCAGCAGGTGAACGACAATCTCGACCGAGCGGACAAGGCCGGCGCGTGGCTGCACGCCACTGGCTGGCCACTCGTCATCATGTTGGTGGGCGGCGGCGCATGGGTGGCCGCACGCTTCCGCCGATTGCTGAACGTGCCGCTCGCGCTCGCGGGTCTCGTGACACTGCTGATGCTGGTCGTGGGTGGCACGGTTCAGGCGTCGGCGATGTCGGATGCGGAGAACGCAACGGCTGGTCAGTTGCAAGCCGCCGACCTGGCCGCCCAGGCTCGCTCCGCTTCCTTCACGGCGCACGCCCAGGAGTTCAGCACCCTCATCGCCCGCGGCAGCGGGGGAGACGACAGTGTCTGGCAGACCTCGACCTCGACGTCGGAGTTGGCACTGGACCGTCTGTGCTCGGTCGCCGGCGAGTGCGGCCTGAAGACCTACCTCGACAGCTATACCGCGGCCCATGCGGCGGTGCGCAGCAGCGACGATGCTGGCAAGTGGGACGACGCCCGCGCGTCGAGCCTCGATGGCCAGGCGGCCACGACGTTCGCCGCCTTCGACACCGCCAGCCGCGACGCAGCAGCGACGTTGGGCGAGCAAGCGGCCATTGCGATGTCGTCCACGGCCGACGGCCTCGCAACCTTGCGGGTGCTGGCATTCCTCGCCGGCCTGGTCGTCGGTGCACTCGTGCTCGTCGGCTACGGCCAGCGTCTGAGGGAGTACCGATGACTGCCCGATCGAGGTCCGCATGGGTGGTCCTTGCTGCGTTGCCGCTGCTCTTGATCGCCGGCTGTGCCAGTGGCGACCGGTTGCCATCGGCAGTCCAGGGGTCGCCGCCGCCGACGACGGTCGCGCCGGCTCCACAGAAGTTCACCTGCCCGGCCGCCGAGGTCGAGACCGACGGCTCGACCCCCAAGACGTACGAACCCGACGGCCCGCTGCCTTCACCCGGCAACCTGCCCGCCGGCTCGACCATGGCGGAGATTCGCGACCGCGGTGCGCTGCGCATCGGCGTCTCCGCCGACACGCTGCTGTTCGGTGCCCGTAACCCGCTGTCGGGCGAGATCGAAGGCTTCGACATCGACATGCTGAAGGAGGTGGCAAAGGCCATCTTCGGCGTCGGCGACGACGACGCGGCCTACGACCTTCTCGACTTCGTCGTCATCCCGTACAGCCAGCGCATTCCACAGCTGCGCAGCGGCGGAGTGGACATCGTGTCCCACACGATGACGATCAACTGCGTCCGGTGGCAGCAGATTGCATTCAGCTCGGAGTACTACAAGTCCGGCCAGCGGGTACTCGTCGAAGTCACGTCGCCCTACACGAGCATCGACGATCTCGATGCCGCCGGCGCAACGGTCTGCGTGCCTGATGGCAGCACCAACCAGGAAAAGCTCGCCGACTACCCGGCCATCAAGGCGGTGGCGGTCGCCGACATCAGCGACTGCCTGGTCGCACTGCAAGCGGGCGAGGTGCAGGCAATCACCGGCGACGACACCGTCCTCGCCGGGCTCGGTGCTCAAGACCCGAGCACCGCGGTGGTGGGCGCCAGTTTCACAGCCGAGCCGTATGGGCTGGGAATGCCGGCCGAACGCGTCGACTTCGTCAAGTTCGTGAACGCGCTGTTGGATGAGATGCGCACCGACGGTCGCTGGCAGTCCATCTACGACCGGTGGCTGCTCGGCACTCTTGGACCGCAGACTCCGCCGTCCGCTCGATACGGGCGACTGAAGCCGTGATGGGTAACGGCGTCCGAATCCCCTCCGCTACCGAGATCACCCAACTGCTCGCCGACTGGAACGAATGGGTCGCCAGCCGTACCGACTCCTTGCTGTCGCTCGACGAGCGCGTTCGCTCTGCCGGAACCGCCGGTGATGAGGCGGACGTGGCCGCCTCATTCGTGTGTCGCAAGGCCATCACCGATCGCTTGCAGAAGGTTGCGGAACTGGCACAGCGCGACCGCGCCTCGGCTACCGAGCTGAGTGCCCAACCGTTACACGACGACCTCGGTGAGCTGGTGGGCAATTCGCTCGTGGACGCGGCGACGTTGCTGGACGCAGTGCTGCAGCGAGTGGAACAGTCAGTCGCTGGCCGCGAGCAGGATGAGGTACGCACTGCTACCACTGCTGCAGCAGCGGACGCCGACCTCACGATCGCCGCTCGGCTCGCCGAGGAACTCGGCATGCAGGCCAATCAGGTCGCCCATCTCCGCGAGGAACTGAACCGACGTGCCGACCTGCCCGAGGTTGCCCGCGAGGCAGCCACCGTGCGCGCCAGTCTGGAGGCAGCGGCGAAAGAACGTGACCGTGTGCTGCAGCAGTGGAGTGAGGTCGGCGCTCGGCTCGAAGCGTTGACGGTCACGGAGGTGCGCGTGCGCGAGTTGGCGGCGCGGTGTCGCGAGAAAGTGCTGCAGGCACCGCCGCTTGCCGTCCCGTCGGTGGCCACTGTGGGGGCCACCCTGCCCGACGTCACCGGGCTGACCTGGATTGCGCTGCGCGGCCGGGTCACGCCGGTACTGACCCAGGTTGATCGCGTGGCAGCCGCGCTCACGGAAGCTGAGCGTCGCTTTCAGGCTGCGCTCGATCGACGCGACGAACTGCGTGGCCTTGTGCAGGCATTCGCCGACAAGGCATCGACCGGCGGTGTGATGGAGCTGCCCGAACTCGACACGCTGTACCAGGAGGCCAAGGCGGTGCTGTGGGCTGCCCCGTGCGATCTCGACCGCGGCACCGAGATCGTCGAGCGTTACGTCGCCCTCGTCAACACCAAGGTCAAGGAGGTCGCGCGATGAAGTGTGCGCAGCCAGGATGCGCCGGCCGCATTGTCGACGGCTACTGCGATGTCTGCGGTCTCGCGGCCTCCGCCGTAGCTGCCACCGCTTCGCCCACCTCCGGTGCCACCACTGCGTCGGTCGCGGGTGGCGCCAGTACGCGCTCGGCCACCAGCCGTTTGGGCACCGTGCCGCTGGGTTCGTCGCGTCACAACGGTGATGGCCCCACCGGATCGAGGCCCACGCGACGGTTGAGTGGTGGCGCCAACCCCTCCCGCCTCGGCGCCGGGCTCACGCATGTGCCGCCGATCCCGGAAGTCGACCCGCGACAGAGCTTGATGAACCCGGCGGTGGTGTCGGAGGAGAAGCGCTACTGCAGCGTGTGCCAGTCGGCTGTGGGTCGCTCGCGCGAGGGATCACCGGGTCGCACGAAAGGCTTCTGTCCGAAGTGCCGCACGCCGTTCGATTTCGAGCCGACACTCGCTGCGGGAAACCTGCTGGGCGGCCAGTACGAAGTGATGGGTTGCCTGGCGCACGGTGGCATGGGCTGGATCTACCTGGCGCGCGACCGAAACGTGAACGATCGCTGGGTGGTACTCAAGGGCCTGCTCAACTCGGGCGACCCCGACGCCTCGCGCGCAGCCGTGGCGGAGAAGCAGTACCTGGCCGAGGTCGAGCATCCGCTGATCGTCGAGATCTACAACTTCGTCACCTCTGCTGACGGCAACTCGTACATCGTGATGGAGTACGTCGGCGGCCGTTCGTTGAACAACCTGCTCAAGGATCGGATGAAGACCAACAATGGCCTCTTCTCGCCGATCCCGGTCGACCAGGCAATTGCGTACATCGTCGAGATTCTTCCCGCGTTCGGGTACCTCCATGTCCTGGGTCTGCTGTACTGCGACTTCAAACCCGCAAACCTGATTCAGGTGGGCGACGGGATGAAGCTGATCGACCTCGGCGGCGTTCGGCGAGTCGACGACGACCATTCGCCGATCTACGGCACCGTCGGCTTTCAGGCACCGGAAGTTGCCCGCGACGGCACCACGGTCTCCAGCGATCTGTACACGGTTGCCCGCACCCTGGCCACGCTGGTGTTCGAATTCAAGGGCTATCAGGCGCAGTTCGAAACATCGTTGCCCTCAGCTGACGATGTGCCGCTCTTCGGGCAGTTCGATTCGCTCTACCGATGGCTGCAGAAGGGCACGGCGCAGCGCCCGGAGGACCGCTTCCAGACCGCTGACGAGATGCGCGAGCAGCTCTTCGGTGTCCTGCGTGAGGTCACCGCTGCCGTCGTGTCGGGGGCCGTGACGCGTAGCACGCCCTCACAGATGTTCGGACAGCCGGCGGCCGTTGCAGATCTGCTGACGTGGCGGGATCTGCCGCGCCTCGTCGTCGACCCCACGGACCCAATGGCCTCGTGGCTCGCGGCGGTCACCGCCGATGACCCGGCAGCTCGCCTCGTCGCACTCGACAGTGCGCCCGACGCAACCTCTGCGGTGCTGATCGAAACGGCTGATGCCGCGTTGCGCACCGGCGACGTCGAATTCGCGGAGCAGATGGCGCAACTGGTACTCGATGGCGACCCGTGGGAGTGGCGCGGAGTGTGGCTGCAAGGCCTGGCGGCGCTCAGCCGCGGCGACGCGACAGCGGCGATCGCCGCGTTCAACGCGGTGTACGGGCAGCTGCCCGGTGAGTTGGCGCCGAAGTTGGCGTTGGCGACCGCATGCGAAGCAGCGGGGGAGCCCGAGGTGGCCGAGCGGATGTACGCAACGTGTGCTCGCACCGACGCCGGATATGTAGCGTCCGGTCAGTTCGGGCTGGCACGTATTGCGTCGCGCGCCGGGCAGCGCGACGCCGCCCTGGAGGCGCTGGACCGTATTCCCGCCACCAGTCGTGCGTATGCCGAAGCGCGCCGCGCCAGGGCGCTCATCTTCGCGGCGGCGCTCGACCCGGTTCACGCGCTGGAGGATCTGGGTCGGGCGGCGCACGAGATGGAGCAGGCGTCGCTGCAGCCGGTCGAGCATGCCGACCTGCGCATCCGCCTTCTGGAGAGCTCATTGCAGCACATCGATTCGCACGGCCCGCAGACGGGCGTACAGATCGGCGACGTGCCAGCCGTCGAGTTGCCGTTGCGGCGAGCGCTCGAAGCCGCCTACCGCGATGCCGCCAGGTTGACCGAGGACCACGATGCGCGAGTGCGGCTGGTCGACAAAGCCAATGCTGTTCGGCCACGATCGTTCGTATGACCGACGTCGCCCTCAGCTGTCCACAGTGTTCGCAACCAGTCGCCGGCGACGACGCGTTCTGCGAGAACTGCGGCGCACAACTGACTGCAACCGCAGTCGCTGCCCCCACCGGGCCAGCCCAGGAACCACCCGCTGAACCACGCGCCGCTGCCGTGCGCTCTGTGTGCGTGGAGTGCGGCGGCGTGGTGGCCGACGACGGGTTCTGCTCGGTGTGTGGCAAGAAGGCGCCCTCTCCCCGCGATCACTGGAAAGAGACGCCAGCGGACTGGGTCGGCGGTGTGTGTGACAAGGGCATCGTCCACGCCCGCAACGAGGATGCGATGGCATTGGCGGCGCTCACCGATCGCTCGCTGGCCGTGCTGGTGGTGTGCGATGGTGTGACGTCTGCGCCCGACAGCGACCGCGCGGCGCTCGCCGCAGCGCGCATCGCCTGCTCGACACTGGCCGGTTCGTCCCTGCCGACCAATACCGGCGTCGCGGGTACCGTATCGCACTGGAGTGCGGCCATCACCCGCGCCTGCCTCGACGCGAACTCCGCGGCCGTCGGCGTCGCCCGCTCACTCGGCAACCCGAGCGAACCCCCCTCGTGCACGTTCGTGGCCGCCGTACTCGATGGCGACGTGGTGACCCTCGGTTGGTGCGGCGACTCGCGGGCCTACTGGCTTCCCGACGACGGTGACGCAGTGCAGTTGATGCTGGATCACTCGCTCGGTACCGAACTCATCCAGGGCGGGATGACCGTGGCCGAGGCCGCCGCCGACCCGACGTTCCACACCATCACGCGGTGGTTGGGCGCCGACTCGGTCGATTCGACGCCGGAGATCGCCAGCATGCAGTTGCGTGCAGCCGGCTGGTTGCTGCTGTGCAGCGACGGGCTGTGGAACTACGCGTCACCTGCCTCCTCGCTGCAACTGCTGGTTCGTGAGCAGGTGGAGATGGGCCACGCCGCGCCGGTCGCGATTGCCGATGCTCTCGTCCGCTTCGCAAACGGGCAGGGTGGCCACGACAACATCACGGCGGCACTTGCCCGCTACGAGCCATCACTACGCTGACAACACGGAGGTTATGAAGTGGCTGAATTCAAGGCGGAGGTCTTCCAGAACGAGTACCTGGCCGACGGGGCCACCGACGCGCACGCCGTGGTCTCGGTCAGCTGCTCGGGGGCCGGGAAGGCCGGCGTCAGTGGTGAGGCGGCGGAGATCATCATCATCGACACCTCCGGCTCGATGGACATGCCACCCACCAAGATCGCCGCTGCCCGTCGCGCCGCCCGTGTGGCGGTCGGCGAGATCGTGGACGGTACATGGTTCGCGATCGTGAGCGGCCACAGCATCGCTCAGATGGTGTACCCGCCCCACGCGGGTATGGCCAAGATGACTGCCACCACGCGGGCGGAAGCACTGACGGCCATCGATCGCGTGCGCAGCGGTGGTGCCACGGCCATCGGCTCCTGGATCCAGGCCGCTACCGAGCTGTTCGGCCAGGTGTCGGCAGCGCAACGACACGCAATTCTGCTCACTGACGGCAAGATCGAAGGCGAGCCCCCCGGAGCGCTCGCGCAGGCATTGGTCGACGCACGCGGCAAGTTTCAGTGTGACTGCCGTGGCATTGGCGAGGACTGGGTGGTGGAAGAGCTGCGCGAGATCTCGACCGCACTGATGGGCACGGTCGACATCGTGGCAAAGCCGGAAGATCTGGAGGCCGACTTCGAAGCGATGATGCAAGCAGCGATGAGCCGTGGCGTTGCCGACGCGCGGCTGCGTATCTGGACACCCCAGGGCAGTCAGGTCCTGTTCGTCCGACAGGTGGCGCCTACTGTCGAAGACCTCACCAACACCGGTGTGCAGACCGGTCCCCTCGTGCGCGAGTTCCCGACTGGGGCGTGGAGCGACGAGAGTCGTGATTACCACGTGGCCGTTCGGGTACCGGTCGCCGGCATCGGCAACGAGCGTTTGGCTGCTCGAGTGGAGCTGGTGGTGAATGACGAAGTGCAGGCAAAGTCGTTGGTCAAGGCGGTCTGGACTGCTGATACCGATCTGACCACCCGCATCGACCCTGCCGTTGCGCACTACACCGGCCAGGTGAAGCTGGCCGACACCATTCAAAAAGGGCTCGCTGCCAAGGCCGCCGGCGACGACCGAACGGCGACGGTGCTGCTCGGCGAGGCTGCCAAACTGGCCCACGACTCGGGCAACGAGAACACCACCCGTCTGTTGGAGAAGGTGGTCGACGTTGTCGACGTGGAGACGGGTACGGTCCGTCTCAAGCGTGAGGTGGAGAAGTCCGATGAGATGGCTCTTGACACCCGGAGCACCAAGACGACGCGCATTCGACGCGAGCCATGAGCACCTCGACGTGCCCCAACGGGCACGACAGCAACGACCCGGAGTGGTGCGATACCTGCGGCGCCAAGATGGGAGGTACGCCGTCGGCATCAACGCCGCCGCCCGCATCAACGCCTCGGTCCGCGCCGGCGACACCGGTCCCGCCAACTCGAATGGCATCAAGTGCCGAGCCGGTCACCTGCCCGCACTGCAGCGAGTTGAATCCGCCCGACGCGCTGTTCTGCGAGGTCTGCGGATACGACTTCACCACAGGGCAGGCGCCGGAGCCGGTGCGTGCCGCCCCTCCCGTCACGGCCGCGGCCATCGAGTCGGCCGTCGGCTGGATCGTGGTCATCGAGGTGGACCAGCAGTGGTACGCCCTCAAGGGAACGCTCGCCGACCAGCCCTGCCCGAAGGCATCCTCATCGACGGTTCCGTTGTCGAATCACACGGCGCTCATCGGGAGGTCGTCCGCCTCGCGCGGGCTTCGCCCCGAAGTGGCGCTGGATGCTGATACCGGCGTCTCGCGGCGACACGCACAGTTCGTTCGCGACGGCGAGAGCCTGACCGTGGTGGACCTCTCCTCGACCAACGGCACGTACGTCGTCGGTGCCGATACCGAACCGGATGATGCGACAGCGGCGCTGGTGGCAGGGGTGCCCTCGGAACTGCGCGACGGTGACCGTGTCTACGTGGGCGCATGGACGCGGCTGACAGTTCGCTCGTCACCGACCTGATTCGCGACCGAGAGCCCCATCATCGTCCAGCCAACGTCGCTCACCAGTGAAGAACTGTGGCGGTATGCACCCGATGTCGGTGTGTACCTGGCACGTCCGGCACCGGCCTGGCTGGACGAACTCGACCTTCATGCCGGCGAGCCGTTTGTGAAGATGGGTACCCGCACGACGCCGCTCGACGAGTGGTTTGTCATCGACGATGCGTTCGACGCGGAAGTTGCGCTGCGCCGTCGCCTGCTCGCCGAACAACGCGATGTCGTCTTCGACTGCGCAGCCACCGCAGATGACGCCGCTCAGGAAGTTCTCGAACTCGTCTCGGCATGGCTGCGCGAACGCGGACTACCCGTGCCGCTCTTCGATGACCATCCGCTCGCTGTGGCCGGCATGTTGCTGCCCGACGATCTGTGCCTGATGATTCCTCGCCACGGTGACTGGTGGTTCGAAGGGGCCAGCCTGTGCTTCCCGTCGATCTGGCGGCTCTCGGACAAGTTCGCCAGGCCGACCACCGAGGTGCACAGCACCGTGGCCCACTACCGCGAGGTGCTGGCGGAGAAGGTCGACCGCTACTTCACCGGGATGCCGGAGGACCGCTTGGTGCGCCGTCGCAATCTCTCCGTGAAACCGTGGCCGCTGCTGCATGTGCCGACCACCAAACCGCAGCAGCCGGTTGGTCAGCTGATTCCTGACGCGACCGGAGCCCCCTTCTGGCTGCGCACCGAGCGCCAGACACTGCGGCGGTTGCCTCGGACCGGTGCCATCCTCTTCACGATCAAGGTGCAGATCGCGCCGGCTTCGGTACTGCGACAACGTCCGGACATTGCCATCCGGATGGCTGCGATGTACCGGTCGTTCGACGCTGCCATGGATGATTACAAGGCGGCGATCAACGACCTGAATGTCGGCTTCGTGCCGTGGCTGGAGAACCTCACGACGGGCGTCTGAGCTGGGTCGAAAGACCCTGGTGTGATGGGGTGGTCATCCGTAGGTTGGGGGCGTGCCCAGTCAACCAATCACAGCGCTGCTGCGTCGGGAGGTGGTTGACGCCAACGAAGCCGTGGCCCGCGTGGCTCACCTGCTTTCGGAAGTCATCGCCATCTACCCCATCACCCCTGCATCCGCCATGGGCGAGCACGCCGACGAATGGAGCGCCAAAGGCCGCACCAACCTCTGGGGCGTGGTGCCCGAGGTGATGGAGATGCAGAGCGAGGCCGGTGCTGCCGCGACCCTGCACGGTGCCGTGCTGCGCGGCGCGTTGGCCACTACGTTCACCGCCAGCCAGGGTCTGTTGCTGATGCTGCCGGAGATGTTCAAGATCGCCGGCGAGCTGACACCGACCGTGATCCACGTCGCGGCGCGCTCCCTCGCCACCCACGCGCTCAGCATCTTCGGTGACCACAGTGACGTGATGGCTGCGCGCACAACCGGCTTCGCGATGCTCTGCTCGCCCAGCGTCCACGAGGCTGCCGACATGGCCGTCATCGCGCACATGGCCACGCTCTCCACACGCGTGCCCTTCCTGCATTTCTTCGACGGTTTCCGAACCAGCCACGAGCTGAACACCGTGACCCTGCCAAGTCGGGAACAGATCCGGTCGTTGATCGACGACGATCTGGTCCATGCCCACCGCGGTCGCGGCCTGGACCCTGATCGGCCGATACTGCGCGGCAGTGCCCAGAACCCGGACGTGTTCTTCCAGGCGCGCGAGGCGTGCAGCCCGTTCCACGCTGCAGTGCCCGATGCCGTGCAGGCGGCGATGGATCGGTTCGGGGGCGTCACAGGTCGCCAGTACTCGCTGGTCGAGTACCACGGTGCGCCCGACGCGGAGCGAGTGATCGTTCTGATGGGCTCGGGCATCGGTGCAGTTCGCCAAGCGGTTGACGAGATCAACGCCAGCGGCTCGGGGGAGCAGGTCGCGGTGATAGGGGTACGTCTCTACCGCCCGTTCCCCGCTGCCCAACTGCTGGCCGCGCTGCCGCCCTCCACCCGCACGGTCGTGGTGCTCGACCGCACCAAGGAGCCAGGTGCACCGTTCGAGCCACTGCACCTCGACGTGCTGGCATCGCTGTGGCACAGCGACGACAGTCACTGGGCCGGTGGCCACAAGCCGCGGGTCATCGGCGGGCGCTACGGGTTGAGCAGCAAGGAGTTCACGCCGGCGATGGTGAAGGCGGTGTTCGACGAGGCTGCCTCGCCGCTGCCGCGCAACCCGTTCACCGTGGGCATCCACGATGACGTCAGCCACACCAGCCTCACCTGGGACTCGGCGTGGCGTACCGACCACGCCAAGGTCCGGGCGGTGTTCTACGGCCTCGGCGCTGACGGCACCGTCGGCGCCAACAAGAACACGGCCAAGATCATCGGCGCGAACACCGATCTCCACGTACAGGCTTACTTCGTCTACGACTCGAAGAAGTCTGGCAGCACCACGATCAGCCATGTACGCGTCGACGAGCACCCGATCGACAGTACCTACCTCATCGACGAGGCCACGTTTCTGGGCATCCACCAATGGAACTTCTTCGATCGTCTCGACGTACTGCACCTCGCCGCGCGCGGCGCGACCGTGTTGCTCAACTCGCCGTACCCCGCCGAGCAGGTGTGGGACCGGCTGCCGATGGAAGTGCAGCAGCAGGTACTCGACAACGACCTGCAGCTGTACGCGGTGAACGCCGCCGCCGTGGCCCGCGACGCCGGCCTCGGCGGACGTATCAACACCGTCATGCAGGCCTGCTTCTTCGGTCTCGCCGGAGTGCTGCCGACCGAAGAGGCACTGCGCGAGCTGAAGGGTGCCATCGAGCACAGCTATGGCGCCCGCGGTGAAGTCGTGGTGGCACGCAACGTGGCCGCGGTCGACAAGTCGCTGGAACACCTGCACAGGGTGCCGATCGGTTCCACGGTGACCGCCACCACACGTCGGCGTGCCGTCGTGGCTGCCGATGCCCCCGACTTCGTGCAACGCGTCACCGCCCGCATGCTGGCGGGAGAGGGCGACCTGCTGCCCGTCAGCGCGCTGCCACCCGACGGAGCGTTCGTCACCGGTACCGCGCAGTACGAGAAGCGCACCATCGCCACCGAGATCCCCATCTGGGAAGCCGACCTGTGTATCGACTGCGGCAAGTGCGCCATCGTCTGCCCCCACGCCGCAATCCGCATGAAGGTGTACGAGCCGGAAGCGCTGGAGGGCATCGGCGACACGATGAAGTCGAAGACCTTCCGTAGTCGCGAGGTGCCCGGCATGCACCTCACCATCCAGGTGGCGCCTGACGATTGCACCGGCTGTGGTGTGTGCGTGCAGGCCTGCCCGGCCCACGACAAGAGCGAGGTCAAGCGCAAGAGCATCAACATGCGCCCGATCGGGGAGCACCTCGAGCACGAGCGCCTGGCGTGGGATGCATTCCTCGGTGTGCAGGAGGCAGACCCTGCCCAGTGGAACCCGGCGACCGTGAAGACCAGCCAGCTGCGACAGCCTCTGTTCGAGTTCTCGGGTGCCTGCGCCGGCTGCGGTGAGACGCCATACCTGAAGCTGCTCACCCAATTGTTCGGCGACCACCTGATGATCGCCAACGCCACCGGTTGCAGCAGCATCTTCGGCGGCAACCTGCCCACCACGCCGTACACGGTGAATGGCGAAGGCCGCGGCCCAGCGTGGGCCAACAGCCTCTTCGAGGACAACGCGGAGTTCGGTCTCGGTATCCGGCTGGGGTTCGAGGCCCAACGTCGCACAGCGATGGTGCTGGTGGACCGTCTGCGTGCGGATCTCGACGCCGCACTCGGCGCGGCTGCGGTTGATGCTGTGGTCGCGGGTGTCGACGACGAAGGTGAGCTGGGCATTCGAACGCAGCGTGATCGGGTGGCCGCGCTGAAGGCGGTGTTCGTCGACCGCACCGACGCCGACTCGGTCGCACTCCTGGAGCTGGCCGACACGCTCGTGCGCAAGAGCACGTGGATCGTGGGCGGCGACGGCTGGGCGTACGACATCGGCGCCGGCGGTCTCGACCATGTGTTGGGCAGTGGCCGCAACGTCAACATTCTGGTGCTCGACACGGAGGTGTACTCCAACACCGGCGGCCAGGCATCCAAAGCCACGCCCCGCGGCGCCGTGGCGAAGTTCGCCGCCGGCGGCAAGGGCGGTATGAAGAAGGATCTCGGCTTGGAGGCGATGAGTTACGGCGACGTCTACGTCGCCCGAGTTGCCCTCGGCTCCAGCGACATTCAGACGGTGAAGGCACTGCTCGAAGCCGACGCCTGGCCCGGCGTCTCACTGGTCATCGCCTACAGCACCTGCATCGCCCACGGCTTCGACATGAGCCAGTCGATGACTCAGCAGAAGCTGGCCGTGCAGAGCGGTCACTGGCCGCTGTACCGCTTCCGCCCCGGCGGCGACAGCGATACGCAGCCGTTCCAGCTCGACAGCGCCGACCCGTCAGTGCCGTATGGCGACTTCGCCAGCAGCGAGACACGCTTCTCGATGTTGGCCCGCTCGAACCCTGATCGCTCACGTGAACTGGTGGCGTTGGCGCAGCAGGACGTGGACAACCGTTGGAGCTACTACCGGCAACTGGCCGACGTGCATCGTGCCGCACCAGGCCATGCCGCCGACGCGATGATCGCAGACGAGGACGACGAGTGATGAGCGATCTGTCGACCACCTACCTCGGGCTCCAGTTGCGCAGTCCGCTGGTCGCCTCGGCTGGACCGCACACCGGTAACCCGGCCATGTGGCAACGCCTGGAAGATGCCGGCGCCGGAGCGATCGTGCTGCCCTCACTGTTCGAGGAGGAGATCGAGCACGACGCGTTCACCCGTGAGCAGGCGTATGACGACGTGGCCGACAGATTCGGCGAGGCATCCAGCTTCCTGCCGGCACTCGACCTCCCTGATGTCGGGCCGAACCGCTATCTGACTCTGGTGGAGCAGGCTCGCGAGCGAATGACCATTCCCGTCATCGCCAGCCTCAACGGCACCAGTCCCGGCGGCTGGGTGCGGTACGCCAAGCACATCGCCGAAGCCGGTGCGCACGCCATCGAACTGAATCTCTACGACAGCATCGTCGACCCCGGCATCACCGCCGCCGACGCAGAGCGCCGCTACGCGGAGCTGGTCGAGGAGGTCAAGGCGGAGATCTCGATCCCGCTGGCCGTGAAGCTCAGCCCCTGGTTCACCGCGCTGGGCAACTTCGCCGAACGCCTGCAGACCGCTGGGGCAGACGGATTGGTCCTTTTCAACCGTCTGTACCAGCCCGACATCGACCTGGACACGCTGGAAGTGGTGCCCCGCCTGTCACTGAGCACCTCTGCCGAGGTTCGCCTGCCGCTGCATTGGATTGCCAATCTGTTCGGCGCGGTGCGGTGCTCGTTGGCCGCGTCGTCGGGCGTGCACGACGGGGCGGATGCCTTGAAGCTGTTGCTGGCCGGCGCCGATGTGGTGATGAGTACCAGCGCTCTTCTACAGCACGGCCCCGAGCACCTGCGAGTGATGGAGCGGTTCATCCGCGACTGGATGATGGAGCGCGACTACGACAGCGTCAACCAGTTGCGCGGCAGTGTCAGCCGCGGCAACGTGCCCGACCCGCAGGTCTACGAGCGAGCGAATTACTACCAGGTGATCCACAGCTGGCGTCCAGCGCAGCGTCGGTAGGCTCGAACCATGCGACACAGTGAAGGCCACTTCGGCCACAGGGTCGGCTGGTTGCGGGCGATGGTGCTCGGTGCCAACGACGGGATCATCTCCACCGCAGCCCTGTTGCTGGGCGTCGCCGCAGCCGCTTCCACGCGGTCTGCCATACTCACCGCCGGCACCGCCGGCCTCGTTGCCGGCGCGGTGTCGATGGCGCTGGGCGAGTACGTCTCGGTGTCGTCGCAGCGCGACTCGGAGCGCAGCGACATCGAGAAGGAGACATGGGAGCTGGCCAACCAGGCCGACCACGAACTGGAGGAGCTGACCGCGATCTACCAGGCGAAAGGCCTTCCATTCGAGCTGGCACAGGAGGTGGCAGTGCAACTCACCGAGCACGACGCGCTGGCCACTCACCTCCGCGACGAGTTGGGCATCTCGCAGGACGAACTCGCCAAACCCCTGCAGGCGGCCTGGAGCTCGGCGGTGTCGTTCTCGGTCGGCGCCGTCATCCCCTTGCTGGCTGCCGCCTTCGTCGGCAAGTCCGCGCGCATCGGGGCCATCATCGGCGTGACGCTCGTTGCGCTCGTTGCGCTCGGATACGTGGGTGCCCGAGCGGGTGGCGCACCACCCCGTCGATCGATCGCCCGCGTCGTCATCGGTGGCTCGGCCGCGATGGGCATCACGATGGCCGTCGGCTGGGCGTTCGGCGCTGTTACGGCATAACGTCCGCCCGATGGATGTCACTGCCGCTGTTCAGGCCCGTTCGTCGATCCGTTCGTTCCTGCCCAACCCAGTCAGCGACGAATCACTGCGTTCGCTCCTGGAGGTTGCCTCACGGGCTCCTAGCGGCGGCAACGTGCAGCCATGGCGGATCTACGTGGTCAATGGTTCGTCGATGACGAACCTGGTGGACTTCCTGGCCACCCAGCCGCCGATCGAGGCACCCGAATACGACATCTACCCGGCAAAGCTCACCGAGCCCTATCGCACCAACCGCTTCACCATCGGGGAGCAGATGTACGCGCTGCTGGGCATCGAACGGGAGGACAAAGCGGGCCGACTGCGCCAATTCGCGCACAACGGTGAGTTCTTCGGGGCGCCGGCTGCGATCTTCTGCTTCGTCGACCGGCAGATGGGCCCGCCACAGTGGTCGGACCTGGGCATGTTCCTGCAGTCGTTCATGCTGTTGGCCACCGAGCAAGGGCTGGCCACCTGCGCGCAGGAGTACTGGTCGGTTCGGCACGGGGCAGTCCGTTCGTTCGTCGGTGCGCCGGAGGAGGAGATGCTGTTCTGCGGGTTGGCCATCGGGCACCCAGACACCTCTGCCGTGATCAATGAGCTGCGGTCCGAGCGCATGCCGCTGGACGAATGGGTTCGCTTCATCTGAGGCATTCGTTCACTGGTACAGCTGTACCGTGAAAGCATCGACTGCGCTAGCTTGGCCGTCATGACAGAGCATGTGGATGCCATCGTGATTGGTGCAGGGGTCATCGGCTCATCGGTGGCCCTGGAGCTGGCCCGCGGCGGCCGCTCCGTCATCGTTGTCGACAAGGGCCCGGCGGCCGGTGCCGGTTCGACCAGCTCGTCGTCGTCGATCATCCGCTTCAGTTACTCCACGACCGACGCAGTACTGACCGCGTGGGAAGCGGCCGGAATGTGGCTGGATTGGGAGGGCCACCTCGGCTGCGTCGACCCTGATGGCATGGCTCGCTTCATCAGGACCGGCATGTGCATCTTCCACACGCCGGGCGACAGCACGGTGCGCATCCAGCGCCTCTGGGATGAACTGGACATTGCGTACGACATTCTCGACAACGACCAGTTGCAACAGCTGTTGCCGGGGATGGACCTCGGCTCGTACTTCCCGCCCAAGCGCATCGACGACCCTGCGTTCGCGGACGACTCGATCGGCCCGCTGACGGCGATTCTCGAAGCCGAGAGCGGCTTCATGGACGACCCGATGCTGTGTGCCAAGAACCTTGCGTTTGCTGCCCGACAGCATGGTGCCGACTTCCGGTTCAATCAGCAGGTGGTCAGTATCGATCAGGCCGATGGCCGCGTCAGCGGGGTCACTCTCGCCAGCGGGCAGCAGATCTCGGCTCCCGTCGTCGTCAATGTCGGCGGCCCGCATTCGAGCATCATCAATCAGATGGCCGGTGTGGTCGAGGGCATGCGCATCAGCCATCGTCCGCTGCGCCAGGAAGTGTTCACCGTGGAACCGCCCGCTGGACTTCGCCTGGAGGACGGGATGCCGGCAGTTGCGGACCTCGATGTCGGTCACTACCTGCGCCCGCAGATCGGTGGCACCTGGCTGGTTGGCGGCACGGAGCCGGACTGCGACGACCTGCACTGGATCGACGACCCGGACCACTACGACGAGTACCCCACGGTCGAGCAGTTCGAGGTGTCGATGATGCGCATTGCTCGGCGCGTGCCCGAATTCGGTGTGCCACACCGCCCAGTGGGCCTTGCCGCGTTGTACGACGTGTCGGAGGACTGGGTGCCGCTGTACGACAAGAGCGACCTGCCCGGTTTCTTCATGGCCTGCGGTACCAGCGGCAATCAGTTCAAGAACGCACCTCTGGCAGGGCAGTTCCTCAAGGCCATCATCGATGCCGAAGCGGCAGGCATCGACCACGACGAAACGCCCGTGCAGTTCGTCGGCCGCCGTACCGGCCGCACCATCAACCTCGGTGCCTTCTCGCGCCGTCGTGAAAAGTCGGAGACATCCGGCACCGTCATGGGCTGACAGTGCCGTGATGAGGGTCGTACGCGCGGCCGACCAGCCGCGGATTCGCTGGCGCAACGATGGCGGATGGACCCGCGACGTGGCACGCGATGGTCCGCAAGAGCGCGGCTTCTCGTGGCGCATCTCCATCGCCGATGTCGAGGCGGACGGTCCGTTCTCGCGATTCGACGGCTTCGACCGGTTGCTCGTACTGCTCGATGGAGCCGGGATGGACCTGGTCTGCGCCGACAACGGTGAAGTGATGCGGTTGCGGCCCACCGCTACTCGGGCACGTTTCGCGGGCGAACTGGCCATCACTGCCGAACTTCTGGAAGGTCCGACCACCGACTTCAACGTCATCTGGGACCGGTCGCGCTTCTCGCTGCACGAGCATGACGACTGGCGGGATCGCACCGTCGGTGGACGCAGCGGTTGCATCGTCGTGATCCACGTGCTGTCGGGGGAGGTGGAGACCGACCTCGGTGTGCGCGGCGTTGCGGGCGACACGTTGATCGACGAGAGCGGCCGAGCCATCCGACTCGTCGGCGACGCGGCATCGATCGTGCTCGTGCTCGATCCGCTCGACGAGAATCAAAGCGACTGAACTACCATTCAGGAAATGGCAACGATCGCATCGCTCCGTCATCACGACGCCTCGCTGGAGGTCACCTGGGTCGACGGTCTCGTCACTCGCTACCCGTGGTTGTGGCTGCGCGATCATGCGCACGACGACGAGACGATGCACCCGGTCACGCAGCAACGTCAGCTGTTCACGGCCCGGGTACCCGCTGCGCTTCGCGGGCTGAACAGCGAGGTCGTCGATGCCGACCTGCGAGTCACCTGGGACATGTTGGAGCCGACCTCGGTGCTGCCGGTCAGCTTCCTCGCCGCCTTTCGCCACCCTCGCACCGCGCGAGTCTCGGTCGATGTGCCCGTGACGCTGTGGAGCGCGGCCTCGCTGACCACACCGACGGTGCCGTACGACCTGGTCATGAACACCGACGCCGGGCTCGCCCGGTGGCTGACCAACACGTTGCAATACGGGTTCTGCTTGGTCATGGGCACACCGGCGACCGCCGCTGCGAGCGAGGCGCTGCTCCGGCGTGTCGGCTACATCCGCGAAACCATCTTCGGCGGCTTCTGGGAGTTCCAGGCCGACATGTCGAAGGCGGACACTGCGTACACCACCCTCGAGCTTCGGGGGCACACCGACGGCACGTACAGCAACGACGCGCCCGGTAGTCAGTTACTGCATTGCCTGGAGTTCGTGGGCACCGGCGGCGAGAGCACGATCGTCGATGCGTTTGCCATCGCCCGCCGCATGGAAGCCGAGCACCCCGAGCTGTTCGAGGTGCTGTCGTCGGTGGTCGTGCCTGGGCAGTACATCGGCGACGGTGCGCACCTGATGGCAGCGCGTCCGGTGTTTCGTCACGACCACACCGGCCGGTTGGTGCAGGTGTCGTTCAACAACTACGACCGTGCGCCGTTCCTTCTGGAAGAGGCCGACATGATTGCCTTCTACGACGCGCAGCGCGTCTTCGAAGAGTTGGCCAACGACCCGTCGATGCAGTGGCGCCATGTGCTGCAACCGGGCGAGGCGCTCTTGTTCGACAACTGGCGAGTGCTGCACGGGCGTGCCGCCTACACCGGTCTGCGGCGGATGTGTGGCGGCTACCTCAATCGTGAAGACATCGAAAGTCGCCTACGCCAACTCGTCTAGCACGGGTCCTACGCTGAGACGATGAGCCTAGAGGAACTGATCGCCCGCTTCGACGTCAGTGATCCGACGTTCATCGCCGATCCATACGCGGTGCTCAACGAACTCCGTGAAGCAGCGCCCATCTACTGGAGCGAGTCGGCAGGGCACTGGGTGATCACCCGCTTCAGCGATGTCCACGAGACGCTTCGCGACCGCCGGCTGGGCCGCAACTACACCCATTTGTACTCCCATGCGGCGTTGGGTCGCGCCGAGCCGGATTCACGATGGGCGGCGTTCCAACAGCACGAGCAATGGTCGCTGCTCTGCCTCGAACCGCCGGACCACACGCGCATCCGGCGCCTGGTGGCGAAGGTTTTCACGCCCAGATCAGTCGCTGCGATTCGACCAGTAGTTCAGGGTTTCGCGGACGAGCTGCTCGACAGTTGTCGCGAACGTGGCGAGTTCGAGCTGTTGCGTGACTATGCCCAGCCGTACTCCGTGGCCGTCATCTGCTCGATGCTGGGCGTGCCGCGATCCGACACTCAGCTGCTCCTCGCTTGGAGCCATGCCATCGTCAAGATGTACGAGCTGAGCACCGCCGACGACGTCCGCGTTGCCGCCAACACTGCCGCCGCCGAATACATCGCGTACACCCGGGCACTGATCGCGGAAAAGCGTCGCAACCCCGACGGTCTGTTGGTTTCCGAGCTCGTACGCGTCGAGGACGAAGGGGACACGCTGACCGAGGACGAGATCATCTCCACCACGATGGTCCTGGTCGAAGCCGGCCACGAGGCAACGGTCAACACGATGGGCAACGGTCTGCGGGCGATCTTGCTGCACCCGGGGGAGTGGGATCGAGTGGTGTCGGGTTCAGTTGCCGCTCGTACAGCTGTCGAGGAGATGCTGCGCTGGGACCCGCCGCTGCACTTGTTCGAGCGATGGGTCCTCGAGGAAGGCGTCGAGATCGCCGGCCAATCGATCCAGGTGGGGCAGGAGGTCGCCATGCTGTTCGGGGCCGCACAACGCGACCCTCGCCGTTTCGACGACCCTGATCGCTTCGACATCGGGCGCGGGGACATGGCGCACATCGGCTTTGGTGGGGGCATCCACTTCTGCGTCGGGGCACCGCTGGCACGGCAGGAGATCGAGATTTCCGTCGCCGGGTTGGCAGCCCGGTTCCCGTCCTTGCAGCTTGCGGCCGAGCCGACGTACGAACCAAACTTCGTCATCCGAGGCCTCACCGCACTCCATCTCACCGCCTGACTTGCTCCACCCGGCGTAGCACCTCGAGCACATCGTCGTGAGTCGTCTGGAAGCTGGTGACGAACCGGATGACGCCGTTGCCCATGCCGTAGAACAACAGACCGGCATCAGCGAGCGCCGCCGCTTCCGGCTCGCTGACGCGGGCGAACAACATGTTGGCGGTCGGCGGCGACAACAGCTCGACCTCCAGGTCGACGAGGCCTGCGCTCAACGATGCCATCGCCTCGTTTGCCTGCGATGCGAGCCGCAGCCACAAGTCATCGGTGAGGTACGCCACCAGCTGTGCCGACTGGTAGCGCATCTTGCTGGCCACATGACCTGAACGCTTCAGCCGGAAGCCGAGCTGATCGGCCACTGCCGGGTCGTAACAGACGATCGCATCGGTGCTGAGTGCGCCGTTCTTGGTGGCGCCCAGCGAGAAGGCATCAACACCGGCTCTGGTGATCAGCGCTGCCGGCGCAGCGTCGACGGCCACCAACGCGTTCGCCAGGCGGGCGCCGTCGAGGTGCATTCGCAGCCCGCGGCTGTGGGCGAGGATGGCGAGTGCGGTCACCTCCGCCGGCGTGTAGACGGTGCCGAAGTCCGTGGGGCAGGTGATCGAGACGGCCGACGGTTGCGAGTGGTGTGCATCGCCCCACAGCGTGGAGTCGAAGGCCTGCTGCACGCTGGCTGGTTGCAGCTTGTAGTCATCTCCCGCCAAGCCGCGCATGACGGCGCCGCCGCTGAACAGTGACGTTGCGCCGCCCTCGTTGGTGAAGATGTGCGCGGTCTCGTGACACAGCACGCTGCCCCACGGCGGCAGCAATGCCGACAGCGCCAGCGAGTTCGCAGCCGTTCCGCTGATCACCGGGAACACGTCGGCATCTGGCTGCTCGAAGACGTGGCGCACGAGTTCGCGTAGCTGGGCCGTCAGGGCGTCGCCGCCGTACGCGAGCGCCGAGCCTTCGTTGGCCCGTGCGATCGCGGCAAGGATTTCCGGGGCGACGCCTGCAGCGTTGTCACTACGCAGTTCGATGGGTGTGGTCGACGATGTGCTCATGAATTCGACTCTACGAGTGTGCGGCCGAGGGAGCAGGTGTCGCCGAACGACCGTTGGTGTTGACAGCGGAGGTGCCGCGCGGGGCAGACTGCTGCCGATGCCCAGCCGCCGCCGTCCAAAGTCACCATCGAACTCGCCCGCTACGTCGCGCCCTGCGGCCTCGACGGCGACCGCCGGCGCGAGCGCACCGACAGACGTCGAGCGCTTCGCTGCGGCGCTCGAGGAGTCCGACAAAGCTGACCGCGCGGCGAAGGCCCGCCAGCAGCAAGAGCGAACAGATGCAGCGCAGCGCGCCGAACAGGCTGCCGCCAAGGCCACTGCACTTGCGGTCGCTCGTCGTGAGCTGGAGCGAGCCGTGGAGGCCGTTCGCAACGCCAAGCAGGTCGGCCGCGGTCGCGCTGAAGCCGATCAGGCCTGGAAGGTTGCCAAGGCCCTGGTCATCGAACTGGAGACGGGTACCCCGCCAGCGTGGGCGCCGAAGCTGCCTGAGCCCGCCACGACAGACGAGTCCGATGAGTCAATCGAACCCAGCGAAGAGAGCGATGAGTTGACCGTCGAGGTGTCGGCGGACCCCGAGTGACTCGGCGACGCGCTGGCTGACGGCCTCGCGCTCCGCGACGGTGAGGCCGATGGCCGCGAGCACTGCCGTCGTGAAGGCTTCCAAAGTGGCGAGGGTCGC
>Ga0105048_10002451_pt1 | contig 30150 bp, 24 predicted proteins | sample MAT05_FD_78382 | JGI IMG/M metagenome (GOLD analysis project Ga0105048, IMG submission 78382) | Freshwater microbial communities from Lake Fryxell liftoff mats and glacier meltwater in Antarctica - MAT-05 | ecosystem: Environmental > Aquatic > Freshwater > Ice > Liftoff microbial mat | place... | reverse complement strand
TGGAGGAAGCACCGCGTTTCGAGATGCTCGAAACGGAAGAGACGTTCCTGGCCCTCGCTCCGCCGCCGCCGACCCCGGAGGAACGCGCGGCCAACATGGCGGCGCTGCGCGAAATGGCGAAGACCGATCCTGCGATGCAGGCGTGGTTACATCTCATCGAATCGGACGGACTCGACGTCGATGCCGTGATCGCGGCCCGAGGTCTACAAGCGGAGGCATGGGATGCTTCTCGTTGACACCAGCGTGTTGATCGCGCAGTTTCGCAACTTCGATCCGAAGCGAGTCGTTTTGTTCAAGACTGAACCGGCGGCGATTTGCGGAATGGTAAAGGCCGAGTTCCTGGCAGGTGCGCGCACTGCGAAACAGGAAGCGGATTGCGTTGCGATTCTTGCTGCACTTTTACCGGTTGCCACGCCGGAATCCGTCTGGGATGCAGCCGGGCGGAATCAAGCGATGCTTCGATCCAACGGCTTGAACGTGCCGTTGGATGACACGATCATCGCAACCACGGCGATCATCGTCGACATCGAACTTTGGGCCTACGACGGGCACTTTACCGCGATGGCAACTCTGCTGCCCAGTTTGCGACTGTTCCGCGAACCGTAGACAAACTCACTTCACGAACAGGCCCCACTGACTCAGCCCGGCGACGACTTTGACCTGCTTCGACGCGAACACCGGCACCTTTTCCAGGTACACCAGATGATCGTGGGGGCTGGTCCGCTTTTGGTTCAGGCCCACGGCTTCGAGAGTCTTCATCACCCAATCGCGATGCGGCACCGGCGTCGTGATGAGCATCCGGCCGCCGACTTTGAGCAGATCGTGGCAGGCTTGGAAGCAATCGACGTGTTCGACCACTTCAAAGGCAACGATCGCGTCGAACGAATCGGCTTCAAGCCCCAGTGACGCCCATTCGCGGACGTCGCCGACGACGTCCGCCGGCGGGACGATGTCCAGCCCGACGTAGTTCGTCCAGCCGCCGGCCTTGAGAAGTTCACCGACCCAGCCACTGCCGCTGCCGATTTCCAGAACGCGGGCGGACTTCGGCAGGTCCGCAAAGAAGTACTCGAACTTTTTGCGGCGGGCGATGGAGCTCAGCAGCGGCATCGGAGTTTCTCGGTACGGTGTCGCGAAAGCGGAACGCATTATGACCGTAGCACGGTTTTCCGCGTTCGGCGTGCTATGGTCTCGGCATGAATGCACTATTCAACGTCTTCGTCGGCCGAGCTTGGTTGTTGTTCGCCGTGATGGTTCTGGGCAACGCGGCAACGATGCCGTATTCGGGCATCCGTCACGATGCGCGATTGTACGCAGCGCAGTGCCTGCAGGCTCACGACGGCCGCTTCGCCAACGACCTGTTTTTCGCTTACGGCTCGCAGGCGAAGTTCAGCATCTTCCCGCAACTGATTGGTGCGGTCGTCGGTAACCTCGGCGTCGAAGTGCCATACTTCGTCCTATACCTCGCTTCGACTTGGCTGCTTCTGTTCGCTGTGATGCGACTCTTTCTCCGGATCTTCGGCGACAACCCTTGGACGGTCGCGTCGCTGCTGATTGTCGGTGTGCAGCCGGTCGCCGTCGGCAGCATCTTCTTCCTGCAGGAAACCTTCCTGACTGCCCGCATTCCCGCAGCAGCGCTGACACTCATTTCGTTGGAGAGGATGCTGGCCGGACGATGGTTCCGGACGCTCGGCTTGCTCGGCGGTGCCTTCGTACTGCATCCGCTGGTGGCGACAGTGGGTGCGGTGATGTGCGGATTCCAATTCGTAATGATGGCTTATCCGCTTCGGCCTCGGCTTACGGTTTATTCTCCGATGGTCTTGTTCGCGGCTGTTGCCGTCGTAGTCGCCTTGGTGGGGCCGACGCGCTGCTTCGGTCACTACGATCCTGAGTGGCAACGAGCCGTAGCCCGTTTACTGCGCTTTCCCGACCCGCGCGAATGGGAGGCGACCGACATGGTGCGGCTCGCCATCGGCATGGCGGCCGGGTTCTTTGCCACTCGGATCGCGACGCTGCAAACATCGAGTCGAATATTCATCGTGCAGATCATCCTGACAGCCATAATCGGCTTGATCCTCGCGTTGATGGCGGGGCCGTTGGAGTGGGCGCTGCTTTTTCAAGGGCAGGCCTTCCGCTGGGTTTGGCTGCTGGAACTGTTCCGCATCCCGTGTTGTCTTCTCGTCGCCAAATTTCTGCTCGAGCGCAAGTTGCCTGGAGACGGTATCGCAGCGGCGGTGTTCGTGCTCGCCGCACTCGGCTTCCCGTTCGCGGAACGCTTCGCATTTCTTCCCTTGACGGCACTTTGCATTGTCGAACGCATTCTGTCGAGGACGAACTCCCGTGGGGAAGATGTCTCGTTCCGTCGCGTACTGCTCTTTGGTGGAATGCTCTTCATCGCGCTCGATGTGCGGCAGGTTTGGCAGTTATGGGAATGGAAGCAGGCCTTCGGTTGGGACCGTACCTTCGACCTCGCGGAGCGTACCCACGTGTGGGCGAGCCAACTCCGCAGCGTGCCGAAGCTCCTGCTTCTTTTGGGCTTCGTACAACTGTTCCCGATCCGGGGCCGAGTTGCGGTCCTGGTGCTGATGACGACCAGTCTCGGCATTCAATCGGCGTGGTTCCAACTCTGCCGTTCCGAGTGGGCATGCGAGACATTCGATGTAAGCCGCGCCGATCGGGCCTTCGTTCGAGACTATCTCAAACAGCGCGAAGGGGGAGAGCGGCCGATGCTCTACCACCCCGGCAGCCGACCGGAGGCGAATTGGCTGATCCTGAATTGCCCGATGTACTTCGACCCGATGCAGCTCGGCGGTCAGGCGTTCCATCGCGGCACGGCGATGGAAGGGCGACGCCGCGCCTTGCTGACGAGGCCGTTCGAGGTGGACATGATTCGGGAATCGAACGATCCGGCTTGGATGTCCGAACTCAGCCGCCCGGCGGAAGACAACGTCTACGAAACGAATTTGCAGCACGCACCGCCGACATTCGACGACTTCCGCCGACTCGTCCAAGATCCGCTGTCGGAGGTGATCGTGCTCCCGAAGGAGTATCCCGGCTGGTCGGCGACCAACGGCCGAGTCTTCATTTACGAGGCCGCGATGCTTCGTCCGCGCTGACTCGTATTTTCCCGCAATACCGCAAATCGCGCTCTACTCTTCGTCGACTCGACCGCCCCCCGGACTCCTGAGTGAACACGATGAGCCACACCAACGTTGCCGTAATCGGCGCCGGCCCCGCCGGACTGACCGCCGCCTATCAACTGACCAAAGCCGACATCGACGTCACCGTCTTGGAAGCCGATCCGCAGTATGTCGGCGGCATCTCTCGGACCGCCCGCTACAAAGGCTTCCACTTCGACATCGGCGGCCACCGCTTCTTCTCGAAATCCAAGGAAGTCGAAGAACTCTGGTCCGAAATTCTGCCGGACGACATGCTGGACCGCCCGCGATCCAGCCGCATCTTCTACAACGATTCCTTCTTCGACTACCCACTCAAGGCAGGCGAAGCGCTCAGCAAGCTCGGGATTTTCGAATCAACCCGCTGCGTGCTTTCCTACCTGAAGGCGCAAGTCTTCCCGACGAAGAACCCGAAGAGCTTCCAGGACTGGGTCACGAACCAATTCGGTTCGCGGCTCTTCAACATCTTCTTCAAGACCTACACCGAGAAGGTGTGGGGCATGAGCTGCAAGGAAATCTCGGCCGACTGGGCCGCACAACGCATCAAAGGGTTATCGCTGAAGTCCGCGATCCTGAATGCGGTGTGGAAGAAGAAGCCCGGCAAGCGCGGCCAAGTCATCAAGACGCTCATCGGCACTTTCCGTTACCCGCGTCTCGGGCCGGGTATGTTGTGGGAAGCGTGTGCCGAGAAGATCAAAGCCGTGGGTGGGGTCATCGAGATGGGCCGCAAGGTGGTGGGCCTGCACTACGACGAAAACCGCAGGCTCTGGGTCGTCAACCACGTCGGTGCCGACGGCGAGTTCCGGCAGATCACGGCCGAGCACGTCGTCAGTTCCGCGCCGATGAAGCAACTCGTCCACGGCATCTCGCCGCAGACGACGGAAGCGACGCGGCACGCGGCGGACAAGCTTCGCTACCGGGACTTCCTCACCGTGTCCCTGGTGCTTAAGGACAAAAATCAGTTCACGGACAACTGGATCTACATCCACGACCCCAAGGTGAAGGTTGGCCGCATCCAGAACTTCAAGTCGTGGTCGCCTGAGATGATCCCGGACCCGACGCTGAACTGCTACGGCTTGGAATACTTCTGCTTCGAAGGCGATGGTCTGTGGAACGCGACCGACGAGGAACTCGTTGCCCTCGCAAAAAAGGAACTCGCCCAGATCGGCTTGGCGAAGGAAGAGGATGTGATCGACGGTTGCGTGGTCCGTCAGCCGAAGGCCTATCCTGTCTACGACGACGACTACGCCAAGCACGTCGATACGATCCGCACCGAACTTGCTGAACGGTTCCCGAACCTGCATCTTGTCGGCCGCAACGGCATGCACAAGTACAACAACCAGGACCACGCCATGATGACGGCGATGCTCGCTGCCGAGAACATCAAGGCGGGTCGTCAGCTCTACGATCTCTGGGCCGTCAACGGAGACGCGGAGTACCACGAGTCCGGCAACGCCGGCGATCAGAACGGCGCTGCCGGCCTGCGGCTGGTACCGACGCGGATCCCTGTGGAATCAGTCGCGTCCTAAACCCGTGACGTCTTCCAGCGGCCGCCTGCGAAGCGGATCAGGTAAAAGACACCGCGGACGTAGATGTCCACAAACATCGCCGTCCACGCGCCGATCAGGCCAAGTTCGATGCCGAAGTAGGGATTGGTCAATACCGCGGCCAACGGCAGTCGGACGCCGACGAAGCCGATCCAAGTGAACAGCACCGGCACGCGGGTGTCCCCTGCGCCGCGCAGAGCCTGCGTCAGGATGATCGATCCGGCGAGGCCGGGCATGGCGAAGGCAATCAGGCGAAGCACCGGTACGCCGACGTCGATCACTTCCTGCTGCCCTTCCCCGCGACAGAAGATTTCAAACATGTCTCGGGCGAAGACGAAGAACATTGTCCCCATGAAGGTCATCACCCCCGCACCGTAGGCCAACGCGGTCCAGCCGGCTTTCGCCGCCAGATCCGGACGCTTTTCCCCCAAAGCCCGACCGACGATCGCCGAGGTCGCCGTGGCGAAGGCCGCACCCGAAAGATAGCCCAGCCCTTCGAGCCGAATGGCAACCCCGTGGGCGGCCGCCGCCGTCTCGCCGATGCGGTTGACGAATCCGAGGAAGACGAATTGAAACACTCCGACGGAAAGGCTGTCAAGCGCCGCCGGGATCGAGACGCGCAGCAGACGAATGAGCAACGCACGATCCGGAACCAACGAAGGCGGCGTCAACTTCAACCCGAAGCGGCCGCGAACGAGGACCGAGACAACGTAGATGCAACCGACCACGTGGGCCAAGCCGGTCCCCAAGGCGATGCCGACGAAGCCGAGGTTGGGTAACCCCCACGATCCGTGCGACAATCCCCAAGCCGCCGGCGTGTTCACGATGACAACGATCAGAAGTGTCTTCAGGCCCGTACGCGTATCGCCCGCGCCAACCAGGCAGGCGATGCAAGCCGTTTCCATCATGTAAAAGGGCAGCAGACCCGCCAGCGGCAGCAGATACTCGACCGCAACCCTGGCTCCGTCGCCGCTCAGTCCGAGAAGGCTGATGAAAGCCGGCAACCCGAACAAACCTGCCGTACTCGCCGCCACTCCAAAGAGCATCGCAAGCAGTAGTGCCTGCCCAACGGCCCGCGAAGCCGTGGCGACGTCGCCGCCGCCGATCAGCCGACCGACGAGCGCGGTCGCCCCGGCATTCACGACGACCGTATAGCTCGTCGTAAACCAGTACAGATAGTTCGCATTGGTCAGCGCCGCCTGATGCGACTCCGTGTACTGACCGGCCAAATACTGGTCGTAGAGTTGCACGACCAGCAGAAGGCCCTGCTGAATCAGAGCCGGTGCAGCCAGCCATAAGATTTGAGAAGGAATCGGCGACGAAGCGACCACGGACGGCAGCGCATCGGACGCCGGCGGCTTAGGGTCTGGATTCAACATAACTGGATGCTAACGGATGACCGCACCGCTTGCAGCGCGAAGCCCGCTTCCCTTAGCTGCGCGGTGCTTTTCTCAAAAACAATTCCCAGATGCCGAGTTTGAACGACGCCGTCAGGTCCGGGCCCTTCATCGCGGTGTGGACTTTGCGGTTCAACGAGTACAAAACCCGTCGACCGAGCTTCTCGTGCTCCAGAATGCCGGACTGTCGCATCACTTTCAGGTGGTGCGACGTATTGACCATCGGAAGTTCGAGGACTTTGGCAATGTCGCCGACACATTGCGGACCATCCAGCAACGCTTGGACGATTTTCATGCGGATCGGATCGGCGACACCGATCAGAATTCCCGCAACTTCGCGAGCTTCATCGTGTGAAATCATGGAAGGAACCCCGAGAGTGATACCGACGTTGTGTAAAATGTCTCGGCAAGAATCGTGCCGAGTTGGTCCGGGAAGGACAGTATAGTACATTATCGATAGTTACCGCCTTCGCAGTATCGGTATTACAGTACTTCGATGGTTTCTTTTGCAACACGGTCCGGCGAGGACCGTATCGTTACGAGACAATCACGCTTTGGAACGAAGTCGGGACGCCCCAACATGACGGACGTCGATCAGCTTTGGATGCGGCGAGCTTTAAGTTTGGCAGCATCGGCCTGCGGCTGCGTGGAACCGAACCCGATGGTCGGGGCGGTGGTGTTGGACGCTGCCGGCGCGTTCGCTGGGGAAGGCAGTCATCGACGCTTCGGCGGTCCCCATGCCGAGGTGAACGCCTTGGCTGCCGCAGGCGAACGGGCGGCGGGCGGCACGCTCTATGTGACCTTGGAACCCTGCTGCCACGTCGGCAAGACGCCGCCCTGTACCAATGCCGTGCTTGCCGCCGGCATTCGCCGCGTGGTTGTCGCAATGATCGATCCCTTTCCCAAGGTCGCCGGCGGCGGATTGGCGATTCTCCGCCGGGCAGGCATCGCGGTTGAACTCGGCGGCGGCGAAGCCGAAGCCCAAGCTTTGAACGCACCCTATCTGAAACTGATGCAGACCGGGATGCCCTGGATCATCGGCAAGTGGGCCATGACGCTCGACGGCCGTACGGCGACCCGCACAGGCGACTCCCGGTGGATTTCCAACGAGGCCGCACGGGCAAGCGTGCACGAGCTGCGCGGCCGGGTCGATGCCATCGTCGTCGGTGCAGGAACGGTGCGGTACGACGACCCGACGTTGACCGCCCGCCCGCCGGGACCGCGCACGCCGATGCGAGTTATTGTGACAGCCTCCGGCAATCTTCCCTTCTCCGGGAAGTTGTGCGAAACAATCGGCGAAGCGCCCATTCTTCTGGCAACGACCGCTCAGGGTGCAAGCAGACTTGCATCCTGGCGGAACGCCGGGGCCGAGGTGATCGCCTTCCCCGAAAGCAACGACGTCATCCACCTTCCCGCCCTGCTCGCTCAACTCGGTCGCCGGCGCTTCACGAACGTGCTGGTCGAAGGCGGCGCGGGATTGCTGGGCAGCCTGCACGATGAAGGGCTGTTGGATGAAACCTGGGTCTACGTCGGCGCGAAGCTGATCGGCGGTGCCGATTCCCTTTCGCCGATCGGCGGCCGCGGCGTTGGGTCGATGCGCGAAGCCCGCGAACCGCATTCTACGACGATGCATGCCCTCGGCGACACGATGCTGATCCGCTCCCGCTTCACTTCGCCTTGAACTGAAACCGAAGTTGATCCAGTGCCGCATCGACCAACTTCTCACCGCCGCCGGAAGCCATGCGGGCGCTCAGCACCTCGTAGGCTCCCTGTGGGTACGCGGTGCGGGTCGGGATGTAGCCGACGCTGCCGTTGGCGAGTTCGGCCACGATGGTGTTTTTGAAGGGCGAATGTGCCTTGATCGCCAATCCGAGTTCGACGAACACTTCTCCAGGCAGGCTCACGAATGCCAAATCCGGACCGACGCTGAAGACTTGGACTTCGACCCGCAGCGGCTTCCCCAGTCGAGCCGCCACGTCCGCCGCGCGGAAGGCCTGCACCTGATCCAGGAAAGCCGGGACCGGCTTCGCGCCCGCGGTCAGCTTCGCCGTCACGAGTTTGCCCGCATCACGGTCCGTGTCCGTCATGGGATAGAGTTCGAGGTCGATCATCTCTTGCCTGAAGCGGATCGGCCCGTCCGCGATCGGCTCGAGTTTCTCCCAGGCTTTCAAAACCGATGCCGCCAAGCGGGTGCCGAGGCGGGCCGCTTCCCCAGTACCCTTCTGCGGTGCGGTCGAGTTCACGTTGATGTGGTTGATGTCCCCACAGCAGCCCGTCGTGAACATCGTCACCAAGTCGTCTCCGTACACGTCCGACAACGCCTTCCGCAGGAAGTAGGGATAATCGGCCGAGTACTTCAACCCGCCGACGGTATCCAGGTGCATGGCGAAGTTGACGTAGACCGCGAACGGTTTCCCCTTGTAGTCCGCACAGACCACGATCGGGACGGCGGGGTCCGTCGGTGCGGTGGGCCGCAGAATCCTTGGATTCTTCTTGCCGGGGTTCCAGCCGACACTGCCGTCCGTCATGTGAAAGCGGCGGACGAAGGCGAGGTCATCCTCCCGGCCGATGCTCTGGCTGATGACTGCCGGCTTGCGGCTATCGTCCGCCGCCTTAACGGTCTCGGCAATCAGGGCGGGCAGTTCTGCGGCGTACTGTTTCGCCAAGGCATTGTTGCCGCCGAGTGCGTCGCCGTAGGCGAGTCCGTCGCCGAGCACCGGCCCGGTGTGCGAATGCGTGGCGGAAATCATGACCCGCTCAGCGGGGATGCCGGTCGCTTCGGCGATCGCCTTGCGGCTGTCCGCGACCAAGGTGAACGTGGTGGTGATGAGGTCCAACGACACCAACGCAATCTTAACGCCGTCGGACTCGATCACCAACGCGTGGGCAAAGAGCGGATCGTGCGTTCCCTCCGCACCGCGGGCGACGTAGTACCCCGCCATGGGTGTGCCCACCGGCGGCGTGATGTTCCGCTTGGCCGTACCCGCCGTCCGCATCGCAGCCGACAACGGTTCCACGGACGCGACCAGACACATAAGCACGGCAAAAAGGCGAAACATGAGTCCAGCCCTGAGAGGAAGCAGACGACGACGCGAGTCTACCAAACCCGCAATGCAAACGCCTGCCCCTTCGACAAATTTCACTCTGCACTTTTCTCTCGCTTGACCGACTCGCGACTTGCCGCTATTCCCCGTCAGGCGAATTCCGGAGCGAGGGTCGGGATGGCGGTCGTTCGTTGTGGAATCCTGGCCGGACTTTGTGCGATCGTCTGCGGCTGTGCCGCAACGCGGGCCGAGCCGGTTACGCGCCTGCAAGGGCCTGCTGACGCCGCCGGCACGACGCCGACGGGCACCTTCGCCGAGATGCCGCGCGTCCCCGGCGAACGGATTCTGCGGAATTCCCCCGCAGTGACCGAAGCAGCAACGAGACGAATCGAACCGACGGTGCTGCCGACCGAATCGACGCCGGCGGTCGCTGTCGCGACTCTGCCGACGCCGGTCGATCCACCTTTGATCGCGGCGCTGCGGGCCTACCTCAACGACAAACCTGAAGCCGCCGCCGAGGCGTTGAAGTCCTTCGATCGTGTGAACCGGGAGTTGCTTCATCAACTGCTGCCCGCGTCCGTCCGTGCGGGTCAACTCAACTTTGCCAAGGCAGGGCCGACGGATGTCGGTGCCTTGGCGGCACAGCTGGAAACGCCGCTGCAAAGCCTGTCGCCGAAGGTTCCGCTCAGCATGACGAAGACGCTGTTCTGCACGGAGATTTCAGGCTTCGGCCGCTATCAGGCGGTGCCGGAGGGTAGCCCGCTGAGTCCCGGTGAGTGGATCCAGGTTTATGCTGAACTCCGCAACGTGCCGAGCACGCTCGCGAACCCCGGCAGCCCGCAGGCGCGCTGGGTGACCGATCTGCGGACGACCCTGAAAATCCGCGATGCCAACGGCAATGCCGTGCCGCTGCCGCAAGCCAACGGCGAACCCGGGCCGAGTCGCATCGACCGTCGACGCGAGGAGACGCAGTCGCCGATCCGGGACTACTACGTGCCGTTCCTCTTCGCCGTGCCGAAGAAGCCCGGCGGCTACACGGTCCATGTCGAAATCGTCGATCCGGCCGGCGGTCGCTACGTCACCGCGGTCATGCCCTTGCGCGTCGGTTCGTGATCCCGTAGTCTGTACGCAAGTTGAATCTTCCCCTCCTTCGAGAAGCCGATGAGTACGATCCTGCCGACCCAAGTTTTCCACCACGCCGGCACAGTGACCCGCGCGGAACGCACGGCCTGCCTGAAGCAGACCGGGGCAACGATCTGGTTCACCGGCCTGTCCGGTTCCGGGAAATCGACCTTGGCCGTGGCACTGGAACAAGTGCTGATCGCCCGCGGTCAGGCGGCGTATGCCCTCGACGGCGACAACGTCCGCTTCGGCCTCAACGCCGGCCCAAAGATTCTGATGGAGACCCGCGGCTACCCGGAAGATCAGGCCAAGCGATTCGGCCTCGGGTTCTCCGCGGCGGACCGAGAAGAGAATATCCGCCGCATCGGCGAGGTCGCCAAGCTGTTCGCGGATGCCGGGGTGCTGACGCTGGCGAGCTTCATCAGCCCATACCGCAAGGACCGCGATGCGGCCCGCAAAATCCACGAAACCAACAAGACCGGCGCCATCCCGTTTCTCGAAGTCCACGTCAACACGCCGATCGAAACCTGCGAGCAGCGCGACCCCAAAGGGTTGTACAAGCAGGCGCGCGAAGCGCTCGCCGCCGGCAAGGGGATGGGCTTCACCGGGGTGGACGACCCCTACGAACCGCCCCACTCCCCCGAATTGACGTTCGATGCCTCGACACAGACCATCGAGGAAGGCGTCGCGATGATGCTCAACGCACTCACCGCCCGCGGCCTCATCCGTGCCTGAGAAACAACCGCGCAGCTTCCCCGATCGTGTGCAGTCTGCGCGACCGAACCAACCGTGCGGATTTCCTTGTTTTCCGGGCGGTTTGGTTGAAGTTGAGCCTCAGCGCGCGTTGACCGCGCAAAACCTGCAACATAGAGTTGGTCCGTCCGACCCGCTCCCAGGAAGGGACTACGGAACACCGAACGCGCTGTGGAAGCAGTCGACCTTCGGTTCCCCCTTCTCCGTGGTCCGCCGCCCCGTGACCCTCCATCCGCGACGCCGACCGGTTGCTTGCGAACCGTCCGTTGCCGAACGACCCTTAGGTTCCCGATGCTCAATACCCAGACGTTGCTCCAGACCGAAGTACCAGCAGAGGGGTACTACACCGCCACGCTGCCGCAATCGCCGGCACGGCCGATCCGCACGTTCCTGCCGGAGCAGGTGCAGAGCCGCTACGCCTATCCGGTTCTGGTGATGTTTCACGGTCGTGGCGGCAACGAGGAGGAAGTGCTGCGGTTGGCTCCGCTCGTGAGTCGCCGCAATTACATCGCCGTGAGCGTCCGCGGGCCGGAATCCATCGGCAACCGTGGCGACGGCCGCGCGGCCTGTTCGTGGGGCGACAACGGCGGTTCGGCGGACGACAGTGCGGACGCCGCAATGCAAGCCGTGCAGATGCTTCGCCTCCATCACAACATCCATTCGCAGCGGGTTTACCTGGTCGGCGTCAACGATGGTGCCGCGGCGGCGTACCGGGCGGCGTTCGCATTGGGGAATCGCGTGGCGGGCGTGGTGGCGGTCAACGGCAATCTGCCGCGGAGCCAAGGGAAAATTCCGTTGTTCAACCTCGAACAGGTCCGCAAGCAACGCGTGCTGATCTGCCAAAGCACGTCCTCCTCACCGACGCAGGAGCTGAATGTGCTGCGGGACCGCAAACTCTTCTACGCCGCCGGGGCCGAGGTCGCCTACCGCCGCTTTAAGTCAGCCGCCGCCGTGCCGCCGGAAATGCTCCGCGAAGTCAACCGCTGGATCATCGACCAGATTCACGCCGCTCCGGCGGAAGCAGGCGTCAGGGATTGGGAATCCGGAGTCAGATAAGCTCAATTGACGAATCGAGAATCGCCGGCCATTGCCCGGCGATTCTTTCGTTTCCAGGGTCGATTTTTTGCAAGACTGATGCGGCTGCCGCGAATAATCGACTGTGCGCGATGTGCGACCATCGACGACTCGGTCACCGACCGGGTATGATGACAACAGCGACCGACCATGGAATGCAAGGAGTACGACGCGATGAAAAGTCTTTTCCGTTGGGCCGCCCCGGCGTTCCTCAGCTTGGGATTAGCCTTCGGTACCGCAGCGGCCGCCGATCAGGCGGGCGTCTTGAAGGTCGAGGATAACGCGGGCGTTTTCTCCACCGAGGGCATCAACACAGCGAAGGCTGCGATGGAGGGGACCACCTTCCACACACCGACGCGGATGACCGTCATCACCTACGGCAAAATCCCGAACGACAAGCGTGCGGGCTACGAGAAGGCCAAGGGGAACGCGACGGATAAGCAACGATTCTTCTCCGAGTGGGCTTTGGAGGAAATCAAAGCGAAGAAGGTCGATGTGCTGGTCTTCATCAGCATGGAAGGGACTTACATCCGCTCGATGGACGACCGGCAAACCGATGTCGCCCGCAGCTTCGGCTCCGACGATCTCAAAACGCTGGACCGCAAGTTCACCAACGGCTTCGCCTCAGCCGTCAAGGAAAGCGACGCGGGATTGAAGAAGACCCTCCACGACACGGCACTGTTGGACGGAGTCAACTTCGTCGTCGCCCAACTGAAGGACACCACCGTGCCCGTCGGTTCGAAAAACTCCGCGACGAAGGCTGCGGAAGCCAAGGGCGGCATGGGTCTGCTCGGCTGGATCTGCATCGGCGTGGCGATCTTCCTCGGCCTGTGGCTGGTGATCGGCCTGATCCGCTCGATGACGGGCGGCGGTGGTGGCGGCTACAACCAAGGGATGGGCGGTGGCGGCATGGGTGGCGGCATGGGCGGCGGCATGGGCGGCGGAGGCTTCATGACCAGCCTGATGGGCGGCATGTTCGGCGCGGTCGCGGGCCACTACCTCTACGATAACTTCATGGGCGGCAACCAGTCGACTCCCGCCTCGGCAGGCGACAGCGGTAATTCGGGTACGTCCGGCGACACCGGGGCCGGCGATTACGACGGCGGCGGCGACAGCGGCGGCTCCGACTTCGGCGGTGGCGACACCGGCGGCGGTGGTGACTTCGGCGGCGGCGGCTCCGACTTCGGCGGCGGCGACACCGGCGGCGGTGGTGACTTCGGCGGCGGCGGAGACTGGTAAACTTCGAAGACTCGAAAACCAATCAGCCGGGGATACAACAGGCGTTGTTCCCCGGCTTTGTTGTTTCCATGGATCGACGGACGCCCATGACCCTGCGTTTGGCCACCCGCGGCAGCCCGCTCGCCCTTTGGCAGGCTCATCACATCCAACACCTGCTCAGCCCGGTCGTGGCCTGCGAACTCGTGCTCATCGAAACCCACGGCGACCGCGATCAAGCTACGGCCCTCAGTGCCATGGGCGGCTTCGGCGTGTTCACGAAAGCCATTCAACAAGCCCTGCTCGACGGCCGAGCCGATGTGGCCGTGCACAGCCTCAAGGATTTGCCGACGCTCGTGACCGATGGGGTGGAACTGAGCGCGGTCCCGGAACGCGGGCCGACCGGCGATGCTTTCGTTTCCGAACGATATGGGGCATTCGAGGAATTGCCGCAGGGCGCGACCGTCGGAACCAGCAGTTTGCGCCGGCGAGCGATGCTGAAGCACCGGAGGTCGGACTTGAACCTCGTCGACCTCCGAGGCAACGTGGAAACGCGACTCCGAAAACTGCACGATCGACAACTCGACGGCATCGTGCTCGCCGAAGCGGGGCTGGTCCGCCTCGGGCTGGGCGGACACATCCGCGAGGTGCTGCCGGACGCCTGGCTCGCTCCAGCCGTCGGTCAAGGAGCCATCGGCTTGGAAGCCCGCAGCGATGACGACCGCACGCGACGCTTGCTCGAAGGGATCATCCATGCCGAAACCTGGGCACGAGTCACCGCCGAACGGGCGATGCTGTCCGCACTCGGCGGCGGCTGCCTGGTCCCCATCGGGGCGATCACATGTATCGCCGGCGAAACACTTCACCTGCAGGGCTTCGTGCTCTCCCTTGACGGCACCCGCCGGATTGTCGCCTCGCACAGCGGCCCGATCCTGACACCCTTGGCCGTGGGCCAGGAATGTGCGGCGAAACTGACGGACGAAGGTGCCGCGGAAATGCTGTTGCGCTGATGAAGACTCAGCGAACGCTCATCGATTTGTTCAGCGGCGCCGGTGGAATGACCCTCGGCTTCGTCCGCGCGGGCTTCACCCCGATCGCCGCGGTCGAACGGCATCCGGTCTATGCGAAGACCTATGCCGCGAATTTCGGCTCTCACGTGTTCACCGGAGACATCGAAGGGCACAGGCCCGCACTGAGTCAGCTGAAGGCCGACGTCGTCGTCGGTGGGCCACCGTGCCAAGGCTTCTCCAACCTCAACGGCAACAAGGCCGAGGACCCGCGTCGCACACTTTGGCAACACTTCATGGACGTGGTCGATTCCTCCGGCTGTTCGATGTTCCTGATGGAGAACGTGCCGAATCTGCTCACCAGCAATGAAGGGGCCGAGATACTTGCGGCTGCCGAGGCCTTGGGCTACCGCACCGAAAGCCGGGTGCTGATGGCCTCCGCCTTTGGCGTGCCGCAGAATCGACGACGGGCCTTCATCCTCGGCAGCAGAATCGGCACTCCTGAATTGCCGGAGCCGAATGAAAACCGAACGTCCGTGCGGGACGCCTTTCGCGGCGTGCCGGCCGCGCCGAATGTGACCGACTTCTCGCGGTGCGAATGGCCCATCCCAACGACGGCGCTGCACATCGCCCGCAAGCCGACGGCGATGAGCTTGGCCCGTTATCGGCTCATCCCGCCCGGCGGCAACCGCTTCGATTTGGCACGGCTCGCACCGGAACTCACGCCGTTATGCTGGCTGAAGAAGACGCAAGGCGGCACGGACATCTTCGGCCGCTTGGAGTGGGACGGACCCGCGCGTTGCACCATCCGCACGGAGTTCTACAAACCGGAGAAAGGACGCTACCTGCACCCGGACGAAGATCGGCCGATCACTCACTGGGAAGCGGCACGCCTGCAAACGTTCCCGGACGATTTCCGGTGGTGCGGATCGAAGATTGAAATCGCGGTGCAGATCGGCAACGCCGTGCCGCCACTCTTGGCGGAGGCGATCGCGAAGGAAATGAAGCGGACCCTTACTTAACGTGTTCGTCTTCGTACTTCGCGATCTTCTCCAACCGACGGGTGTGACGGCCGGACTCGAACTTCGTGTCGAGCCAAGTTTTGGCCATGCGTTCGATGGCTTCTTCGCCGAGAAGATCCGCGGAGAGGCACATCACATTGGCATCGTTATGGAGTCGGCTCATTTCGGCATCAACCATGTCCCGGCAGTTGACCGCGCGGACGCCATGGATCTTGTTTGCGGCGATGCACATGCCGTGGCCGGTGGCGCAAATCAGAATTCCGCGTTCCACGGTGCCTGCGGCGACCGCCTCGCTGACGGGAATGGCATAGTCCGGGTAATCGACGCTGGTGGCGGCTGCAGCGCCGAGATCGTGAATCTCGTGCCCCAAACCGCACAGCATCGCCGCCAACCGTTGTTTCGCGGAAACCCCGCGGTGATCGTTCCCCAACGCAATTTTCATGTTCCGTGCCGCTCCGCAGGTCGCTCGCGCAACCGCTTAATTTGGTCATCCTCGTCGACATGTCTAGCTTATGGAAGACGTCAAGGGCAACAAGGCGTGCGTCCAGGACGCGATTCATGCGAGTTGCAGTATCGGTTCGGAATCGTGGACCACTTCGAGCGGCGACTCCTCGAAGTACTCGCAAAGTCGAACGACACCCCGGCGGATGGCCAGATAATGGCAGGGCCTTTCCGTCCAGCAGCCCGAGTTGGCATAGGTGATGCCCTGCGCTTCGACGATGATCGGGTGATGCGTATGCCCGCAACAGACGATGTCGCAATCCTTCTTCGCCGCATAATCCATCGACAGCTTCTGCACCTCTTCGACGCAGCGCAGGAACGTCTTGCTCTTCGCTTTGGCCTGGCGGGCCATCGTGTGCGAGCGGTCGATCCACTGGAGAAATCGGTAAAGACCGTCGGCCACTTTCGATGTCACCGGATAGCGTTCGATGAAGCGATCGAACCGATGGCCGTGAAGCAGCAGCACTCGCTTCGATCCGGATTCGAGTTCGATTTCATCCCGCACTTCGATGCCGAGAAGGTGGGAGATGATTTCGGCGGGGCCGTCGTGATTGCCGTTGATCCAAGTGATGGGGAGGCGATCTGAAAGCTTGCGGATCAGGGAGAGTACTTTCCAGTGTTGTTTGCGGAGCCGGCGGAAGTCGATGGAATCGAATACGTCGCCGTTGAGGACCAGATGGAGAGTCGGCAGAGTTCCGTCATCCACAGCTTCGAGGAAATGAACGAGCTGCTTGGCTTGACAGTTGTCGCTGCCGAGATGCGTATCGGAGATCACGAGAATATCGTTCATCTCAACCTCGAATCGGAAAGCTGCAGGCCTCAATGCCTTATAAAGTATGTACGTTTGTTTGTGTGCTTTCGGTAGCGAAACGATGAAGACTTTGCAAGGAATGGTCTTTTTCCGCAGTATTTAGGCTTGGACTCCACTTATGTCGTCGAATTCCGCATGAAAATCGCCGTCATCACCGCCGGAGCCGCCGGCATGTTCTGCGGCAGCTGCATGAAAGACAACACGCTGACGGCCGCGTTGCGTAAGCTGCATCGCGACGCAACTCTCGTGCCGACCTACATGCCGATCCGCACGGACGAAGTCGATGTCAGCGGCGGCCGCGTTTTCTATGGCGGCATCAATGTCTACCTGCAGGAAAAGTCGTGGCTGTTCCGGCAGACACCGCGTTGGCTGGATCGCTTCTTCGATGCCAAGTCGCTGCTGAAATGGGCATCCAAACGCGCGGTCGACGTGAACTATGCGGACTTCGCCGATCTCACACTCTCGATGCTCCGCGGCGAAGACGGTCGGCAGAAAAAGGAACTGCACGAACTGGTGGATTGGCTTGCCGAGGAGATTCATCCCGATGTCGTGATCCTCACCAACGCACTTCTGTCCGGATTGGTGCCGACCTTGAAGCAATACCTCGGCGTACCGATTCTCACAACGCTTCAGGGGGACGACGTGTTTCTGGATGCCTTGCCGATGACCGACCGCAGAAGATGTATCGAGCAAATCCGAAAGAATGACACATCGACTACGGCTTACATCGCGACCAGTGCGGACTATGCCGAGCACATGGCGGAATACCTCGGTCTCGACCGCAGCAAGATCGACGTCGTATGGCCCGGCATCCGGATCGAAGGCTTCCCGGACGATCCGCTGCCGTCGCGCGATGGCCCACTCGTTGTCGGGTATTTTGCCCGCATCTGTCCGGAGAAGGGTTTTCACAACGTCGTCGATGCCTTTCTGCAACTCAGGACGAAGTACCCGGACTTGACGGTAAAGTTGAAAGCCGGCGGCTGGAAGGGTGCGGGGCAGGAAGCATTTTTCCAAGCTCAACTCGCGAAACTCCAAGCGGCGAACCTCCTTGACGATTTCGAGTACGTCGATTGCCCCGAGCATGCGGACAAGGTGACGTTTCTGCGTTCACTCGACGTCTTCTCGGTACCGACGGACATTCGCGAACCGAAAGGCCTATCGGTACTGGAAGCGTGGGCCGCAGGCGTGCCGGTGGTGCAGCCGCGGCACGGCTCCTTCCCGGAACTGCTCGCCGAAGTCCCCGGCGGGTTGCTCTATGACCCGGGCAATACGGCTGAACTTGCCGCCGGCTGGCATCGCCTGCTGACGAACGAGAGCGAACGACTCACACTCGGCCGAATCGGTGCAGCCGGAGTTCGCCGAGCCTTTACGGCGGAAGCCATGGCGCGGCGGACAATCACTGTGTTGGAACGCCGACTCGGCACTTCCGTATCCTGACGATGGAATGTTTCCGAAGGGGATCACGCTCATGGCCGACGTGCCGTTTCGATACCTGCGCCGCGTCGAATTCGGAGATACGGACATGGCCGGCATCATGCATTTTTCCAACTTCTTCCGATTCATGGAAGCCGCCGAAACGGCCTTCCTGCGCAACCTCGGTGCTTCGGTTGCCTGGCAGACGCCGGCGGGCCGCTTCGGTTTTCCGCGCGTCTCAGCCGCGTGCGACTATCAATGGCCTGCCCGATTCGAGGACGACCTGACCATCACCGTCGGGATCGAGAAACTCGGGCGGTCCTCGGTTTCCTACATTCACGAATTCAGCTGCGGCGGGCGGACGATCGCCGTCGGGCGGATCACGTCGGTGTTCTGCACGCACGACGGGGACCACGGCATGAAGTCGCAGTCGCTGCCGCCGGCATTGCGGGCCGCGATGGAACCTTACTTGATCCCGAGGGAGGTGGCATGATGGCCCTCAGCGTTGAACAGGTGGCCAAAACCTACGAAGGCCGTTCCGGCTCCGTCGCGGTACTCCGCAGCGTGAATCTGACCATGGAAGCAGGCGAATCAGCCGCGATCATGGGACCGTCCGGTTCCGGGAAAAGCACGCTGCTGCACCTCATCGGCACCTTGGACAAACCGAGCACGGGCACGATCCGCTTCGACGACATCGATCCGTTCGCACTGAGCGATCGCGACTTGGCCGCGTTCCGCAACCGCCGCATCGGCTTCGTGTTTCAGGACCATCATCTGCTGCCGCAATGCACGGTACTGGAGAATGTCCTGATGCCGACGATGGTGAACCCGGAGCCGGGCATCGACTGGGTGAAGCGGGCCGAGGAACTGCTCGAACGTGTGGGTCTCAGTGCCCGTAAGGATCATCGCCCCGCCGAGCTTTCCGGCGGCGAACGCCAACGTGCCGCCGTGGCACGGGCACTGATCCGCAAGCCAAGCGCGATCCTGGCGGACGAGCCGACGGGAAATCTGGATGCCGTCAATGCCCACAGTTTGGGCGAACTGCTGACCGCGCTGCCGCGGGAAACCGGGGCGATGCTGCTGGTCGTGACCCACAGTGCGGACTTGGCCGCGCGGTTTGCAAAACGCTTCGTCGTCGCCGACGGTAAGCTCGTCCCCTCGGCCTGATCCGGAGCTTCCCGCATGATCTCGCTTCTCCGTTGGCCGCTGCGTAACGCCTGGTTTTTCAGGACTCTGCATCTGCCGGTGCTGCTCGGTACGGCCTTGGCCGCCGCCGTACTCACAGGCTCGCTGGTGGTTGGCGATTCGCTGCGAGGAAGTCTGAAGGCCCGGGCCGAGCGGCAACTCAACGGCATCGAATCCGCCTACCTCGGCGCACAACTCATCGAAGCCGAACGGGCCGCGGGTCTGCCAGGGCAAGCCGTGCCGGCCCTGATCCTGCAAGGCTCGATTCAGCTTGACGATCCCAAGCTCGAACCGACGGCCGTGCCGCGGGCGACGATCGTCGGGATCAACCCCGCCGGCCGCGAGTTTTTGCGGCTGTACACGACCGGGACCGAACCGCCGGTGCTGCTCGGCGCCCGCACGGCCAAGGCTCTGAATGCGAAGGCCGGCAGCAAGCTGACTCTTGGCTTGGAACGCCGCTCGTCGATTCCGCGGTCGTCCGTGCTCGGCAGAAAAAGTCTGGATGATGTGACCGCGACCAAGACCGTCACCGTCACCGTCGTGCTTCCCGAAGATCATCCGTCCAACGACTTCCAACTCGTCCCGAATCCGACCGCACCACTCTTGCTTTACCTTCCGTTGGAGATCCTCCAGAACGCCGTCGACAAGCCGGGGCGGATCAACGCAATCTTGGCCAAAGGCAGCTCGACCACCGAGCTGAACGCGGCCTTCACGAAATCGCTCACCCTGGCGGACTGGGGCTTGCGGGTCAGTGTGCCGGGTGGAAATCGCGGCTACGTTTCGGTGGAAAGCGAACAGCTGCTGCTCAACCCGATGAGCGTCACCGCGGCTGCAAACGCCGCTGCGACGTTGGGTGCCGCCCACGAGCCGACCATCGTTTACCTCGCCAATGTGCTCAGCCTCGGCATCGAGCCGATCCGGACCGCAGACGCTTCGGACGGCAAAAAACTGCTGGCCTATTCCGTCGTCGCCGGTGTCAACCCCGCGGCCGCCGCACCGTTGGGGCCGTTCCTGCCTACCGGCATCACCGCGATGGCGGATGACGAGATCGTGTTGACCGACTGGGCCGATTCGCCCCTTAAGAATCTGCCCCTCGGCTCGTCGATCACAATCACGTACTTCCGGCCCGATGCCGCGGATGCCGGAGAGAAGGAGACGCACGCCACCCTTCGCCTGAAAGCTTACGCAGCGATGGCCGGCCCGGCGGGTGATGCCAATCTGACGCCGCCCTTCCCCGGCATCACGGACAAGCTCTCGATCGGCGATTGGGACGAGCCGTTCGAGATGAACAAGAAGCGCATCACGCGAGCCGACGACAAGTATTGGGAGCAACACAAGGCGACCCCGAAAGCCTACCTCACGCGTGCCAAGGCCGAGCAGCTTTTCGGCAGCCGGCTGGGAAGTGTGACGAGCGTCCGCGTCGCCGTGCCGGCGGGCACGACCCCGGCCGCGTTTGCGCAAGTCTTACAGGGCGATCTGCTGAAGTCGCTCGATCCCAGCGCAGCCGGGCTGCAGTTTCAGCCGATCCGCGAACAATTGCTGACTGCCGGCAATGGCGGCACCGATTTCGGTCTGTTGTTCCTACTGTTCAGCGGGCTGCTCATCCTGTCGGCGATGCTGCTGACCGGCTTGCTCTTCCGCCTCATGATCGAACGCCGGGCCAAGGAAATCGGCGTCTTAAGTGCCGTCGGCTGGGAACGGACCGTCGTCCGCCGCATGCTGTCGCGGGAGGGTTCGCTGATCGCGTTACTCGGCACCGTCATCGGCGTGCCGCTCGGCATTCTTTATGCGAATCAGATGCTCGGCGTGCTGACTTCGCTTTGGCCCGATGCGGAGGTCAAGAACTATCTCGGGCTTCACGTTTCTCCCTACTCGCCGCTGATCGGGGCCGAGTTGACGCTGCTCACCGCATGGCTGACGATCCGTCTGAGCCTGCGCGGCCTGTTGACCATCCCGACGCCCCAGTTGTTGCGCGGCCGGTCGGATGTTTCCGAAGGAGAACCAGACATTGCCCCGCGCCGGCAATGGGTGCCCTTGGTCCTCGTGGCGCTCGCCGCGGTCACCCTCGCCGTCGGGCCGACGCGGACGAACCCGGACGAACGGGCCGGGGCCTTCTTCACCGGTGGTCTGCTGCTGCTTGCCGCCGGGCTGCGGTTCCTGAATCAGCGGCTGCGGATGCCGTCCCAGACGATGCTGCAACCCGGTCCCCTCGGCATCTTCCGCCTGGGCTTGCGCAATGCGGCACGAAGGCGTTTGCGGACCGTGTTGATGGTGGCACTGGCGGCGCTGTCCGTCTTCCTCGTCGTCTCGGTGGAGAGTTTTCGCCGAAGGACGGATGACACCTTCCTGGAAAAGTCCGGCGGCAGCGGCGGCCTGCGGCTCGTCGCCGAGGCGGACGTCCCGCTGTTCCATACACCCGATTCCCCGGAAGGGAAAGCCGACCTCGAACAACGGCTCGAGTTGGACATTCAAAACCAAGTGAAGCGTGACCCGAACGGGCCGACGAAGCAAGCCCGTCTCGATGCCGCGATCGCCGATCTCGACGGCCTGAACGCGTTCCCCTTCCGACTTCGGCGCGGGGACGACGCGAGTTGCCTGAACCTGTACCAAGCCGCCAAGCCGCGCGTGCTGGGCGTGCCGCAAGCGATCGTCGATCGCGGCGGTTTCCGCTTCACGCAGACGCTGGCGGAAACTCCCGAAGAGCGCGCCAACCCCTGGCTGCTGCTTGTCAAACCGGGCGAAGCGATCCCGGTCTTCGCGGAACAGAACACTGCTTATTTCATGCTGAAAACGCTGCTCGGCGGCATCGTAGACGTGCCGGACGAGAACGGCGCCATGGTGAAGCTGAAGATCGTTGGTTTGCTTCAGGATTCCGTCTTCCAGAGCGAACTGCTCATGGCCGACGGCAACTTTCGCACGCTGTTCCCCCGGCAGGACGGCTTCAACCTGTTCCTGCTCGATGTGCCTGCCGAGAAAGAGGACGCCGTGGTGCGGCGACTCAATGCCGGGTTGCGGGCCAACGGGGTGACCGTCCAGAAATCGAGCGCGATCACCGGGAAGTATCTCGCAGTCGTCGGTGCCTATCTCACCGTGTTTCAACTTCTCGGCGGCCTCGGGCTGCTGCTTGCGGTCCTCGGCATCAGCGTCGTGATCCTGCGGAACATCCGCGAGCGCAGCGGTGAGTTGGCCCTGCTCCGCGCGATCGGCTGGAACGGCCGGGCGCTGCAAATGCTGGTGCTGGGCGAAACACTGTTTCTGCTCGTCGTCGGTGTCGGCCTCGGCGTCGTGGCGGCGTTGGCGGCGGTGCTGCCGAACCTCGCCTTCGGCGGAACGATTCCGTGGGCCAACGCCGGGTTGCTGATTGTCGCCACCCTCGGCGTCGGGCTCGCAGTCGCCGCCGTCGCGGTGGTGGCTGTGACACGGCAGGCGGTGATCCCGGCGTTGCGGCAGGAGTGAAGTTTCAAAGGCTTACTTCTTCGATTCCTGATCGAGCACCGCCAGGAACTTCACGGCTTTGCCTTGGGTCGTCAGCTTCAGGCGGAGTTCCTTGCCGCCGGTCAGGCTGACTTCCATTGTGTCGCCGGTTGCTTTCTTGCCGTCGCCGAAGACTTCGGTGCGGACGACGTCGAGCAATTTCGCGTCCAACTTGGAATCGAAGTACTTCGGCAGGCGGCTTGCGGTCGCCCGCAATGTCAACGGTGCGGCGGCGGCATTCGGCTTGGCGGCAAGTATTGCTTTGATCCGCGAACCGTCCGGCTCGACGGTCAGCGTCAGACGGTCGTCGCGGACCGACAACCAGATCGCGTTGGTGCCGTAGAGCGTCTTGAGGCGGTTGTCGTTGAGTTCGAGTTTGTGGATGACGTTGCCGTCGACCTTGTCGGCATTCAACGTGAACTTGCCCTGTTTGGAGGGCAAGAACGGGCCGAAGAGCTTCAGCAGCTTCTCGATCTCCAACCCCTTGACCAGCTTCATCGAGAGGGCCACGGTCGAGCTTTTGCCGTCCGCCGCATCGACGAGTGCGGCGGACATGTCGAGTTCCCCAGCCTGGATGGTCGGCTTGATTGCATCCAGGGCAACGATCAGAAAGCCGCGTTCGCTCTCCTTGGCCTGCTCGACGAAGTCCTTCAACAAGGCTTCCAACACCGGCTCGAACGACTCGCGGGCCTGTGTCGGTAAGGCGAGTTTCGCGTTCAGTGCGAGTACGTTGAGCGCGTCGGCGTCAGAGACAAGAGGCAGGCCACTGCGGCCGTCCAGGGCGGCGAGGATGTCGGCGAGGGCGGTGCCGTCCTTGGCGGAGAATCGCACGTCGGTCGTCAGGGCATCGCTCTTCGCATCGGCGTTGAGTGTGAGACTCAGCAGTTTTCCCTGCTTCAGCAGCATCGGCACGACCTCGGTGAGGCGCTCGCCGACCCAGAGCCGAAGCTTCTTCTGCCCGACGGTTTCCCCATCCATCGGCTTGGCGAGTTCGTCCTGCAGTTTCAGTTCGAGCTGTGCCAGTACCACCTTTGTCACGTCCTCGGGGACGCGGTCGAGGTGGACCCTCAGGTCGGCAATGCCCTGCGGCTTAACGGCGAAGAATTCCTTGACCGGGAGGAACTTCGCGTCGTTGAGGTTTCCGGCATTCTGAACCGTGGCAACGACGTAGCCCTGCGTGAACCGGAAGAAGACCGGTGCCGGCACGTTCGGGACTTCGACTTCATACACGTCCTTGGTCTTCTTCGGATCGAGGTCCAGCTTGTCCCGCAGCAGGTCCAGAAACGCCGCTTCGTCCGCCAGCGGGAGCATGACGATCACGGGGCTGTCGACCACATCCTTGGTCAGTGCGATGCTCATCCCAAAGGGACGGGCGGGGTCGATGCCGTCGATGCCGGTTTTGTCGTCCGTCAGGGTTTTGAGGAACTCGACACCCTGTTTGCCCGCCTCGGCCTGGTTGAAGATGCCGGCGACGTATTCGAAGGTCGGCAACAACTGGTTGACCGACTGAATCCGAAGTTCCACCGTTGGCGGCGGCACCTCGGCCGATCGAGCGATCGAGCCGAACAGTGTTGCGAAAACGATGACGGAAACGGCGGCAAGACGCATGGCAAATCCTCGGCAACGGTGGCTACTCCGCATGATACCCCGCATGGGTCGAATCGGTGTCACGCTGTTCCCCCACCCGTTGAAAGATAGAGTGAGGTGGGTTGCAACAGCAGGGCGGGAGGCACGCGGCGATGAGTCAGAAAACCTGGGGCGGTCGGTTCAGCGGGGAAACGGATCGCCGGGTCGAGGCCTTTACCGAATCGATCACCATCGACCGCCGGCTGTACCGGCAGGACGTACAGGCCGGCCAAGCCCATGCCCGCATGCTCGCTCACGTCGGACTGCTGACCGTCCCGGAAGCGGCTTCGATCTGCACGGCTTTGAACGAAATCGCGGCGGACATCGAAGCCGACCGCATGGAATTCACGATTTCGCTGGAGGACGTGCACACCCACATCGAGCGGGCATTGATCGCCAAGCTCGGCGACCTGGGCCGGAAATTGCATACCGCCCGCAGCCGCAACGATCAGGTCATCACCGATGTGAAACTCTGGGTCCGCGAAGCCATCGACGGGCTTGATGAGCAACTCGCGGAACTGCAACGGGCCTTCGTCGGCTCGGCCGTCCGCGAGGCCGACGTGATCCTGCCCGGTTACACGCACCTGCAGCGGGCGCAGCCCGTGCCCGCGGGGCATTATTTTTTGGCTTATGTCGAAAAGTTTCAGCGGGACCGCGAACGGCTGGCGGACTGCCGCAAGCGCGTCAACATCCTGCCGCTGGGCGCCGCCGCTTTGGCGGGGACGACGCTGCCGATCGACCGGGACCACGTCCGCGGTGCGCTCGGCTTCGACAGTGTCGCCCGCAACAGTTTGGATGTTTCGAGCGACCGCGACTTTCTCTTGGAGTTTGTCTTCGCCCTCTCCGTCATCGCGGTGCACCTGAGCGGTTGGGCCGAGGAATGGGTGATTTGGAGCACGACCGAATTCAACTTCATCGAACTGCCCGATGCGTTCTGCACGGGGTCGAGCATCATGCCGCACAAAAAAAACCCGGATGTGCTGGAACTGACGCGCGGCAAGGCAGGCCGCGTCATCGGGGCGTTGCAGCAACTGCTCGTGCTCGTGAAAGGACTACCGCTGGCGTACAACCGCGACCTGCAGGAAGACAAGGCTGCCCTCTTCGACGCAACCGACACCGTAGCCGCATGCTTGGGTGTGGCAGCACCGCTCGTGGAACAGACCAAACTCCGTCGCGAAGTGATCGCTTCGCGTATCGACGACGGCTTTCTCGATGCGACCACTCTCATGGAACGCTTCATTGCTCTCGGCGTCCCGATGCGTTTGGCCCACGAGGCCGTCGGCAAGTTGGTCCGCCGCTGCGAGGTCGCCAAATGCCGGCTCAATGATCTGCCGGACGAGGCTTTCGAGGAAGCGGCCCCCGGCTCGGCGGCGACCATCCGCTCGGCGCTCGGCAGTGCGAACGCCGTGGCGGCGTTCCGGAGCTACGGCTCGGCGGCGCCGGCACAGGTGGCGGTGCAGTTGAAGTTTTGGCAGGATCGGCTGGGGGTTATTTGATCGGCAGCGGTTTGGCGTAGACCCCAAGATGGCTCGCCGAGACGCGCTCCGTACCGGGTTTGCCGGCGTGGATCGGGCGGTTGACGATCTTGGCTTTGCCCCCGTCTTCGGTTGCCAGGGTTGTCGTACCGCCGCCATCCAGGTTGATGCCTTCAGCACAGCCCAGCTCCTTCAACCAGATTCCGACTTCCGCGGTTGTCAGCCCGAGGCTGTAGTCTTTTTGGCGGCCATCGACGACAAGCAGGATCAGCATCCGGCCGTCGGCCGATATCCCCGCGGCAGTCCGCGGGTGGACATCCTTGCTGCCGGGAATGACCTCGCCTTTGGTCAGGACAATCTGAAATCCGCCGATGGCGTTCTCGATCGCCGCGAGGTCGAACGGTGGCGCGGCGATGCTTGCCTTGTTCGCCTTGGTGAAAAGCAACGCCGGAAACTTGCCTTCGGTTTCGGAAATCAACCGACCGCCGGACACCTGCAAGCCCGCGACGTTCTGAGCTTTGTTTTCAACCGCATGAATCGGGCCGTAAGGTGCCGCGTTGATTGCCAACTGCAACTTGTTTTTCGTCAGAAAGGTGCTCGTCTTCAGGCCGTCGGTTTCACCCGCGGCATCGCCGTTGCCGGGCGTCGCGAGCAGTCGGACCCCGTCAGCCTGCAGGTTGATCCTCACCGCGTGGCCGCGATTCAACCTTGGCATCTCGGACTTAAGATTGCACAGTTCGACGCCTTGAAACAGCGGCATCCACGGCGAAGCAGTGAATGCCGGGTCGGCGGCGTGAGCGCCGGCGATGCCAAGCAGGTATAATCCGAACAGGGCCGACAGGTATCGCATCATCTTCCGCTCTCCGGTGCTGCCCGCCGCGGCGGGGTTCTTACACTGTTCTTGTAAGCCGAATCGTCGTCACGGCCGGCAGACTTCCTTCAACACACGCGAAACTTCATGGACCATTTCGACTACCGCAAACGCAACCTTTTCTGCGAAGACGTCGCGCTGTCCGCGATCGCCGAGACCTACGGGACGCCGGTCTACGTCTACAGCCGCGCGACACTGGTGCATCACCTCGCGCAGATCCAGTCGGCCTTCGCTGAGGCTAAACCGATCATCGCGTACAGCGTGAAATCGAACGGCAACATCCACATCGGCAAACTGATGGCCGAGCACGGAGCGGGGTTCGACGTCACCTCCGGCGGCGAACTTTACCGGGCACTGAAGGCCGGCGGACCCAAGGCCAAGATCGTCTTCGCCGGTGTGGGCAAGTCTGCGGCCGAGATGCGCTACGCCCTTGAAAACGACGTCATGCTCTTCAACGTCGAAAGCGAAGAAGAACTGTTCGCGCTGGGTGAAGTCGCGGCCGCCATGGGCAAGTTGGCCCCGGTGGCGCTGCGGGTGAACCCGGATCTGCCGCCGAAGACGCACGCCAAAACCGATACGAGTGTGAAAGGCGTTAAATTCGGATTGGACATCGAAGGCGTTTTGGAAGTGTCGGCGAAAGCCTTGGGCAAGCCGGGCTTGGCGATCGTCGGCCTGCACATGCACCTCGGTTCGCCGATTCTCTCGGCGGAGCCGTACCGGGCCGGTGCCGCCAAGGCCGTACAACTGATCGCGGCCTTCCGCAAGCAGGGGCACGATATCCGCTACCTCAACATGGGCGGCGGCTTCGGCATCCACTACCGAATGCAGGAGGCCTTGCCCGTAAGCGAGTTCGCCGCCGTCATCCTGCCTGCCGTGCGGGAAACCGGCTGTCGGCTCGTTCTCGAACCCGGTCGCTTCATCGTCGGAAATGCCGGGGTTCTCGTCAGCCGGGTGCTGTTCAACAAGGACACGGGCGGCAAGCACTACGTGATCCAGGACGCGGCCATGAACGACCTGATCCGCCCGACGCTCTACGATTCCTTCCACCGCATCTGGCCGGTGCAGCCGCGCGTCGATGTGCCGGAACGACCGACGGACTATGAAGCGGCGATGCCGGGAACGACCCCGCAAGACGTTGTCGGCCCGGTCTGCGAATCGGGCGACTATCTCGCAAAAGGCCGCAATCTGCCGAAGCTGGAACGCGGCGACCTGCTCTGCACCTTCAGCGCCGGTGCCTACGGCATGAGCATGGCGTCGAACTACAACAGCCGGCCTCGGGCGGCTGAAGTTCTCGTGGCGGGTGAATCGCACCGATTAATCCGCCGACGGGAGACCTACGACGACTTGGTCCGGCCGGAAGAAGATTGCTGAGGGCTTTCCGGCCGCGCAGAATGTCTTGACGATGACGGCCGAAATTCGGCCGGGTGTACTTCGTTTGAATTGTTCCGTCGGCCCGTTCGGAGGATGACCCGGTGAAACTGCGTGCCGCACTCGGATTGTCCACTGCGCTCCTCGGCGTCCCCGCCGTCATCGTCATGGCCCAGCCGCCTGCGGGCGTACCCGGCGAAGCGGTCGTCAAGACGCCGCTGGAGCTGTTCCGCCAGGCTCAGAACGACATCCGCGACGGCCGCTTCGACGTGGCAGCGGAGAATTTGAAGAAGTTCGCGGCGGCGAATCCGTCTGACCAGGACCTGCTCGAGTTGGCCAGGAACGAGCCGACGGTCTTCGTCAAGCTCCGCAACGTCCCCGTCTGGTCCGACAATCAACAGGCCCAAGCGGATGCGATGAAGGCGGTCGAAGAGATCATCGCGAAGGCGGAAGTAGCCAACAAAAAGTTGAACCAAGACCCCGCGACCGTCGCCAAATTCGTCCGCAATCTCGGGGCGACGCTGGAAGAACGCATTTATGCCGAGGGCCGCCTCCGTCTCGCCGGCGATGCGGCGGCACCGGCGATCGTCGACGCCTTGCGTACGTCCTCGGACGCGAATCTGCGGGCCGGGATCGCGGGCATGATCACGAAGTTGAATATCGAACAGTTGCCCGGCATCCTCGGCGCCGTCGATGGTTTGCCCGGCGAGCAGAAACTGATCGTGCTGCGGTCGCTGGCGTCGCGGCCGGACATTGCCGCGATGTTGGCTTCGGGCGATACGGACTTCACGCCGCATTTGTGGTACTTCGCTTCGTCCAAAACCGAAGACCTGCAGACGATTCGCAGCTACAGTTCGGCCACTCTCGAAGCACTGACCGGCGGGCTTTCGACTCGACGATCGGCTTCCGAAGAATTGGTGAAGCTTGCAGCGCCCTTCGTCGCCAAGAAGGGCCGCTTCCGCACCGGTGACCGCGTCAAGCTCTGGAGTTGGGACGAAGCCAATCAGACCGTCACACCAACCGACCTGACCGCCGTGCAGGCCGGCGATTACCTTGGGGTGCGCAACCTGCGTTGGGCCATCGAACGCAACCCCAACGACGTTTCCGCTCAGGAACAATTCCTGTCGCTCACCGTCGAACGCTCGGTTGAAGCCGGCCAGTTCGGCGAGTTGGCCCAGACCGACCCGGCCTTGTATCAGGTGCTTGCCGCCGCGCCGTTCAACATGCTTTCCGGACTTTTGGAACGGGCCTTGGCGGACAATAAAACCAGTCTCGCCTTCGGTCTCACGGCCGCGCTCGCCAAGCGCGGCGACCGACCCGCAGCCGAAGTCGGAGGCAACGGCCGACCCGGCGTGCTGCTCAAGGCCTTGGATTATCCGGACGTCCGCGTGCAACTCGCCGCCGCCGCCGGGATCATCAATGCCGGCACCACCAACCACGGCCGGCATGCCAAAATCGTCGACATCCTACGCCGCGTGGCCGCGTCGGATACGCTGGTTCAGGCCGGCAAGGAAGTCGGCAAAGCCCTGATCGTCGATCCGCTCGACCTGCGTGGGGATCGCCTTGCGGCCGGGCTTCGCAACCTCGGCTATACGGTCGAACGCTTCGCCACCGGCCGCGAGTTGGCCACCCGACTGAATCGTGCCGCCGATGCCGATCTGGTCTTCGTCGATCGTCACGTGGTCAACCCAACGCTGCCGGATCTGTTCCCGATGCTCGGCAACACCATCGACGGTAAGCCGGTCTTCATCGTCGCCTCGGTCGATCAGATTCGACCGGTCTCGCTGGAACAGCAACTGCTCCGCTTGGCCGCACTGATCGCGATCACGGAAACATCGTCGATCACCATACCGCCGCCGTTTGCCTTCGATCCGCGGATCCCGATCGCCGATGGGGACCGGGCGAAGGTCGAAGCGGCCAAGGTCCAACTCGCCGCGAGCCGCGACCGCCGCATGGACGATCTCTTCCGACTAAGGCTGGCCCGGTTGCAGCGTCTCGTCGCCGGGGCCGGTTTGCCGATCTCGGCGACCCTGCAGACGCGTCTTGATCAGCGGCTGCCGCAACTGACCTAC
>Ga0105048_10002450_pt1 | contig 30150 bp, 35 predicted proteins | sample MAT05_FD_78382 | JGI IMG/M metagenome (GOLD analysis project Ga0105048, IMG submission 78382) | Freshwater microbial communities from Lake Fryxell liftoff mats and glacier meltwater in Antarctica - MAT-05 | ecosystem: Environmental > Aquatic > Freshwater > Ice > Liftoff microbial mat | place... | reverse complement strand
CTATCGACCACGCGCCCGTTCGACGCTGACAATTTGGGGTGTCGCACGAAGGGCCGCCACGATATTGTTGAGGTGTTTGGTATCTGTGACAGATACGTCCAAATACATATCCCAGAAATCTGCACTTCGACTGGTGATTTTTAGATTAGTTATGTTGCCGCCACTTTTGGCGATGACCGTTGATAATGTACCAAGTGCGCCTGATTGGTTATTTATAGTGACCATTAATCGTCCAATTCGGGCTTCGATACTATCTTGACCTTCGCCCCATGAAACGTCTATCCATCGTTCAGGGGTATCAGCGAATTGTTCCAATGTTTCGCAATCAATGGTGTGAATAGTCACCCCTTTTCCTGTTGTTACAATTCCAACAATACGGTCGCCGACCAAAGGGTGGCAACATCTAGCATAGTGAACAGCCATCCCCGGAATAAGACCTTTAATCGGCATTGGTTGGGTTTTACCAGAGCGTTCATGGTGTGTATTTTTAAGCTGAAGATCTTCGGGATTAGTGATTTGTTTAACTGTATCCCCGTCATTTTTATGGGCAGGAAAAATAGCCTTGAACACGTCGCGGGCCACAATATTGCCTGCACCAATACCAATAAAAATATCATCATTATTCTTACATTCGCGGAATTGGTCTACGATTCCAGTTACTGCTTTTTCAGTAAATTCATACCCTTCGGATTTAAATACTTTTTGCAGCATGGCACGACCAAGTGTCAGATATTCACTGCTTTGTTGTTGTCTGATAAAGCGGCGAATATGCGAACGGGCTTTGCCAGTGACCACAAATCTTTCCCATGTGGGGGATGGGTTTTGCGTTTTGGCGGTTACGATTTCAACCTGATCACCGTTTTGAAGTTTTGTATTTAGTGGCGCAATACGTCCGTTTATTTTGGCACCAATACATCTGTCACCTACATTGGAATGAATAGCATAGGCAAAGTCGATAGGCGTTGATCCAGAGGGAAGTTCGAACAGGTCACCTTTTGGTGTGAACGCAAAAACTTTTTCCTGAAAGAGCTCTAGTTTTGTATTTTCCCAAAAATCTTCGGGGCGTTGGTCTTGTTCCAATATATCCAAAAGTTCGCGTAGCCAGCGGTATTTCTTGGCATCTGCCTGCGCCCCTGCTGATTCACCGCCCTGTTTATACGTCCAGTGAGCGGCCACACCCAAATCAGCTTCGGTATGCATTTGATGGGTTCGGATTTGGATTTCTATACGGTGGTTTTTTGGGCCAATAACTGTTGTATGGAGCGAGCGGTATCCATTTGGTTTTGGTGTTGAAATAAAATCTTTAAACCGTCCTGGTACAACGGGGTAATGTGAATGAATGATGCCTAAGGCATGGTAACATTCTGCGACAGAATCAACGCCGATACGAAACGCCATAATATCGGATAATTGTTCAAACGAAATATTTTTTCGCTGCATTTTTTTCCAGATAGAAAATCGTGTTTTTTCTCGCCCAGTCACTTCGGCAGAGATATCTGCCTCTTTTATAATTTTACTCAGTTCAGTAATAATAATTTCAACCAGATCATTTCCTTCTTGGCGAAGAAATGAAAGACGATTGGTAATACTATCGCGCGCCTCAGGGTTCATATAGGTAAAAGCTAAGTCTTCAAGCTCTTCTTTAATTTTATGAACACCCACACGCTCAGCCAATGGTACATAAATGTCCATTGTCTCTCTGGCAATACGATATCTTTTTTCAGGTTTTTCAATATGATAGAGCGTGCGCATATTATGAAGACGGTCGGCAAGCTTAACCAAAAGAACACGAATATCCTCTGACATCGCAACTAATAGTTTTCTAAAGTTTTCGGCTTGTTTCCCTTCAACAGTTTGGCTTTCAATTTTGGTTAGTTTGCTGACCCCATTCACAAGCATTGAAACTTCAGCAGAGAATTTCTTTTCTAAATCTTCACTAGTTGCTTTAGTATCTTCTAAAGTATCATGCAGAATAGCGGTCACAATTGTAGCAGTATCCATTTTCATCTCAGCAAGAATTCCTGCGACTTCAACGGGGTGGGTGTAATAAGGCTCGCCCGAAGACCGTAATTGGCCATCATGCATGATACGTGCGTATTCAACCGCATCTTCGACCATTTTCTGGTTGAAGGCAGGGTCGTAAGATTTCATTTGTTGAATAAGTGCTTCAGCTTGTGGAATCATCATCTTTATTTCTTATCATGAAACTGTATCTATTTGATTAAGATAGAAATTTTTCTTAATTTAATAAGGCCTTATTCAGGTTTTTTTGTAAAGACAAAAAGTCTCTTTCCTGTTGCCCTCCAAGAGAGTCTATTCCAATTGCAAAATTTCCAGTATCGGGCCCAGAATATTCTTTATTCACAAAATCATAGGTAATGGGAAGTGTTCCATCTGGATTCGGTGTTTCAACGACCCAGACACCATTATTGGTACAAGATTTTATAGTAAAATTATCAAACCCTTTGGGGGATTGGTTGATGAGGGATAGACAAGATTTAGCCTCTAAAACGCCTGCGCGTTGTATGGGGGGACTTTCTGCGCAACCTATAAGTATAACTGAGCAAAAAATGGCTATGTTTGCTGCTGATAAATGGCCATACGATGCTCTACGCTTGTCTCGCCTGTAGGCAGGCGCATCAAAAAGACGCGAATATTGATGGACAATTTTTGATCGAAGGCAATATCTGTGCATTTGGACAATGATTCAGCAAAACGATGGGCGGCTTCAAGAGGCTCTGATTCTGACATAGGGCGTAATAAGAGTAAAGCATACTCGTTTTCTTTTGTTTGAGAAATAATATCTGATTGACGACGAAGAGTAACAAGATGATGTGCGAGTTTCGCAGATACGATTTTGGCATCATAGGGACTTGCTTCAGATATAATTTGCAGGTAATTATCAATTGTTATGAAAATAATATGTGCAACTTCACCATAGCGGTCTGCTCTATCCATGCAGGACAAGAAAAGTTGGTTAAAGGCTGATTTAGATATAACGCCACCCGCACTTGGAAAATCTTCTTTGTCATCTGCCAAATGTTTTTGTACAGACATAATTCCAGTTGCATTGTCTACTTTGTCTAACATTTTATTCATATCAATGGGCTTGGCAACGAAGTCATTAAATCCAGAAGTCAGAGCATCATGGAAACTCAATGATTCTGATAATAATATCATGTAGACGGGGCGACGATTGGCTCTTCTTAGACTCATTACTGTTGGTCTCAAGGTAGTTATTGGTGATGGATCAAAGAAAATTATATCCCACCCATCTGCAACAATCTTGTCGTATCCATCTCTTTTTTCGATTATTTCTACAACATGCCCAAGGGGAACAAGCCTAGATTTTATTAGGTTTGAAATAACGGCATCATTATCAATCACAAGTATTTTCATCAGATAATCCAGTCAGACTTTGGGTTTGATAGTATTTTTTACTATACCACACCATGATGACTGAATTCTTACAAAAGAAAAGACAAAAAATAGTTAATAGATTTGTCTTATTTAAGGCGTTTGACAAGATTTTATGACTGGGATATTGATTTTTTATTGAGTTGCCCTCATGGCGGAATTGGTAGACGCGCAAGTTTCAGGTATTTGTGTCCGCAAGGACGTGGAAGTTCGAGTCTTCTTGAGGGCACCATACAAAATTAAAGATTTACCAAGTAAATTGCTCTTTTAAAATACGTTCTTCAAGTGAATGACCTTTGTCAAAAAGTATTGTTTTGGTAATTTTTGATTGTGCTATTTCCACTGATACAACATCACGAATTTCAATTTCATCTGCGGTTGCACTTACTGGTCTTTCTGAGAAATCAATAATATCAAATTTGATGTGGGCAGAAGATGGAAGGAGCGCCCCGCGCCATCTGCGTGGACGAAACGCACTGATAGGGGTTAAAGCTAAAATCTCTGATTTAAGTGGCAGAATTGGACCATGGGCAGAGAGATTATAAGCTGTGCTCCCTGCCGGTGTTGCAACCAGAACACCATCACAAATCAATTCATCCATGCGAATAACCCCATCTATGCTGATACTAATCTTGGCTGCTTGGCGAACCTGACGCAATAAGGACACCTCGTTAAATGCAATCGATTTAAACTTAACCCCATTTACATCCGTTGCTATCATTGCCAAGGGGTAAATCGTCACAGATTCAGCGTCGGAAATTTTTTCAGCAAGGTTATCAAATTTGGGCGTGTTCATTAAAAAACCGACAGACCCTCGATTGATGCCATAGATAGGAATATCACGTCCATCACTGTTTCGGAGTGCATTGAGAAGCGTTCCATCTCCACCAATCGCCACGATGATATCGGCATCCTCAAGAGCCGTTTGACCATAGATTTTTGTCAAGGAACCATAAGTTTCTTGGGCTTCTTGGCTTGAATTGGCGAGGAAGTGAAACGCCGTCATTAAGCCTTTTCCTTCTTTGGAACAAGATGGGCGTTTTTTTCTGCCCATGAGTCAGGGGCGTTTAGAAATTGTTCAACGGATGTAAGTGTTTCTTCATCAAAATATTTGAGTTCTCGGGCAACCGCCAACACGTACCACCAATCGGTTAGGTAATGAAGGGTCATCTCAAGAGCGTTCATGTTATCAATCGATTGCTGAAAGATACCGTAATGAAAGACAACAAACCCGTGTTCAATTTTAGCATTTGCTGCACGAATAGCATCTATGAAAACCTTTTTACTTCCGCCATCTGTCTGTAAGTCTTCAATCAAAACTACTTTGGGAGACTCCATATCCATACAGCCTTCAATTTGTGCCATACGCCCAAAACCTTTAGGTTTTTTTCGGACGTAAAGCATCGGCTTGTTAAGGCGGTCAGAGAGAAAGGCAGCATAGGGGATTCCAGCAGTTTCACCCCCCGCCAAAAAATCTATATTATCTAAGCCAACACTTTCACGCAAAATTGTAGCACCCATATCCATGAGGGCAGAGCGTTCAGGTGGAAATGAGATTAGACGACGACAATCTGTATAGACGGGGCTGATACGGCCTGATGTAAATATAAATGGTTCGCGTGAATTAAATAAAACTGATTTAGTATCAAGGAGTATTTTTGCTGCTTTTTTAGCAATATCTTCAGACGGTACGTTTATCATGATTTCTTCCTTTTTTTAGAAGATAGAATTAGCAGGTCAGAACCATAAAAAAAATAGATGTTTTTTTGTCATAATATTTAAAATCTTAAAGTCTTGCGTTTTTAGAGCGAGGCTTATATAAAGCTTTCAAATTACATTCATAAAGAGGATAAAATATGGCACGCGTTACAGTTGAAGATTGCGTTTTAAAAGTTCCTAATCGTTTTGAATTGGTGATGGTTGCTGCTCAACGCGCCCGCCGTATTGGAACGGGTGCGGCACTGACTATTGACCGTGACAATGATAAAAACCCTGTTGTCTCTCTCCGTGAAATTGCTGAAAACACAGTTGAGGTTGAGGCTCTTAAAGAAGATTTGATTACAAGTCATCAACGCGTCTTTCCAATTGATGACGATAAAGATGACGTCATTGAAGATATGCAAGGCGAAGAAGAATGGAGCGCCTTAGTGGCTGAAGCGAATTCAGGCTTTGGTGGCGAAGAATTCGGTGATGATGAAGACGAGGAAGAAGAAGTAAGCATCGAAGATGTCGCTGGATATTCCAAGGAAGCTGAATAAAAATTTAAACCCGCTTATTAAGCGGGTTTTTTTATATTTAAAAAATAATTCCCATTTTCAATCAGAACTAATTGACTGATGCTATGTTCTTCCAGTTTTTTGCGTAACCTGTAAATATGGGTTTCTACTGTATGCGTCTCAGTTTCCTTTGAATACCCCCATATAGAATGAAGTAAATCAGAACGCGACATTCCATTTTCTTCTGCTTCATATAACACCCTCAACAAAAGCCTATCCTTATCTGTTAGTTTAATTTCTAGACTTGTCTCTTTTATCATTAGAATATTTTCGGCAGGGAATAAGATATAATCGCCTAAATCAAGATTTATATCATTGCACTCCAGATGGCTTTCTCTATCAGAGAGAATATAGCCAAGCTTATCCATTATTTCACCAATACGAACTGCCCCTTTTAAGATTTTTAAAAAAGCGATCCCTTCTGGAATTTTACTCTCATTTCCCTGTTCGATGATAATGCAGTCAGCAGGTAGGGAGAGCGAGGCTGATATTTCTTTAGAGAAAGAGAATTGCTCCTCCATTAACCTTGTTAAAATAGGATTATCAATTTTTAGGTGAATATTATATTTACTCATGAGGGGTGACCTTTTAGAAGTTATCTTTACTTTATCATAAAGTGGCCTAAATCTTGCAAAATAAGTTTCAGGAGAATAAGGCGATGATTCAATTACCAATGGCCGATAGCCAATCTGTAAAGAGAGAATTCAAAACCTTTTCAATGGTTTCAGGTCATAATGACCGTATGGCGGGAAGCACGCCAGTCTGGGAAGGAAAAGGAGGGTTTGCGGAATATATTGCCGACTCTGGGTTATCTGACATAATTGACATAGTTAATCCTTTGCAACATATCCCGATTGTCAGTAAATTTTATCAATCGATGACTGGTGACACAATCGGGAATATTGCCAAAATTGTTGGCGGGGCACTTTTTGGCGGGCCTTTGGGTGCCATGGCTAGTACGGCTATGGTTGTTTATCAATCTGCCAAAGAAAATGAGACACAGCCTCAATCACAATCACAATATCATTATGCATCTCATCAAACAGACCCAGCAAATAGACGTGAAGGCTTTATGCCGTATAATGTATAACAGGGCTTGAATTTAATCATAAACCACATTATTTCTGAAAGCATATGATTTCTCAGAAAAGGTGAACAATGATTGATAAGATGACTGAAACTCAAAAGCCTTCAAAAATCAGACGTTATACTATTCGTGGAATCATTATTCTTTTTGTTTTGGCTCTTTTGGGCGGAACAGGATTTACATTATTCATGAAAATTAAATTTGCTGATTTTCAACCTCCTATGTCACCTGCAAATGTTGTTATCAGCCCTGTGACCCCATATGAATTCAAAGAAGTAATTGAGGCGATTGGCACGATAACAGCCAATGAATCTGCTATTTTAACTACAACGGTGACTGAGACTGTTAAATCAATCAATGCCCAAGAAGGTCAATTTGTATCAAAAGGCACATCAATTATAGATTTGAATAGTGATGAAGAGGAGGCCAATCTTAATCAAGCCTCTAAATCTTATAATCGTTATAATAAATTGGTTAAAGACAATTTGGCCAGCCCAGAAAAACGTGATGAAGAACAGGCAAGTTTTAATGTTGCCAAAGCACAAATGGATAAGCGCAAAATTGTTGCACCCTTTGATGGATTTTTAGGAATTCGTCATGTGAATGTTGGGGATATTGTTCAACCAGGAACTGCGATTACAACGATTGATTCAATTGATCCTATTAAATTGGATTTTACTGTCCCTGAAATTTACCTTGCGTCGCTTAAGAATGATATGGAGATTGAAGCCACAACATCGGCCTATCCAGATAGGGTATTTAAAGGAAAAATTTATGTTATCGATTCTCGAATTGATATAGATTCCCGAGCCATCAAAGCACGTGCCGTCATGCAGAACCCCGATCATTTATTAAAACCGGGTCTTTTGATGAAGGTTAAAATTATTAAGGTAGTCAAATCATCTCTTGCAATAGCAGAGTCGGCCATTCTATCGGCTGGGGAAAGAAAAACAGTCTTCGTCGTCGATAAGGACAAAAAAGTCGTTGAGAAAGAAATCAAAACAGGCCAAAGAGAGCCTGGGTTGGCCGAAGTCTTGGAAGGTTTATCTAGTGGAGAAACTGTCATTATTGAAGGTCAAATGAAAACTGGTAATGGAGCAACCGTCAATGTCGTTGAAGAAAAAAAATTGTCGGTCATGCTATCTGAAGATGCTTCCTATTCTATTCCGCGTAAACAAGAAACCTTAAAAAAAGATTTTAAGATTGAACCTGCAACAGCAGAAAGTCAGGCCAAGTAAATGACACTTTCTGATTTATCAATTCGTCGTCCAGTCTTTGCAACTGTTATCAATCTGCTTGTTATTATTATAGGGGTCGTTGCCTTCTCAAGGCTTGAACTTCGTGAGTACCCTGATATTGACCCTCCAGTTGTATCTGTTGAAACACTTTATACTGGTGCTTCGGCGCAAGTTATTGAAACGCGTGTCACAAAGATATTGGAAGATAGTATTTCGGGTATTGAAGGTGTTCGATCAATTGACTCGAAATCTGAAGACGGCCTTTCAACTATTTCTGTTGAATTTGGACTAAATAGAAAGGTTGATGAAGCAGCCAGTGATGTCCGTGATCGTGTTTTACGTGTCGTCAGTGAATTACCTGATGAGGTTAAAACGCCCCAAATTGCAAAAGTGGATGCCAATACCCAGCCAATTTTCTGGATTACTTTTAACAGCCAATATCGCGATGGCGTTGAATTAACCGATTACGCAACACGCTACGTCAAAGATAAATTATCCGTCGTGGACGGGGTATCTCGTGTTGAAATTGGGGGTGAGCGTCGTTATGCGATGCGGATATGGGTTGATAGAGATGCCATGGCCGCCAGAGGCATTACTGTTCAAGATATTCAAGATGCCCTTCGGTCTCAAAATGTAGAACTTCCTGCGGGGCGTATTGAATCGCTCGGGCGCGAATTCTCAGTTCGTGTTGATAGAATGTACAATAATGTTGTTACTTTTAGCAATTTGCCAATCAAGCGTGGGAATGATGGATATATTATACGCCTAAAAGATGTTGCAAAAGTTGAAAAGGGTGCGGAAGACGACAGACGTGAACTTCATTATAATGGAACCTCAACTATAGGCCTCGGTATTGTTAAACAGTCAAATGCTAATACGTTGGATGTGATTTCCAACGTTAAAGTAGAGATGGAAGAATTAAGCAAAAGTCTTCCTAATGATATTGTGATGGAGACAGCCTTTGATTCTGGAATTTTTATTGCCGGAGCCATTCATGAGGTTTATCTCACTCTTTTTATAACGATTGCGTTGGTTGTTTTTGTGATTTGGGCATTTCTAGGCGATTTGCGAGCAACCCTTATCCCAACGCTTGCAATTCCTGTATCATTACTCGGTGCATTTATTGTCTTGTGGATGTTTGGGTATACACTTAACCTTTTGACATTGCTTGCTTTGGTTTTGGCAATTGGGTTGGTTGTTGATGATGCGATTGTTGTTCTTGAAAATATATATAAGCGAATTGAAAAAGGAGTTCCTCCTTTAGCTTCTGCAGAAATTGGCACAAAACAGGTTGCCTTCGCTGTAATAGCGACGTCACTTGTATTGGTTGCTGTCTTTTTTCCCGTATCATTCATGCCAGGAAATTCGGGAAGATTATTTACTGAATTTGCTTGGGCAATTATTGGTGCGATTATCTTTTCTTCTTTTACGGCGCTGTCTTTGACCCCAATGTTATGTTCACAAATACTCAAACGAAATCAAAAAGAAAGCGAAATACATCATACAAATTTTGTGACCTCATGGGTGAACAGACGTATGGATGGAATTTCTTTATCCTATGCTACCGGATTAGATAAAATTTTCAAACACCCAAAGATGGTTGTGGGATTTATGTTTTTGATGATTTCTCTTGGTGCATTTTTTATCCATTTTATTCAAACTGAATATGCTCCAAAAGAAGATAAAGGCTATTTCTTGGCGTTCATGCAAGCCCCTGAAGGAGCATCTCTGGAATACACCAAACGTAATTTATCAATCGTTGAACATAAATTGGGCAAATTACTTCCTCCATCTGATTATAATGATAACAAAGGAACAAATGAAGCCCATGGGGTTGTGACCATTATCCCTGGAAGTTTTAGTTCCACGGGGGCAGTTAACTCAGCTTTCTCCTTTATCTTACTAAAGCCATGGGGCGAGAGAGACAGGAAACTCAGTGAAATTGTATGGGGCGATTTTATGGCAGGAACACCGGGAGTATTCCAAGATTTTATGAGTATCCCCGGAATTATGGCCTTCCCGATTGAGCCGGGTTCATTGGGACAGTCAGGATTTTCACAGCCTGTCCAATTTGTGTTGGCAGGAACGGATTATAAAGAATTGGCCAAATGGCGCGATTTAATGAATGTTGAAATTGCTAAAAATCCTCAAATTCGTAACCCTGATTGGGATTATAAAGAAACTAAGCCGCAACTTATTATCGAAGTTGATTTGGATAAAGCGGCTGAATTAGGTGTGAGTGTCTCTAACATTGGAACAACCCTTCAAACCTTTATGGGATCACTTCAGGTTACAAATTATTTAGATAAGGGTGAGCAATATGATGTAATTGTTCAGGGGCAAGATGCGGATAGGATGCGGGGGTCTGATATTACAGGTGTTTATGTGCGGTCTGATAGAACAGGTACTCTTATTCCTCTCTCAAACCTGATTAGCTACAAAGAAACTGCTGATTCTGGGTCGCTGAATCGCTATAACCGACTCCGTGCTGTCACACTTCAAGCCAGTTTGGCTCCAGGGTATAGCTTGGGACAGGCATTGGAATTTTTAAATACAACGGCAAAAAATGTTCTTCCCTCTGACGCTCGAACAGATTTAAAAGGAGAATCTCGCGAGTTTAAAGAGAGTGGGTCTGCAATTTATCTAACATTCTTATTTGCTTTAATTGCAGTATATCTTTTTCTGTCTGCTCAATTTGAAAATTGGATTCACCCATTGGTAATTATGATGACTGTTCCTTTGGCGGTTGTCGGGGCATTATGGGGCTTATTTCTTGCGGGGGCAACGCTGAATATTTATACCCAAATTGGGTTAATTATGTTGGTGGGACTAGCTGCAAAAAATGGAATTCTGATTGTCGAATTTGCCAATCAATTGCGTGATGAAGGTCATGAATTTATGGATGCGTTAAAGACAGCGGCGCTGACCCGTCTTCGCCCTATCTTAATGACGTCTGTTGCAACAGTGGCTGGTGCAGTTCCTTTGATATTGGCATCTGGGGCGGGAGCAGAAAGCCGTTTCCCAATCGGGGTGGTTATTTTCTCTGGCGTGATTTTTTCAACATTGTTTACTTTATTTATCATTCCAAGTTTCTATGCGATGCTTGCGAAAAATACAAAATCACCTAATTCAACAGGCCGTAAATTAGAGGCAGAATTAAAAGAATTGGAAAGCTAATATTTTAATTAGAGTGAAAATTTCTCACCTAAATAAACCTTGCGGACATCGTCGTTGTTGACGATGTCGTCAGGAGTTCCTTCAGTCAAGACTTTTCCGTCATGAAGGATATACGCACGGTCAACAATCCCCAATGTATCGCGAACATTATGGTCAGTAATAAGGACACCAATTTTACGGTTTCTAAGTTGGGATATCAGGCTTCGAATATCACCAACGGCAATTGGGTCAATCCCCGCTAATGGCTCATCAAGCAAAATAAAATTCGGTCTCGATGCAAGGGCGCGGGCAATCTCAACTCGGCGACGCTCTCCTCCGGATAATGCAATGGCTGGGGCGCGGCGAAGATGCGAAATTGAAAATTCAATCAGTAAGTCTTCTAATAAAGCCTCTTGATCCTCCATGTTCAAATCGGTTTGGTTTTGAATGATTCCCTTAATATTGTCTTCAACACTTAACCCTCTGAAAATGGAGGCCTCTTGGGGAAGATAGCCAATTCCCATGCGGGCACGACGATACATCGGAAGGGTTGTAATTTCTTGGCCGTCCAACAGAATATTTCCACCGTCGGGTTGAACCAACCCTGTAATAATATAAAAACTGGTTGTCTTTCCAGCCCCATTGGGACCCAATAAGGCAACCGCTTCCCCACGTTGAATATGAAGGGATACATCCCTTAAGACTGGGCGTTTTTTATAAGATTTTGAGAGATGGACCGCGTGCAAACCATTTTGGGTGATTTGTAAACTAGGTCGCCGTATTTGACTAATAAATCCTGACATTATTGTCCCACTACTTTTGTTAAGGCCAATCGAATACCTAAGGCAATCAAAACTCCACCACATAACCTATCAATCCATTTGGAATATCTTAGGAAGCGAGCGCGAATGACAGGAGTTGTAAGGATTGTGGCTACAATTGAAAACCAGATTGCAGTCATGATAATACAAGTCAGACCATAAATAATGCTAGTCCATGCTGGGACATCAGGGCTAAGGATTTGAGTAAACAATGCCAAGAAGAACATGGTGGCTTTGGGGTTAAATAAATTAGTAATAAACCCACTACGTAATGCTTGAATATTAGTCATCATCAGTTTCTCAGAGAGAGGATTTTGTTCATCCATCGTAAAACCCTTAGAACGCAGTGCGCAAAATCCAATATAGAATAAATATGCTGCACCGACATATTTAAAAATATTAAATAGTAAGATAGATTGAGAAATGAGTGTTGCAAGACCTGTTAAGCAGTAGGTTACGTGAACGGCGACAGCAACGGCAAAGCCAAGTGCAGTAAAAATTCCAGCTTGGCGATTATATTGGATAGAGTTACGAACCGCCACAACAAAATCTGGACCAGGAGAGACGAGACCTACAGTCATCACACCAATTAAAATCCCCCAATTAATAAAAAATAACTCCATAGTTATTGACTCACTTTCTTGGCTTCCTCTTTTTTGTTCTGACCTGTATAGAAAACGCCCTTCACACGACCTGACCCATTTTGTCCAATCATTTTGCTAACCCGTGTGGTGAGATTGATTTCTGCTTTATCACCTTCCAGAATATTTTTTCCTTGGACGATCTTAACTGTACCAATCAGCTCAGCCATATTTATTTGGGGTGTAAAAATTGCTTTATTTCCTGTGGCTGTTTGCTCGCCGTTATTGATAATAACATTTCCAATCGCTTCGGCACGGTCTAGAATATTATTTTTTGTCCAGACGATAATCTTATCAGCCTCCAAGGTGTTTTTTCCATCCTGAATAATTTTTGGTCGTGTGCCTGATAAAATGGCCTCGTCTTTTATTAAATCATAGATGACCTTATCTCCTGTTGCGATATTAGCGCCATTGGTCAACACAACATTCCCAATGGCTGTGAGAAGGTTGATATCACTTGTGCTTCCGTTGGCACCTGCGTAATTTGCAACAAGTGTGTCGGCCTTGACTGACATTTCGCCTTGTTTAGCTTCGGCAGATCCTTTGGCTGTATAAGTTTTATCGGTTTGATTCCACTCTAATGCCTTATCAGCGGTGATTTCTAAAGGAGGATTACTGTCAGTTGCAAAGGCTAAGACGGGACAAAGCACAAGAATTAAAAACAAAGATATTTTCATTATTCATCGCCTTTTATAGGGTTTTCTTCAGGTTTTTTTTTCTCTAACGTCAACGTAACAGGGCCAACAAATGAAAGAATTTTGGAATTTCCATCCGCCCGTAGCCCTCTTGCTGATATGTGTCCTGATGCCCCATCTGCAGTTACAGGAGTATCGGAGGTAATCAATTGGCTTTTAACATCAATATTCATTTTTTCTGTTTTCATTTCGTAGCCACTATCATGACGAATCTTGATATCACCATCAAGTGCCAGTTTACCGTTATCTTGCTGGTATTGACCATTTTTAGCACTTAATGATATCCAACCGCCTGATTTTAAGGTGACATCTGCCACTGGTTTTTGTAACTGAAGTAAATTCATATCTTCTGCGGTTTGAGTGGCTTTGTCGGCGGTGATAGTATAGGGCTGGCCATCTTTGTCTTCGGATTGGAATTTCGGGTTTATCAATTCGTTCTGGCTTACAGTTTCTGGTGAAATTTGTTCCCGCGGAACAGGCAAAACCTGAGCATCTTCATTTTTCCAAGTAATAAGAACAACGATAACGCAGAGAGCTAAAACTGGAAGGATAAGACGCATACGTCTGACTAAGGTTGTATGTTTTTTAGAATGAAGGGTGCTATTTTGATTGTCCGCATCACTGCGGATGAGCAGATCAATTTTATCTTCATCTGTTTTTGATGTTTCTAACATTACTATCAGGCAATCCCTGCCTTTAATAATTCTTGAATACGGATAAGCCCTAAAACTTTTTTATTCTCATCTGCAATAATGAGTGAGGTAATGGGTAATGCAGAAGAATTCAGCATAATATCTAAAGCTTCAGCGGCCAGTATATTGGGCAATATTGTACGTGGATTATGGCTCATGATATCTTGAACTTTACGCGACAGAAGGTCAGATGCCATGTGCCGTTTTAAATCACCATCTGTAATAATTCCAAGAAGAATTTTTTGTTCATCAACGATAATCACCGATCCTAAATTTTTTTCAGATAATTTTATGATGGCCTTATCCATGGTGGTATCAGGATTTACAAATGGAAGGTCGTCACCCTTGACCATCAGGTCGGAAACTTTGCGTAATTTTGCACCAAGTTTTCCACCTGGGTGCCAAACGCGAAATTCTTCGGCTGTAAGTCCTGTGCGCTCTAGGAGTGCAATTGCAATTGCATCACCTAACCCCAACATCATCGTGGTTGATGTCGTTGGTGCTAAACCATTGGGGCATGCCTCTGGGATTTTGGGGAGTATCAGCGCAATATCAGAATGCTCAGCCAAAGGGCTATCAAGGTTTCCAGTGATACCAATCAATGGAATATGAAAGCGTTTAGCGTAGAGCATCATGTCAGTTAATTCGGCATTAGTTCCTGAGAAGGACATCATGATAATAACATCATCCTCAGTAATCATTCCTAAGTCACCGTGGCTGGCCTCGCCGGGATGAATGTAATAGGAAGGAGTAGCGGTGGAGGCCATGGTAGCAGCTATTTTTCTTGCCACATGACCACTTTTACCAATTCCCGCAACAATCAAACGACCACGGCCTTTATCTTTCATTGCCTGGATTGTATTAACAGCATTTACAAAATTTTTGTCTAAGGATTTAGCAAGAGCATTTAACCCATCAATTTCAATCGCCAAGGTGCGACGCGCTGAAGATAGGTCATCAGTTACTGAATATTTTTTTTGGACAGCGTCGATCATTCCAAATCCTTTTAACTATTATAGCTAAGTATTATGTGCGAAAATATCTATTTCTGGCCAGCCTATTAAATCGAGTTTTGCACGGGTTGGCAAGAAATCGAAACAGGCGCGAGCGATCTCTGTACGGCCTTCACGTTCTAAAATCGCATCTAATTTTTCCTTGAGGCGGTGGAGGTAAAGCACATCACTAGCAGCGTATATTTTTTGGTCATCATTGAGGGTCAAGGAACCCCAGTCAGAGGATTGTTGTTGTTTATTTAGTTCAACACCTAACAAATCACTACACAATGCTTTTAAGGAATGTTTGTCGGTAAAGGTACGGACAAGACGCGATGCTATTTTTGTGCAATAAACAGGAGTACAGGTGACTCCCAGATAGGCTTCAATCGATGCCAAATCAAATCTAGCAAAGTGAAATAGTTTTTCAATTTTCTGGTCGTGTAGAAGTCGCTTTAAATTTGGTGCGCCATAATCGCTCTTTGGTCCGAATTGAACAAGATGCGCATTCCCGTCACCAAAGGAAATTTGGACAAGGCACAACCGATCACGAACAAGGTTTAACCCCATGGTTTCTGTATCAATGGCCACCGATGTTCCAAAAGGAAGGTCGGCGGGTAAGTCATTCTGATGTAAAAATATTGTCATACTTTGGAATAGAGGTTTTTGAGAGGGTTTTCAAGGAAAATGGGGGTACGCACATTATTTTGTCATATTACAGATAATTTCCCACTCTTCATCGCTTATCGGCATTACGGATAGGCGAGATTGTTTAATAAGTCCGATGCTTTGAAGACGCGGATCAGATTTAATTTGCGCCAATGTCACTGGGTTTTTAAATTTTTTTTTGCATTTCATGTCAATCAATACAAAACGCGGGTCGGCGAGGTCTGGATAATGTTCTTTCACGACCTCCATAATACCAACAACTTCACGTCCGATATTCGAATGATAAAAGAAAACTTGGTCGCACCGTTTCATTGCTTTCATATTATTCCGTGCCTGATAGTTCCGCACATCCGTCCACGGCGCAATACCATCGGATTTCAAATTATCCCATCCATAAACATCAGGTTCTGACTTCATTAGCCAATAAGGCATGACTTTATCCTTTACTTTCTGGAATACTAAGCCATATCATGTTGTATGCGTCAATTTCTAATCTTTTTCATGTTATTGATTTTTGCAACAAATGTTGCAAATGCGTCGTCTTTGCTGGGATGTTGTCAGAAACAGATTGAAGAAAAGAGAATTTCATCGGAAACCCCACCATGTCACCATTCAAAAGCCCCCATCAAGAATGACAATCTTCCATCTAAATGCCTATGTACGTTTATGGCGACTGCTCAAATAGATACATTTTTGAAGTTATCGCTCTTTAAGGCTCAAATTATCCTATTATCTAAAGCATATGGAGTGGATGATATAATTACTCTTCATACTATCCGCCCTGAATCTCCCCCTCCAAAGCTTTTTTCCTGAAATTAATATGACTGCCCTTGGCAGAAAATTTAATTCTCATTTTAGGAGAAAAGAATGCCTAAACTCTTTGAGATCTTTTTGTGGATTTCTGCTTTCTGTATAATGCCACTTTCCCATTCTTTTTCAAAACCTATTTCTTATTCTGGTGGTTTATCTACTATGACTATGAATGATGGCGATAGTAATAGTTTCAATATCCAATACTCCCCAAAATTTAGCTATTCTATTGGATATACTGGTGAATATTGGCGCGAGAATAAGTATAAACTTCACGTTGTCCAAGTGAATTATTTACTTAAAAGATGGAACAACCCTTCGTCTCAAGGAAATCTATATCTGGAATCTGGAATTGGCGTCACTGATAAAAGCAACGAAATAAACCCTGCTGCATTTACTGGAATTACATCAGATTGGGAGGATAGACGATTTCTTGTATCTTATAAGAATCGGTTGTCGACTGGAAACGATATAGATGAAGAATTCATGCAACAGGCAAGGGTTGGTATTACGCCTTATATCGGAAAATATGGTGATCTCCATACATGGATAATGATAGAGGCAAAACACACTCCAAGAGCTAAAGAGCCAGTAACAATTACCCCCATCATCAGACTTTTCAAAGATACGAATATGCTTGAAATAGGATTTAGTAATCAAAATAAAATACTCTTTAACTTTATGAAACAATTCTAGAAAGGAAAAAAATAATGAAAATAATTTTCACTCTAATAATACTCTTAACTTTTGGAGTAACGACATCATCCTACGCGGCAGAAAAATCTATCATTGTTCATATAAATGGATTGGTATGCGATTTCTGCGCTCGCTCTTTAGAAAAAGTTTTTGGAAAACAAGAGGAAGTAGAGTCTGTAAAAGTTGATCTCGAAAAGAAAATAATTACTCTTAACTTTAAAGATACAAAAGATATTGATAATATGAATATTATCAAACTGATAACTGACGCTGGGTATAATGTTGTTGGAATTGATAGAGAGGGAGAATCAAAATAATGTTTCGGTTCTGGAGAGAAAATTGTATTCCAATTTTAGGCTTATTCACGAGTGTTGGGACCTTGCTATGTTGCGCTTTGCCTGCCTTGTTAGTAACATTAGGGATGGGCGCCGCTTTGGCGGGGTTGGTATCAAATATACCAATTTTGATTACATTATCTGAACATAAAATATTTGTATTTGGGGTGGCAGGATTATTGATTTCAGTATCTATTATTATTCAATGGACAAAGCGTCATGATCCATGCCCCATAGATAATAATTTAGCAAAAGCATGCCACGCTTAAGAAAAATCTCATACTTCATTACAGGGTTTTCCTTGATAATATATTTGATAGGGATCTTTTTTGCATTTATTGCACCAAGACTATATTTTTAGCTTAATAAGCTAAGTTTAATTAATCTCCCTCATTCCGCGCAGGACGGGAGAGGATAGAATTAGCGGCATCTATAACAGAGAGGTTTTTATAAAGGCAATCATAAACACCTGAAACTATTGGCATATCTATTTTATATTCATTAATTAATTTCAGTGTGGCTTTAGCGGTGGTGATGCCTTCGATTATTGAATGCCGCTTATCTTGAATTTCTGTCATTGTTTTACCTTGTGCCAATTCAACGCCACATGAAAAATTACGTGATTTTAAACTAGAACAAGTGAGCATTAGATCACCAATCCCACACTGCCCCATCAAAGTCTCGCGTTTTCCACCCATGGCAATTGTGAGGCGTGAAATTTCTGCCAACCCCCGTGTCACCAATGCCGCTCTTGCACTTTCGCCTAGATTGAGACCATGAGTAATTCCACAAGCAATCGCAATCACATTTTTGATGGCTCCGGCAATTTGTGCGCCAATAATATCATCTGTAAGATAGAGACGAAGATTGGGCGCAGTCAAGGCAGATTGTATTTGCTGTCCTAGATTTAAATCAGCACAGGCAAGGGTTGACGCGCTGGGTAAACCAGATGCAATTTCAATTGCAAAATTTGGTCCCGTTAGGAAGGCCAGCTTGGCCTTGGGGCATTCGTCCTTAAATACATCCGATAATAAAGAATGACTCTCAATCTCAATTCCTTTGGCACAAATTATAATCGGTTGATTGTCGCGCAGGAGAGGGGAGAGAAGCTTTAAATTCGCGCGTAAATACTGCGCAGGAATAACATTGAGGATAATCTCCGCCTGTGCGGCCTCTGCCAAATCATTAGTGATAATTAAATGTGGATCAAGCTCAATATTTGGCAAGTAGGTTGTATTTAGACCTGAACTGACCATGGTGTTTTTCAATGAGACATCACGCACCCATAGGGTTACGTGATGTCCGGCCTTGGCATAAATTTGTGCCAAGGCCGTTCCCCATGCCCCTGCACCAATCACAGAAATTTTCGTCATAATGTTATAATTCCTTTAATTCTTCTAACGGCCAACGGGGGCGGGCTTTAAAACTGAGGGATGCTATGCGACCTGCCTTTAATAGTTCTATTCCTGCCCATGCTATCATTGCTCCGTTATCGGTACAATATTCCATCGGCGGAGCAGACAAATGAAATCCATTTTCTTTTGCCGCTTTATCAAGCGCACTTCGAATGGATTGATTGGCTGATACACCCCCACAAACAATAAAGGCTGGATTTGTCTGGTCGGGATAGAGGGCTTTGAATTTTTTCATCGCTTGCCCAGCACGAAATGCAAGAGTTTCAGCTAGGATGGATTGAAGTGACGCAGCCAGATTTGTCAAAGAATCTTCTGTATGATTTTCTTTATCAATATAATTTCTGATTGCTGTTTTTAGTCCTGAGAAAGAAAACTCAATATCTTTTGCGTACAGCATCGGAATAGTAAAGGGATAGGAAAGCTTGGCTAATTTTAAATCGAGACAACGTGCGGCTAATGTTTCTAGATGTGGCCCACCAGGATAAGGAAGTCCCATCATTTTTGCAGATTTATCAAAACATTCTCCAACCGCATCATCGCGCGTTGTTGCCCATAGATGATAAATGCCAATATCTTCGGCAACCAGAATTTGCGTGTGTCCACCAGAGACAAGCAGAACCAAATAGGGAAACGGGATATCTTTGACCAAGCGAGGGGTCAATGCATGGGCTTCTAAATGATTAACGGCGATAAACGGTTTATTGTGGGCAAGGGCGATTGCTTTTCCTGCCATCATTCCGACCATAACCCCCCCAATCAATCCGGGACCACAGGTGGCCGCGATCCCGTCTAAATCAGCAAAGTCTAATTTGGCATCGCGCATTGCGGCTTTAATCAAGGCATCTATGTGGTCTAGGTGGGCACGAGCAGCTATTTCTGGGACAACCCCCCCAAAAACTTGATGATTTTTGATTTGGCTCAGTACCAGATGCGACAAAACTTCGCGTTTGTCATTTATAACTGCGACCCCAGTTTCGTCACAACTACTTTCAATGCCCAAAATATTTAAAGAACTATTCATAAAATATCTGTAGCGCGGAGTTGCTTAATTGTCGAGTTTGGTCTATCGATAGGCACATAAACGAAGTATTTAACCATAATAATTGATACATGTCTCAAAAAATTCGCATTGGCACCCGTGGGTCTCAACTGGCTTTAAAGCAAACGAATATGGTTGCGTCCGCACTTAAGGCGGCGCACCCTGATTTGGATATTGAAATCATTGAAATTTTGACATCTGGTGATTGGAAGCCATCTCAAGGTGAAATACGCCTCATGGAATCCAAAGGGGGCAAAGGTCAATTTGCTCATGAAATAGAACAGCGTATTTTGGCAGGTGAAATTGATTGTGGGGTTCATTCCTTAAAGGATATGCCGTCATTCCTTCCGAATGGATTAGCTATCAACCATTTTTTAAAACGCGAAGACCCTCGCGATGTATTTTTATCAGTTAAATATAAGAATTTTTCTGATATGCCAGAAGGATCAGTTATCGGGACATCCAGTCTTCGAAGACAAGCTTTTATCCTGAATAAATTTCCTCATTTAAAAATTGTTCCCCTTCGTGGAAATGTGGCAACTCGGATTGAAAAATTATATCAAGGACAGGTTGATGCCACTTTCCTAGCTATGGCAGGCCTTAAGCGATTGGGGCTAACATCCTATATTACACAGACACTTGAAACTTATGAATTTTTGCCTGCTTGCGGGCAAGGGACAATTGGTATTGAAATCCGTCAAGATGATTTAATAACATCATCTTTATGTGATGCGATATCTTGCCCAGTCACAACAAAAATATCAATTGCAGAACGTGCAGTATTACAGGTACTAGATGGGTCATGTCATACCCCTGTTGGGGCATTTGCAACCATAAATAATGACCGCATGATTTTACAATGCGCAATTGCAAAGCCAGATGGGTCTTATTATTTAGAAGATCGTATTGAAGGTCCCGTTGAAAATATAAACGATGCGCGGACTATTGGACATGTTTTAGGCTATCGTATGAAGCCTAAATTACCTGATGGCATACTGTAATATGCCGCCACTGGTTCTTATCACCCGTAGTGAAGAACAGTCACAGGAATTTGTGAAAGATTTGAATGGTTTGGGGTTCGAAACCCTTGTTCAACCTCTTCTTAATATTAAATACATTCCTTTTTTGTTTTCTAACTTACAAAAGCCTGATGCCCTATTGCTGACCAGTTCCCATGCCTTGGGTAATACTATGGCTCCAGAAGATTGGGTCAATATTCCGGTATTCTGTGTTGGCGATAAAACATCTGGTGTGGCCATAAAGGCGGGTTTTAGAAAAACACTATCTGGAGATGGAGGGCTTAAGGATTTATTGCCGACAATTTATCTTTGTTTGGGCAAGACTAAAAAAATACTTTATCTTCGTGGGCAAGACATAAGTCATGAGACCCAGAAAATTCTACCTGAGTATAGAATTGAAGAAATTATCACCTATCGTGCTGAACCAATATCCAAATTTGATGAAAGTATTGTAAAGAAATTTAATGAAATCAATATTGTAACGCTATTCTCAAAACGTAGCGCCGAGACATTTAAAAAATTAACAATTAAGCATGCGTTAGATCTTAATAATGCTCATGCTATTTGTCTTTCTGATGCGGTCTTAGACTCAGTAAATGATTTACATTGGAAATCTTGTTCTGCAACAGATTATCCAAATCAAGAATCAGTAATAGAAAAAATAAAGGCACTTCATGTATTATGACGGATGATAATCGCCATTTATCTCTCATAATAAACCTGTTATTCTTAGTTTTTTAAGGGGATTTTTCATGAGTAACGAACAAAATGAAGTTATTGGAAACGCGTCCAATATTATTGATCAATTTGGTGGTATCCGCCCCATGTCTACAAAAACAGGGATACCAGTAACAACCATCCAAGGTTGGAAGCAGAGAAATGCAATTCCTGCTAATCGTCGCAATGAATTGATTGATGCTGCTAATAAATATGGGATTATGTTAGGTGATTTACTAATCGACATTGCGGGTGAGAAAAATACCATTGAAGAAATGACCCCTGAAGATGAAAAAGCCCTTCAACGCCAAAAGATGAAGGCTGCAAATCAAGATCCTGAGCTTCGCCCTGCAGGAAATCAGGCAACTTTATTAGCCGCAGGGGCGCTTATTCTGACTGCGGCTATTGCAGGCGTATTTTTTGCTATGGCTCCAAAGATAGGCGCCGTAACTGAGCAAGATTCAAGAATACAAGAGCTTGAGCAACAAATCGTAATGATGAAAGATGCACAAAAAGCTGTTCTGGAGGAGCAAGCCGAAAAAGCGGCGCAAATTGCAGCAGAAAAGTTGGCTAATCAAGTTCAAAATGTTCCAGATAGTATAACCTCTCAATTATCCTCTCTTGAAAATAAATACTCTAGTATTGCGAATGATTTAAAAACAGGGAATGTCAATCAACGCCTTGCAAAAATCGAAAATCATGTAAATAGTTTAAAACAAAATACCAGATCTCTAAGCCTCCAAGATCTTGTTTTAAAGCTTGAAAACATGCAATCTAGCGAAGGGGGAATAAGCCAGATTCAAGGCCTGATGACAGCATTTTTAGGAGCATCACAAACGACGCAAGATGCAGATATGACGTCAGTTTTTGCCTCTTTAAAACAAAATAACCCCCAAATTGCCGAAACATTCAAGGATGTCGCATCTGAAGATATGAAAGCGGCAGTTATGTTGCTTGGGATGACACAGTTACGCGATTCAATGGCACGTGACAACATGTCTTTTGATAAAGATTTGCAAATTTTAAAAGCAACAGTTGCGAAAGATAACCCGGAATTATTAGCAGCAATAGATAGATTGGCTCCACGTGCCAAGGCAGGGATACTAACGCCGACAGGGCTTTCAAAAGAATTACGTGGCCTGACGGGGGATATTGTGTCCGCCTCTTTAACGGGTACGGATATTTCAATTGAGGACAGAGCAAAAGCACGTTTCGGGGAATTGGTAAAAATTGAAAAAAATGGACAACGTGTCTCAGGAAACTCAACTCAAATTATGATTACTGAAGCGCAGAAAAAACTAGATAAGGGGGATGTCGCGGGGGCTGTTACCTTGCTTCAAAATCTTCAAGGGCCTGCTGCTCAAAAGGCACAACCCGTTATTGACGCTGCTCAGGCAACGATCATGGCCAAGCAAGTTCAACAAATGATTGGGCAGAATTTAGTCCAGTCTTTAAAAAATATGGGTCATAAATCCCCTTCCTATACAATTGGAGGTGGCGGGTTGGATCAAATTCTTAATCAAGTCAAATCTATAGGTGCGGGAGCCTTACAGTAATGTTTCGCGCCCTTTGGTATATCGTAAAAATACTCATTCTGGTTGGAATTTCCGTCTTTCTTCTTGTTCAGCCTGGCGAGATCAATATCAATTGGAAAGAGTATCAGATTACTGTTCAGTTGGGTTATGCAGCAGTTGCATTATTAGTTTTAGTCTTCTTTGTGTCGCTTATATCTGAGGTAGTAACGCGACTATCTCTGTGGCCTAAACATCTCGCACGCTCCAGACTAGAAAAAAATCGTGCGAAGGGGTATAGAGCTTTAATGAAAAGCCTTAGCTCTGCCGCAATCGGTGACCAAAAAAGTGCTTATGATTTGGCGCGCCGCGCCCAGAAATTTTTATCAGAGGATGAATCTGGGTTGCCTTTGTTATTACAAGCTCAGGCTATGTCTAGGCAGGGCAACGGGCCTGCTCAGGAAAATTCATATAAGCTGCTTCTAAAGAATGCTGATACAGCTTTATTAGGCCTTCAAGGATTAACACAGAATGCTATTTTAGCAGGAGAGTTTGACAAGGCTTTAGCCCTTGCCCGCAAAGCCTATCTTGAAAATCCAAAGAATAGCAATTTGGCAAAAGCCGTTTATGATTTGGAAATCAGAAATCATTTATGGAATGATGCATTGGTGACCTTAGATAAGAATAAAAAATTCTTACGTTCTGAGGATGATATGGATAGAAGCGTTATTTATATCATTCTGGGAGATATGGCCAAAGACCAAAATCGTCCAGATGAGGCAATCGCATTTTATAAGAGAGCCTATAAGAATAATAGCAATTTTCCTCCAGCTTCAACACGCTATATCAACGCCCTGATTGGTAATAGCGAACGCCGTAAGGCACTTTCTATTCTAGAAAAGTCATGGAAAATGAATGCTCACCCGTCTTATATACCCTTGTGGCAGGCTTTGGTTCCTGAACAAAAAGTGGGAAAACCAAATGCGCGTTTTCGTTGGTTTCAATGGATTGTGGAATTTCATTCTGAGTCAGAAGTGGCTCATCTAGCTCTTGCTCGTGTTGCAATTGAAGAAGGATTATGGGGTGATGCGCGCGCTGCACTTGCTCAAGCAGAAAAACTAGGAAAAAGCGCAGAGATTTATAAATTATGGGTTTTACTCGAAGAAAAAACAACTAATAAACCTGATGTTATTCGTCAATGGTTGGACAGGGCTTATCAGGCAAAACCATGTGGAACATGGCTTTGTCCTAAATCTAATAAGAAATTCGCAGAATGGCAGGCCATTGTTGAACCCGAAGGGTTCTTTAATAGCTTGGTTTGGATAACCGATAACCAGAAGCCAGAATCAACCATTATTTCTGGGATTTTAGAAAGCCCAACATAATTCCGATACCTGCTAAAAATCCTCCAATATGTGCAACCCAAGCAACAGAAGATCCATCGGGCCCACCCATCAATCCAATTAAAATTGTAATGCCAATATAAATGGCAATGATAGGCAATAATTTCGTCCTCATCCCTGTATCCATTGATGATTGCTTATTAAGCAGGATAAGCATTGCCCCGAAAACGCCACTAATTCCTCCTGATGCCCCAATGATAGGCATTGTAGACGCTGGATAAATTGCTAAATGTGCAAGGACAGCAAACAAAGTTGATCCAAAATAAATAATCAGATATTTTTTAATTCCCATTGATTTTTCAAGGCCGCTTCCCATGGCAACCAGCATCACAGTATTGAATCCCAAATGAAGCCACCCCCCATGAAGGAATGAAAATGTGAAGATAGTAAACGGTGTCCATGAATAGAAATCACCGATCCCACTCCATGATGCGGCTGTAAACCCACCGAAATATGAGGCAATATATTCTGCATTTGGCATGAAACTATTAGTTAATCCAAAAATTCCAAGGTGAATAAAGATGATAAGCCCTGTTAAAATTTTGGTGGCAGGTGGAATGTTCAACATCGGTGGTGGGCGATATTTTTGTGACTCTTCTATTTTAGAACGAGGTTGAAATGGGATAATATTATCATCAGACATAGTATTTATTCTTTCGGCGTTATAATTTCTCATAAGTTAGAGAAATATTATTGCCACATTTTTATGCTTTTGGGGGGTAAAATCATCTATCTGGCTAGATTTACCCATAAATATCCGCTAAATATGCCTGATGAATACAGAAAATCAAATATCCCCGATCGAAACCGAAATCAAACCCGAGAAGCCAGTTGAGGAAAAAGAGTCTTTAGGTGATGTCGCAAAAAGCGCAATGATAGCTATTTTGCTTGCTATGATTGTTAGAACTTTTCTATTTGAACCGTTTAATATTCCATCAAGCTCTATGGTACCTAATTTGTTAGTGGGAGATTATTTATTTATTTCTAAATATTCCTATGGATATAGCCGTCATTCTTTTCCATTCGGGGTTGCAGGGTTCGAAGGACGGATTGATGCAACCTTGCCCAATCGCGGGGATGTGATTGTTTTTAAATTACCGACTAATACCGATATTGACTATGTGAAGCGGTTGGTGGGACTCCCCGGTGAGACAATTCAAATGATAAATGGTCGCCTTTACATCAATGATGAACTTGTCCTTCGTGAAGCGAAGGGGATGGTTGAATATTCAAAAGAGGGTGGAATTAAAACAAAAGTCATGGAATATGTTGAAACCCTTCCGGGAGGAACGCAACATACGATTTATGAGGAATCAGATTATGGCCCTTTGGATAACACCGAAAAATATAAAATCCCCCAAGGGCATTATTTTATGATGGGCGATAATCGTGATAATTCCCAAGATAGCCGTGTCCAAAAATTAGTTGGATATGTACCATACGATAATCTTGAAGGCCGCGCTGAAATTCTATTTTTCTCCACAGATGGGACGGCTCAGATGTTTGAATTTTGGAAATGGCCTACAGCCACACGATTTAGTCGTATTTTTGATAAAATTGGGAATGGAAAACCCCCCGAAGGGCAAGAATGAAGATTGGTTCCGATGATAGCGGAGAGAAAGATCGTGATTTAACATTAACGATTTTTCAAGACAGGTTGGGGTATCATTTTTCCAATCCTGACTATCTCAATAAAGCCCTGACCCATTCTAGTAAGGGAATAGAAAATTACGAACGCTTAGAGTTTCTAGGCGACAGAGTTCTGGGTCTTGTGATTGCTGAAATCCTTTACCGTTGTTTTCCGTTTGAGAAAGAGGGTTCTTTAGCGCGTCGCCATTCTGCTTTGGCATGTACGGAAACACTTGCTAGGACAGCTCGTGACTTAGGTGTTCATCAGGTTGTCATGGCCTCTTCTGCGGAATTGGCATCTGGAGGTAATAAACAAGACAATTTACTCGCCGACTGTATGGAAGCGATTATTGGGGCTATCTTTATTGATAAAGGCTATATCCCGTGTCAGGAAGTGATTACATCCCTCTGGGGTGATAAGATTTATACATTATCCCAACCCCCCGTTGACTCTAAAACAGCCCTTCAAGAATGGGCGCAAGCAAGGGCATTGCCAATTCCAATTTATGAGATTGTTGATCGCACAGGGCCAGACCATGCCCCACAATTTAAAGTCCGTGCGACCATTCAGGGGCTAGAGCCGATGGAGGCCACAGGCGCATCACGCAGAGTGGCAGAGAAAGCGGTCGCACAATTGATGCTGGACAGCTTAGAATTAAACCAAGATAAATAAATTGATATAAAGTTAAGAAATGGGAAAAAATGACAAATCAAACGCAACAAAAAATATGCGGGTCGGTCGCGATTATCGGCGCGCCGAATGCAGGAAAATCAACACTTGTTAATCAAATGGTCGGGTCAAAGGTATCTATTGTCTCGCCTAAGGTTCAAACAACACGTAATCGCGTTTTGGGGATTGCTCTTTATGAAGAGGCTCAGATTATTTTGATTGATACCCCCGGTCTATTTGAGCCTGAAACAAGACTAGACAGGGCGATGGTTTCTGCTGCATGGTCAGGAGCATCAGAGGGGGATGTGATTGCCTATCTGTTTGATTCAAATAAAAAATCAATCAATGCTAATGATCGCAGAACTTTAGAGAAGCTGTCGGATTTATCAAAGAATGTTCCAATTTTATTGGTTTTGAATAAGGTTGATTTGATTGATAAAACAAAGCTTTTAAGATTAGCCTCTGAAATGAATGCCCTTTGTCCTTTTCGCGATACATTTATGATTTCCGCTGAAAAAGGGGATGGGGTCAAGGATGTTTTGAAATATTTTGCAGGCATCCTTCCAAAAGGGGATTGGGTGTTTGATGAAGATCAAATTACTGACATGCCGATGCGATTATTAGCGGCAGAAATTACTCGTGAGCAAGTCTTCAACCAGTTATATCAAGAAATACCTTATGCGATTACAGTTGAGACTGAGCAATGGGAAGAATTTGATAATGGTGACGTGCGACTTCAACAAATTATTCATGTTGAAAAAGATCAACAAAAGGCAATTGTATTGGGGCGTGGAGGAGAGCGTTTAAAAGAAATTGGATCACGTTCAAGAAAAGAATTAGAAGTTATCTTCGATCGTAAAGTTCATTTGAAATTATTTGTGCGCGTGACCGATAAATGGAAAGACGACCCTCTCTATTACGCACAATGGGGCCTTACCGATACAAAATAAATGTTCTCTGTGGATAAAAGTCAAAAACGAATCACTGATTCTTGTGGCCTGAATCAACTTGTTGATAAGGTGATTATAGATCACAAAATTCTGGAGGAGAAATATAATGGGCTGGACCGACGAACGGGTATTGTTGCTCAAAAGACTATGGATTGAAGGCAAAACAGCCGCCGAAATTGCAAAATTGATTGGTGGTGGTGTTACTCGGAATGCTGTTATCGGGAAAGCACACCGCTTGAAACTATCTGGACGTATTTCTCCCATTCAAGAGAATTCCAGAACGGATATTGGTGGTGTTTCGCGGGTCGTAACAACGCAACGTAAATCTCCAAAGCAAAATATCAATAAAGTTTCAAACCGTGATATTATAGCACCTATCTATATTCCCCCTGTTGAAGAAAACCATTGCTATGGCCCTGGTATCTCACTTGTGGAATTAAAAGACAGTCTATGTCGGTGGCCGATTGGTGATCCTAAGGAGGATGGCTTTAAATTTTGTGGGGGGCCGTCAGAAGAGGGCCTACCTTATTGCAAGCATCATTGCCGTGCAGCTTATCAAGTTAATACAAAAAGCAAATTACGGATTGATGAGCTATCCAAAATTGATGCGGATGTCATTCGCAAGAAGGTTATTGCTTAAATTGATACACTTGAATTTTAAAAGGTGGCTTAAGCCACCTTTTTTTATTGTCTATATTTTTGGCACAGGAACCCATTTTGTTTTAAGGTTTTGCCACGCCCAGATGTGGTAAATAGACCCTGTGATACAATTAACAACTGCAATTGCAACAAAAACCCCCGTCACCTCTAGAATTTGATATCCAATCCACATTGCGGGGATACATAAGATAATAATCTTAATGAATATCATTGCGGCTGAAATTTGTGGCTTACCAATTGCGTTTAATGCTGATCCCCACCCATGAACCAAATGTCCCAAGAAATAAGAAATAGGAACAATCCAGAGATAGAGTGTAAAATAATTTTGAACTATTGCATCACTAGAAAATACTTTGGCAATAGATGGCGCCGCAAGGCTAATAACGACTGCAATTAATATCGACCAAATAACAGAAAACCAAATGGCATATTTGACAGTCTCCCGAACACGTTCAATTTTTCCTGCCCCCCAATTTTGGCCAATAATCGGACCCATCCCAATTGAAAGCGCCATCAGAATAACTAAAAGAAAAGCTTCTAGGCGAGTTGCCGCGCCAAACGCCGCCACAGCCTCTGTCCCCGTTTTAGATAAGAGGTGGTTAGCCACTGATCCTAAAAGAGAGGGAAGTAGACCTGTGATGGCAACAGGTAGGGCAATCATCAATATTCTTTTGGCGGAATCGCTAAAGGCAAATAAATTCCGTAGATAAATGAAATCAATCAACCCACGGCGATGCATTAAAATAAGGCAGGCGGTCATAGCTAAGAAATTAGCGAATATTGTTCCAATGGCGGCACCAGTCATTTCCATGCGTGGCACACCGTATAGTCCAAAAATCAAGAATGGATTGATGACGGCATTGGTAATAGCCGCTACTGTCATTATCATTGCGGGGGCCACGGCATCACCCGATGCACGAAGGGCTGCATTCCCAACGATTGGCATTGAAACAAAAAACGTTCCGATAAAATAAGGTATCATAAAATCTTTAATCAGATTTATTTCCTCAGGTGTCGCTCCGATGAGAGAGAAGAGGGGATTTATAAGCGGAATACCAATCAAGGCTATGATTAAACTTGTGATAAAGACAATAATCAGCCCATGTGTTGCAACACGTTTCATATCAATGGTATTTTTTTCACCAATCATGCGCGAAATAACTGATGATGTGGCAATCCCAAATCCAATAAAGATACTAAAAATCCCATAAGTGATTGGAAAAGTAAAGCTGATGGCGGCTAATTCTGATGTCCCAAGTCTTGAAATATAGTAGGCATCAACCAGTTGAAAACTGATAATAGCGAGTATTCCCCAAATCATTGGAAGCGTCATACGGACAAGGTGGCGCGGGATTGACCCTTGGGTCAGGTCGTATTTAGCAGCTAAACTCATCCTATGATTTATAAGGTCTGTTGTAATATACGCAAGAGGGAAAAGAAAAACCCCGCCTTTCGGCGGGGTTAGAGTACATAGTTTAGTATGATTTATCTTAAGCGATAATTTTAGCAACGACGCCTGCGCCGACGGTACGACCACCTTCGCGGATAGCGAAGCGAAGACCTTCGTTCATTGCGATAGGGGCAATGAGTTTAACAGTCAATTGAACGTTAT
>Ga0105048_10002449_pt1 | contig 30154 bp, 27 predicted proteins | sample MAT05_FD_78382 | JGI IMG/M metagenome (GOLD analysis project Ga0105048, IMG submission 78382) | Freshwater microbial communities from Lake Fryxell liftoff mats and glacier meltwater in Antarctica - MAT-05 | ecosystem: Environmental > Aquatic > Freshwater > Ice > Liftoff microbial mat | place... | reverse complement strand
GTGCACCGTGGCACCGATCGACTCGCCGTAGCGCGGCAGCCACGCGAACGTTGGCCATGCCGTGACGACCTCTCTCCCAGCCGCACCGGCCGCGAGCGCCGCGGCACGCCGCGCTGCAGTGGCGTCGGCCTCCATCGCCAGCAGCGCGGCGTGGTACGTGGTGGTACGTGGTGTGACGATGCGCCGTGCGCGGCGTGGCGAGCGCTGGAAGCAGCGACGGAGCCAACACGGTCGAGCCGGCGGCGAGACCGGTCGAGATGAGCCACTGACGGCGATTCACGGGAGCGGACATCGGGGCCTCGGGGAGTCGGGTGGGCCAAGGCGGTTTCCGCACGAGAGCACGACAGTGTGCCACGGGCAGTCCCGGTCCCGCCCACCCGCCACACGCGGCCGGTCAGCCGAGCGGCTCGTCCTTCATGACGGCAATCGAGAGCAGCATCTCACTCTCGGCCAGCGCCCGCACCGAGTGCGGCACACCCGGCGCAAGCGTCACGAGTTGCCCCGACACGAGCTCGAGTGTCTCCGCCTCGAGCACGACCTCGAGCTTCCCACCGAGGACCTGGATCGTGACCACGCCCTCGGCCGTGTGTTCCTTGAAGAGTCCGCCATCCTCGAAGGTCATGATGATCTGGGTCACGGGACCGTGACGTCCGATGGTCACCTGCCGGTGCCCGTTCCTGGCGTCGTGCGCCTCATTGCGGAGCGATTCCACGACGGTCGCGACGTCGAACACCTGAACGGGGGAGGCGAGACGCTCCTCGGGGTGTTGGCGGAGGCGTTCTGCTGAAGTCATTGGGTCTCCTTCGATCGTGATGGTGGGCGGACGATGCGTCCGCGCGTGACGCCACAAGACGAGTCAGGTCGATGTGTCCGGCGGCGGCGATGTGCCGACATCTCCTGCACAGTCCTTGCCGTGAGTCTTCCGCTCCCATCCAACCAGCCGCCTGAGCAGGAACACTGCACAGACGACGCCGCCGGCGTAGGCGAACAGATCACGCGCGTCGAAGCCACTGCCGAGCACGAGGTGACCGATGCGTGTCGCACGGATCGCATCCAGCCATGGCGCCTGCAGCAGCTGGCTGAGTTCGACGGCACTGCAGATTGCGAAGGCTGCAAGCGCGCGCATCCCGAGCGCCACGAACGGCAGCAGTGCGCTCACCCAGCAGAGGATCATCGCCGCCCAGAGCGCATCACCGAGCTTGTCGCGGAGTGCGCTGGGCAAGGCGCCGCCGCCGAGGTGCACGGCGAGTCCGATTCCGGTCATGCCGATTCCACACGCAGCGTACGACCATCGCGCGTGCAGCGCACCGCGCGGCGCACCGCTCAGCGCCGGCCCGTCATCGCGCGCAGCGTGCCGGGGAGGTTGAATGGATCGCCGAATACCGGCGTCCCTTCTTCGTCGCGCGTGTAGGGAAAGAAGACGTTCGCGCGGTAGCCGCTGCGATGCTCCACCTCGATGGCGACCATCTGCACCTCGCGGACGCTGTCTGCCGACGCCCGCGTGACGAAGTACGCAAGGCCGATCGCCGTCGCTCTGGTGCGCCGGGCGGCGGTGCCGAGCGCCAGGCGAAATTGCGCCAGCACGGTGTCGAGCGGGAGCACCGCGCCGCGCCGTGCGCCGTCGACGATGGCCTGCACGTAGCCGGTGGTGTCCAGCATGCCGCCGACGGGAATGTGCGCGGCGGGCGTGACGAGGGCCCATGCGGCCATGTCGCGCACCGTGACCACGAAGCTGTCGATGGCGGCGCGCGTGGCGGCCTCCGGCGTGACTGGCGTCGTCCGCGTGCGCGCCCGTTGCGCGTGGAGCGGTGCGGCGGCCGTGAGGAGCAGGAGCGCGATGGCGAGACGGGAGAGACGCGAGGTGCGCCGGTGGTCGCGAGGCATTGGGCGAAGATACCGCGGATGGCGTGCGGGGTGCATTGACATCTTGTGCCCCGGCAGGAAACGTACGCCGCGCGATCATGCAGGCCTGCCGTTCACCCACGCCCTTGGGTCACCGTGTCCTCTTCCCGACGCACCTTTCTCAAGCAGTCTGCCGCCACCGCCGCCGCCGCCACGCTGACCGGTGCCGTAGGCACGGCCGCGCAGTCAGCGCCGCGACGGGTCGCGCCGTCAGATCAGGTGAACGTGGCGGTGATCGGTGCGAAGGGGATGGGCTGGAGCGACATGCGCTCGCACCTGAAGATCGCGGGCGTGAACTGCGTTGCACTTGCCGACGTGGACCGGAGTGTCCTCGCGGAACGTGCCGAGGATGTGCGGAAACTGCGCGGCACCGCGCCGCGGGTGTACGACGACTACCGGAAGCTGCTCGAGAGCACGGATATCGATGCGGTGATCGTCGGCACGCCGGATCACTGGCACTGCCTCGCGATGGTGGACTCGCTGGCGGCTGGAAAGCATGTGTACGTGGAAAAGCCGATCGCACACACGATCGAGGAGTGTCGGGTGATGCAGGCCGCCACGCGCCGCTACGGCAGGATGGTACAGGTGGGGCAGTGGCAGCGGAGCGGCACGCACTACGCCAATGCGATCGACTACGTGCGGAGTGGCAAGCTTGGGCGAATCCGCGTGGTGAAGGTGTGGGCCTACCAGGGGTGGATGAAGCCCGTGCCGGTGCAGCCCGACAGCGCGCCACCCGCGGGCGTGAACTACGACCGGTGGCTCGGTCCCGCGCCGACTCGGCCGTTCAACGCGAACCGGTTCCACTTCAACTTCCGCTGGTTCTGGGACTATGCCGGTGGCCTGATGACCGACTGGGGCGTGCACCAGATCGACATCGCGTTATTTGCGATGAACGCGACCGCGCCGAAGTCCGTGGTGGCGAGTGGCGGCAAGTTTGCGTATCCGGACGACGCGTCCGAGACCCCGGACACGCTGCAGGCGGTGTTCGAGTACGACGGCTTCAACATGCTCTGGGAGCACGCGACCGGTATCGACGGCGGGCCATACGGCAAGCCGGAAGGCATCGCGTTCATCGGGAACGACGGCACGCTGGTGCTCAACCGTGGCGGGTGGGAGGTGCTGCCCGAGACCGAGACGGTAAACGGCATTCGCCGCTTCAGGACCGACGGGTTGCCGCAGCAGTTCAACAACGAGGACATCCTCGATCGGCACACGCTCAACTTCGTCACGGCCGTCCGGACGAACGATGCGTCGATCCTCACGTGCGGGATCGACACGGGCTCGGTTGCGGCGATCAATGCGTCGATGGGGAACATCGCGCTGCGGACGGGGCGAAAAGTGCACTGGGATGCGGCGGCCGGTCAGTTCACTGGCGATGCAGAGGCGAATGCGATGATGCAGGCGCGCTATCGGGCGCCCTATCTGTTGCCGAAGTTCTGAACGGAAGCGCGTTTCGCGGAACTGCCGACTGCAGGACCGCAGACGAGAACAGCCGCAGAACTGTGCAGGACGGTCCGGTGACAGCGCCGTTCCGCATCGCTGCCGTTCCGCCGTCGAGCAATGCAGCGGCTCCGCCCAGCTGCGATACGCTGTTCGCCGTCCGGTCCCGGCCGCCGGACCAGCGCCCACTTGACGAGAGGTGTACTAGGCGACATAGTACAGCCCATGCTCCCCTTCGACGTCACTCTGGGCACCGGCGAGTCGCCCTACCGGCAGGTGGTCTATGCCGCGACCAAGGCGATACTCAGTGGCGTCATGACTCCGGGGGACGCCTTTCCGTCGGTCCGGGAGCTGAGCCAGGCGCTCAAGATCAACCCGAACACCGCCCAGAAAGTCGTGGCCGAGCTCGTCAGGGACGGGTTGCTCGCCGTCCACCCGGGCATCGGCACCATCGTCACCGCCGCCCCAGACGGCGGCTCGGCCGACCGCGAGCGCCTGCTCGACGCGGGCGTCGAGCAGCTCGTCGTCGAGGCTCGGCGGCTGGGGCTCGCGCAGAACGACCTTCAGCACGCCATCGGCGCCCGCTGGATCGCCCTGTTCGGCGCCCACGGCGTCGCGCCAACCGACCCACACGTCACCACCCCAACGCCCGAGCGAGGCCGTCGATGAACGCGATCGAGGTGCAGGACGTCTTCTACCGCTACCGCCGCACCGTGGATGCGCTGCACGGCATCACGATGGAGGTGAAGGTCGGTGCGATCCATGGGTTGATCGGCCCCAACGGCGCCGGCAAGTCCACCCTGCTCCAGTGCTGCGCGGGGTTGCGCTACGCCACCACCGGCCGCGTTCTGGTGTCCGGCCACGACGCCCGCCGCGTCGACCCGATCTCGACCCACGCACTCGGCTATCTGTCGGAGGCAATCAAGCTGCCGCCGAAGATGACGCTGGCGCAGGTCGAGCGCTTCATCGCGCCGCTGCACCCGCGCTGGGACGCCGCCCTGGCCGCGTCGCTCCGCGCGAGCTTCGGCCTGGACGCCTCGCGCAGGTGCGGGTCGCTCTCGCGTGGCGAGCACATGAAGGCCGCCATGCTCTGCGCCCTCGCGCCACGCCCGACGCTCCTGCTGATGGACGAGCCGTTCACCGGCATGGACGTGCTGGTGAAGGACGAGATCGTGCGCGGCCTGCTCGCCGGCGCGCTCGATTCAGGCACGACGATCCTGATCGCCTCGCACGATCTGGTGGAGCTGGAGACGATCATCGACCACGTCGCCATCCTCAGCCGCGGCCGGCTGCTGGTGAGCGGCGCGATGGAGGCGTTGCGGGAGCGGTATCGCCGCGTGACGGTGGTCGCCGGCGCCGCCGCGATCGGTGCGCCGGTGGCGGAGGCGTCGTGGATGGGGGTGGAGCGCGCTGGACGTCGGCTGTCGTTCATGGCCGACGCGACGCACGGCTCGCTGCGCGCCGATGCGATGCAGCAGCGGTTTCCCGATGCCGAGTTGATCACGATGGAAGAACCGTCGCTGCGGGAGCTGTTCGCGACGCTGGCGCGGGATGCGGATCGTCACACTGCACTGGAGAAGTCCGCATGACATGGTCGGCGCAGGTCTGGCATGTGCTCCGGAAGGATCTGGTCACCAAGTGGCCAGGGATCTTGTTCTTTGCCGGGATGCTGCTGGTGTCCATGACTGACGTCGTCAGTGCGGTCGAGACACCGTGGGCCGCGTTCTCGAGCATCGCGCTCCCCGGTGCGTTCGCCGGGATCATCATCGGTGGCATCGCACCCGACCTGCCGGCGCGGAGCGACGTGTTCTGGGCGACGCAGCCCCTGCGTCCTGACGCTGTCGCCACCGCCAAGTTGCTCTACCTGCTGCTGATCGTGCTGATCGGGATCACGTCCACGGTCGTTGCCCTGCGCTTCTTTCACGTCGAGACGGCGACGGTGATCACTGCCGTCGGTGCTCGCTTGTGGCTGGTGTTGTGCTTCACCATTCCCGTCGCACATCTCGCCACCATCTTCTCCGATCGACTGGATCCCAACGGCGGCAAGGCACGCCTCGTCATGCTGACGCTGGTGTTGCTCGTGGTGGTGGTCGTGATGACCGGTCGTGCCGAGCCCGTGATGCAGGTCATCCGGGCGATCCCCACAGCGCTGTACGTGCTCGCGTTCCTCGGTGGCGTGGCGTTGTTCGTCAGGACGTATCAGCTCCGTGAACGATCCGCGCTCGTCAGCGGAGCCACGATCGTCTGTTCATCGCTGATGCTCGCGTCGATGCTCGCATCGACGACACCGGACCGGTACGCGCCAGGTGCGGCTGCGGCCCCCGTGACGGTGGACAGCGCTTCCGCTGCATTAACGGCGGTCCACGACAGCAGTACCGGGAGCATGCGGATCACCCTGGATCACGCCGACGTTGAGGCCGGCATGGTCTACCGCCTGGCTGCCGGGACGCTGACGATGGTGATGCGCGATGGGTCGCGCACAGCCATGCAGGTGGAGAACCGGTGGATGCCGGTGCGGATGCGCGGGCCACGACCGGCACTGCGCATCGCCCTTGCCGGTGAAGTTTCCACTGCGCGCGAGCCGCGCGAGCGCACGGTGTTCGATGAGATCAGATTCGTGCGCGGGTTCGACCGGCTGCGGCAGGACAGCGTAGCCCGCCTGATCCTCGACTGGACGCTCGAGACGCACCAGTTGCACGAGGTGTCGCGTTTCCCGCTTCTCGACACGCTTCCACGACGGGACAAGGGCGCTGAGGTCCAGTGCATCAGCGGTGCAGCAAAGGTCGATGGGAGCGGACCCGAGATTCAGGTGAACGTCCGCTGGCTGCCGCTGGTGCTTCCCACGAGCTGGTGGAGGCGGACCGAAGACATGGGCCGGATCGTGTTTGCGCTGCGCGACGGCAGCTCGGCAACACTGATACCGCTCGAGGTCCGCTCGTTTCACGGTGGGAAGGGAACAGCCGACCAGTTCGGCCGACGTGTGTCATCCGCCGGCTACACATTGCGCGTCGACTCGACTGTCGGTGCGACGTCGAGCACCGACTCTGCGCGGATCGACCGCGCACCGGTGTTGCCGTCGGGTCGTCGGCTCGACACCGCGTCGGTCGCGCGGTCGCAGCTGATCGTCTCGTTGCCGCGCCTGCGGAGTGCACGGCGGTTTCATGCCGAGTTCGAGATGCCCCAGGCAGACTGACGGATGGCGCCTGCCGATGCTCGCGCAACACGAGACCCTGCCGTATACTCGTCCATCCTCGATCGAATCTCGTCTCCATTCCACCTCGCTGAGCCTCTGGGGCAGCGGCACTCTTCGCCCAACCATGCGCATCGCCCCGCTCTGCCTCGTCCTCGCTGCCGCCACTGCCGGATGCGCGTCCACATCCGGCGCGCCCGTCTCGACCAGCGCCGCAGTGTCCGCGGCGGTTGCCGCCCCGCTCGCTGTCGAGGCCGTCTCGCTGACGTGGACCTCCCGCATCATCCAATTCTCCCGCGAGGCGGGGAAGCAGTTCGTGTTCGACTGCCCGCGGGGCGGGCGCGCCGAGCGTGTGACGGGCACTGACACGTACGGCGAAACGTCGTCCGTCTGCACGGCCGCGGTCCACGCCGGACTCGTCACGCTGGCCGACGGCGGGCGCGTGCGCGTGGAAGTCCGCCCCGGCCGCGAGACCTTCTCCGGCTCGAGCCGCAACGGCATCACGACCGTCAGTTATGGTCGGATGACCAACAGCTTCGTGTTCCTGCGCTGAGCTGCGGGACGGTTCGTCGTGCCTGCTTCGGATTGACCAACGGCCCACGAGCCACACGGCACTTCACGGCGCTACTGCGTAACGCGGCACGCAATCAGTCAGGCGTTACAACGTCTCCACACCCGCAGAATCGAGATCAGCGCCGAAAGGGCTTCTGTGCCAGAAACTTCGATGCCGGGCCGAGCACGAACAGGTTCGGCGTCTGGTCCCGCGGAAGGCCGGCCATGATGGCGGCGTGAAAGGTCGGGTAGTTGCCGGTGAAGGCGCCGTTCTGCCACACGCTCAGCAGGCTGGCGGTGAACGCGCCGTTCACGTCACCGTCACGGGAGAACTGATTGTCCATGCAGCCCGAGATCAGGATCACCGCCGGCGTGTAGCCGCGCACGATCGCCCGGGTCTGCGGGCTCAGTCCGAGAGCCGACGCGATCATGTCCGGTTCGGCGGAGCGACGGCCGGTGATGGCCCGCGCCACGGCCTCCTGCAGCCCGTTGTAGAAGTCGCGGTGCTTCGCATACACACGCCTCGCGACATCTGGCGGCATCTGCCGCACGCGGCCGGTCGAGACGGGGCGCGTGGCGCGCGTCATCGTGCCGCTGTGGCAGCTGTCGGAGAGCACCAAGACGCGCACGCCCTTGGCGAACTTGCCGAGCTCGAGGTAGAGCTCGTCGTCGATCAGTTCCGCGTCGTAGAGGCACCAGGTCTCGTCGATGCCGTCGTCCTCCTCGCCCGTCGCGTCGTCCATCTGGCCGCCGTGGCCCGAGTAGGTGAGAACGAAGATATCGCCGGCCTTGAGCGACTTCGCCGCACGCCGAAGCTGCTTCAACACGGCGGCGCGGGTCGCCTCCCTGGTCATCAGCACCACCGGCTTGATCCCGTTCGCGGTGCAGATCGCCTGCATGGCACGCGCGTCGTGCTCGCAGGCGAGGAGTTCGCCATCCCAGCCGTCGTAGTGCACCGGGTCGATGAAGTTGAGCCCGAGGTGGAGCGAGCGTCCCTTGGCGCGCACCGTCTTCGCGGCGGCCTTCTTCGTGACCCGCTTCACCGCCGTCCTGGCGATCGTTGTCGCGACCGTCCTGGCGACGTTCTTTGCGACCTTCTTCACGATTTTCGCTGGCGCCTTCGCTGCCGCCTTTTTCGCGACCTTCTTCGCCGACGTCCGGCCGGCCTGTGCGGGACGCGGCGGTGCAGCCTTCGTCGCCGTGCGCCTGCGGCCCGCCGTCGTCTTCCGTGCTGCCGGGGTCATGATCGTGCCTCGTGTGCCTGGGTGGGAGAGCGGACCGGTGCCTCCATGCTGCTGCCGTGACGGAACCGGCGCAATACGTCATGTGGCCACCGACGTTCCAAACGGCGCCGGTCGGGCGGCGCCACCGCGTGCCGACACGGTCGGGTGGCACGCCCCCGGTGTCAGGCAGGCGCTCTGCCGTGCGCCAGACAGACGTGCGGACTCGCGCGCAGTTCTCCCTCTGTCGACCGGCGCACGCGGGGGGTCTGGCACAGCTGCGCTGCGGCAGCCGCCACCGCCGGGGGCACCACGCGGCCGGTCCGGGTTATTCTCAGGCATGACACCATGGGTCACACGACTGATCGTCGCCAACTTCCTCGTCTATTTCCTCCAGATCACGGTCCGCCCAACGACCGGTCTGCTCGCGCTCGTGCCGGCGGACCTGCTGGAGCGCCCGTGGACGATCCTGACGTACATGTTCGCGCACAGCACCGCGGGCCTGACACACATCCTGTTCAACATGCTCGGCCTCTACATCTTCGGGCCGCGCGTGGAGCAGCGCATGGGTGGCACGCACTTCATCCGGCTCTACCTCATTGCCGGTATCAGCGGCGGGCTGCTCTCGCTGCTGTTCACCCCGTACGCCGCGATCGTCGGCGCGTCGGGGGCGCTGTTCGGCGTGCAGCTCGCGTTCGCGATGTTCTATCCACGAGACAAGATCTTCATCTGGGGCGTCATCCCGGTCGAGGCGCGGATCCTGGTCGTGATCATGACGGCGCTGTCGGTCTTTGGCGGCTTCTCGGGGGGTGGTAACACGGCGCACTTCGCGCACCTGGGCGGGTACGTCGGCGCCTTCATCTACCTGAAGCTGGTCGCGCGGAATCTGCCGGCGAAGCAGTGGGAGAAGAAGCTGGCCGGACCCGCGCCGAGCACGATCGCGATCGGCGACTGGCAGCGCGTCGACATGACGAAGGTGCATGAGCTGAACCGTGACGAGGTGCAGCGCATCGTCGACAAGATCCGCAGCGTCGGCGAAGGCAGCCTCACGTCGCAGGAGCGGGTCTTCCTCGGCCACTTCACGCCGAAGGCCTGACGCGCGTGTGTCCTCGGACGATCACCCCATCGCCTGAAGTCACGCGAACGCCTCATCCGTCGCCTCGGCCCACTGCGCCGCGCTGGGAAGTTGCCATGATTCCTCGCTCTGCGTACGTCGTGACGAGACGCCCACGCATCAAGACTGTCACCGTCCCGATGCGTTCCGCCCCATGACTGGTGTCCCCACGCTGTCTGCGATCGAGGCCGAGCGTCTCGCCACGCGGATCTGCGGCCTGAACGGCACCGCGACCCCGCTCCCCAGCGAACGCGACCAGAACTTCCATCTGCGGACTCCGTCAGGCGAAGCGTTCATCCTCAAGCTGGCCAATGCGGGGGAGTCAGGGGCGATGATCGAGGCCGAACACGCGGCCATGCGGCACGTGGCACACACGGGGCTCTCACCGATGCCGGTGACGCTCGCCGACGGCTCGGACATCGCCACGGATGGCGCACACCTCGTCCGCCTCATCACCGCCCTCCCCGGCCGCCCGCTCGGCGGCACGCCGTGGCAGACCGACGACCTCCGGCGCGACATCGGTCGCGGGCTGGGTGCGCTCGATGAGGCGCTGATGTCGTTCGATCACGCAGCGCTGCACCGCGACTTCCACTGGGATCTGGCACACGCTGCTGCCATCGTGCGCGACCATCTCCCGCTGGTGATCGACACGACGCTCCGCGCACACGTCGAGCACGTCGCGGCGCTGCACGCACGCATCGTGGCGCCACGACTCGGCACCCTGCGCCGCAGCGTGATTCACGGCGACGCCAACGACTGGAACCTGCTCGTCGATGCGCGCACGCAACGTCTCACCGGCATCGTGGACTTCGGGGACATGGTGCAGAGCCACACGGTGAACGATCTCGCGATCGCGATGGCCTACGTCGCGCTGAGTGCGGACGATCCGCTCGCCGCAGCAGCCGCCGTGGCGGCAGGCTACCACGAGACGCACCCGCTCACCGACGACGAGCTGGCGGTGCTCTTCCCGCTGCTGTGCATGCGACTCGCCACCAGCGTCTGCCTCGCCGCGAAACAGCTGGCCGCGCGGCCCGACGACGCGTACCTGTCGATCAGCCAGGCGCCGATCGCGCGCACGCTGCCGCTGCTGTGCGAGGCCCACCCCCGCTTTGCCGAGTATGTGTTGCGCGATGCGTGCGGACTGGCGCCGGTGCCGCACGCGCCGCGCGTGACCGAATGGCTCGCGCGCCACCAGCCGACGTTCGCGCCGCTGCTCGGCGTGAACCTCCGCACGACGCCCGTCGCGCCGCTCGACTTCAGTGCCGGCAGCACGCTGATCGCGAGTGACCCTGCCGAAAACGCCCCGCCGCTCCTCGATGCACGGGTGCAGCAGGTGCTGGCGGCACACGGCGCGAGCATTGGCGCCGGCGGGTATGACGAGGCGCGCCTCATCTACCACTGGCCCAACGAGCCGACGGGGCGCGAACCGCGCACGATCCACATCGGGCTCGATCTGTCGCTGCCGCCCGGCACCCCGCTGTACGCACCGATCAGCGGCACCGTGCACGGGTTCGAGAACGCGGCCGGCTACCACGACTACGGTCCGCTGATCGTGCTGCGACATGTCACCGACGGCCCAGAGCCGACGGAGTTCTTCACGCTGTACGGCCATCTCTCGGAGGACTCGCTGGATGGGCTCGTGGCCGGGCAGCGCATCGGCGGCGGTGACGAGTTCGCACGCATCGGCAGCGCACCGGGTAACGGTACCTGGTGGTCGCACGTCCACATGCAGGTGATCACCGACATGCTCGACGTGCCCTGCAACGTGGACGGTGCCGTGCGCGCCAGCCAGCGCCGCGTCTGGAAGAGCATCTTCCCCGACCCGAACCTCATCCTCGGCATCCCGCCGGCGCGCCTTCCGCACCGCGAGACGACGCGCGCGATCACGGTCGCGCGCCATGCACACATCGGCAGCAACCTCGGGGTGTCCTACGGCAAAAACCCGCTCGAGATCGTGCGCGGCTTCGGCCAGTATCTCTACGACGCGAACGGACATCGCTACATCGACGCGTACAACAACGTCGCGCAGGTGGGGCACTGCCATCCCGACGTCGTGCGGGCCGTGAGCGCGCAGCTTGCGGTGCTCAATACCAACACCCGCTACTTGCAGGCGCAGCTCACCGATTACGCGCTCGCCCTCACCAGCACGCTGCCCGAGCCGCTCACCGTCTGCTTCTTCACGGCCTCCGGCAGTGAGGCGAACGAACTCGCGCTGCGCCTCGCGCGGGCATACACCGGCGCGCGCGACCTGATCGTGATGGACGCGGCGTACCACGGCCACACCACGTCGCTGATCGACATCTCGCCGTACAAGCATGACGGTCCCGGTGGCACCGGTGCGCCCGACTGGGTGCACACGTCGCCCATCCCCGACACCTATCGCACTCGCACCGTGACCGGTGATGCCGGCGCGTGGTTTGCCGCACGGGTGGGCGAGGTGATCGAGGCGATCGACGCCAGCGGCCGCGCGGTGTCGGCGTACATCGCGGAAACCTGCCCCAGCGTCGCGGGGCAGATCATGCTGCCGGACGGCTTCCTGCGTGACGTGTACGCTCGCGTACGTGCCGTGGGTGGCGTGTGCATCGCCGACGAAGTGCAGACGGGCTTCGGGCGCATCGGCACCCACTTCTGGGCCTTCGAGGCGCACGACGTGGTGCCCGACATCGTCGTCCTCGGCAAGCCCATCGCCAACGGATATCCGATGGGTGCGGTGGTCACGACGCGCCACATCGCCGACGGCTTCGACAACGGAATGGAGTACTTCAGCACCTTCGGTGGCAGCACTGCCGCCTGCGTGGCGGCGATGGCCACGCTGCAGGTGACGCTGCGCGAGGGGCTGCCGCAGCATGCGCTCGATGTCGGCACGCATCTGCGGACGTCGCTGCAGCGGCTTGCCGAGTCACACGCCATCATCGGCGACGTGCGTGGCTCGGGGCTGTTTCTGGGCGTGGAACTGGTGCGCAGCCGCGAGACGCTCGAACCGGCGGACCACGAGGCGAGTTTCGTCGTGATGCGGATGCGCGAGCAGGGAGTGCTGGTGGGTACCGATGGGCCATACCACAACGTGATCAAGCTCCGCGGGCCGATGACGCTCACCCTCGACGACGCCGATCGCATCGTTGCCGCGCTGGCTCGCGCGCTGCGCGAGTTACCGGCCGACCTGCGCTGAGTGTCACACACGGCTGACGATCACGGCACCTCGTGCCCGAGGCCGGCCGCCCAGATCTCGGTCCAGTCCTGAGCGTCGAGCGTGACGTGCAACGCCGCCACTGCCTCGCGCATCGCGTCGATGCGGCGCGAGCCGGCCACCGGAACGGGACGGCTCGGGTGGCGCAGCAGCCACGCGAACGCGATCGTCGCGACACTCACGACGTGCCGCGCAGCCACCGACGCCAACGCTGCGCGCACGCGCAGCTCACGCTCCCCCTGACCCGTCATCAGCCGCCCTCCGGCCAACGGTGACCAGATCATCGGCTGCAGCTGGAGGCGCTGCGCCTGGTCGAGCGTGCCGTCGTGCAGCGGAGCGAGATGCAGCGGGTGCAGCTCGATCTGGTTCGTGACCAGCGGATAGCGGCTGTGCACCATCTCGAACTGTGTCGGCGTGAAGTTCGACACGCCGAAGTGCAGCACCTTGCCGTCGGCGTGCAGGTGCGTGAACGCTGCCGCGATGGCGTCGGCATCCATCAGCGGATCGGGGCGGTGGATGAGCACCATCTCGAGCTGTTCGGTGCCGAGCATGCGCAGTGAGTGCTCGACACTGCTGATGATGTGTGCGGCAGAGGTGTCGTAGTGCTTGACGCGGTGCTGCGGCCGTGCGGCCGTCACGAGGCAGATGCCGCACTTCGTCACGAGGTGCAGCTGTGCACGCAGCCCCGGCGCCAGCGCCAGCGCCTCGCCGAAGAGGCGTTCCACCTGGTAGCCGCCATAGATGTCGGCGTGGTCGAACGTCGTGACCCCAAGCTCGAGGCACTGCTCGATCCAGCGCAGCCGCTCCTGCGGCGTCCACCGCCAGTCGCCCATCCGCCAGGCGCCGGCGACGATCTTCGACAGCGAATGCATCACCTGATCGCTCACATCACGCTCCGGTCACTGGATGGCTGCGTCATCGATGTGGAGACGCTCACTTCACGAGACTGATCGCGACGGGTTGCTCGGCCGCAACCGTCTCACCCTTGAGCAGCCGGTGCGCCGTGATGACGGCCAGCCGCCCCATCTCGCGAGGATTCTGCGCAATGGTTCCGGCCATGCGCTTCTCGGTGATCGCCTTCCGCGCGTCGTCCTGCGCGTCGAAGCCAATGATGCTGACTGCCGCCCCCTTCCCCGCCGCTGCGATCGCCTCGAGCGCGCCGAGTGCCATCACGTCGTTGCAGGCGAACAGTGCGGTGATGTCGGGATGAGCCTGCAGGATGTTCTGCGTGACGTTGAAGGCCTGGTCGCGTTCCATGTTGGCGGGCTGACTGGCGACCACCTGCATGCCCGGTGCCGCCGCCATCGCCTTGCGGAAGCCGCGCAGGCGCGCGTCGGCGGTCTCGTGCCCGGGGACGCCCTCCAGAACGGCCACCTTCGCCATGCCGCCAGTCCGCTCGACCAGGAAAAGGCCCGCCATGTGTCCGCCATCCTCGTTGTCCGAGCCGATGAAGGTCGCGACCGTCGCGCCGGCCGCGGCCAGCGTCGCCGCATCGACGCGTGTGTCCACCGTCACCACCGGAATCTTCGCCGCGTTCGCCTTCACCACCGCCGGCACGATCTCCTTCGACCCGTTCGGCACCAGCATCAGCACCTTCACCTGACGTTGAATGAGATTCTCGACGATCTGCATCTGGCGCTCGACGTCGATCTCACGTTCAGGCGCCTGCACGATCAGCTCGAGGCCAAGGCTGTCGGCGGCGGCCTTGGCGCCGGCCTCCATGTCGATGAAGAACTGATTGTTGAGCGTCTTCACGACGAGGGCGACGGTGGGCTTGGCGGCGGCGTCGGTACCGCGACGGCAGGCGGGGACCGTCGAGGCGAGGATGGCGAGCGCCGACAGGGCCAGCCACGTCGGAGTGCGCATGGGAAGTCAGGTGGATCGGTGGACGCGACGGCGGAGTGCCATGTCGATCAGGACCGCAGCGATGATCACGACGCCGATCGCCACCTGCTGAAGATACGACGAGACGCCGAGCAGGTTCAGTCCGTTGCGCAGTACGCTCATGATCAGCGCACCGATCAGCGTGCCGATCACGGACCCCGACCCACCCAGCAGCGAGGTACCACCGATCACCACGGCCGCGATCGCATCCAGCTCGTAGCCGATGCCGGCCACGGGTTGCGCCGAGTTGAGCCGCGCGACCAGCAGCAGGGCACAGATCGCCGCCGAGAGGCCGCTGAGGGCATAGGTCACCACCTTCTGCTGCCGGACGTTCACGCCGGCCAGCGCCGTCGCCTCCTCGTTGCCGCCGATGGCGTACAGGTACCGCCCGAAGACGGTGCGCGTGAGCACGAAATACGCGATGGCATACAGCGAGAGCATGAGCACCACCGGCGCCGGGATGCCGAACACACGGCCCGTTGCGAGCAGCCGCAGGGAATCCGGAAAGCCGGAGATGGGCCGGCCGTCGGAGAGCAACAGCGCGGCGCCGCGTGCGACGCTCATCATGCCGAGCGTCGCGATGAACGGTGGCAGGCGTCCGGCGGTGATCATCACGCCGTTCAACGCCCCCGCCACGACGCCCGCAGCGAGGCCGAGCAGCACGGCGATCGCCACCGGCATCCCGCGCTGCAGTGCCGTGCCGACCACCACGCCCGCCAGCCCCACCAGCGAGCCCACCGACAGGTCGATGCCGCCGATGAGGATCACGCACGTCATGCCGATGCCGATCACCCCCACGATCACGCTCTGCTCGGCCACGTTCGCGAGATTGGCGGCGGTGGCGAAGAACGGTGTGGCGATCCAGAGGCCAAGGCAGAGCGCGGCGAGGCCAAGCAGCGTCCCGGCTTCGCGGCCGGCGACGACATGACGCCAATGCGTGCGGGTGACCATCGTGTCAGGCACCCACGGCGCAGGCCATCACGTTCCCCGCCGTGGCGTCATCGCGCGAGAATTCGCCGACGATCGCCCCCTCGCGCATCACGAGCACGCGGTCGGCGAGTCCGAGCACCTCCGGCAGCTCGGACGACATCAGGATGATCGCCACGCCATCGGCGGCGAGCGCGCGCATGAGCTGGTAGATTTCCTGCCGCGAGCCGACGTCGATGCCGCGCGTGGGTTCGTCGAGGAACAGGATGCGGGCGCCGGTCGCGAGCCAGCGTGCGAGCACCACCTTCTGCTGGTTGCCGCCACTCAGGGTGCGCACGGCCTGTTGCACCGATCGGGTGCGGATGCGCAGGTCGCGCACCGCCGTCTCTGCCGTTGCCGTCTCGCGCGCGCGATCCACAAAACCCATCCACGCCAGCCGTGCCAGGATCGGCAGTGCGACGTTGTCGCGGATGGAGCGCCCAGGCACGAAGCCCTCACGCTTGCGGTCCTCGGTGACGAACCCGATCCCCGCTGCGATCGCATCGCGCGGGGAGCGGATCCTCACCTCGGCACCGTCCACGAGGATGCGTCCATGGTCGAACGGCTCGAGCCCGAACACGGCGCGCGCAATCTCGGTGCGGCCGGCGCCGATCAGGCCCGCGAACCCCACGATCTCACCGGCGTGCACGGTGAACGACACGTTGCGCAGGCGCGTCCCGTGCGTGAGCCCGTCCACGTGCAGCACCGGTGCGCCGCCGTTCCGCAGGCCGCCGCCGATGCGCTCGTCCACCTCGCGGTCGGCCATGAGACGCACGAGTTCGCGTCGGTCGGCTCCCTGTACCGCCTGCGTCGCGACGTGGCGCCCGTCACGCAGCACGGTGATGCGATCACCGATCGCGAAGATCTCGTCGAGGCGGTGCGAGATGTAGATGACCGCGGTGCCACGGGCAGTCAGCCCGCGGATCACGTCGAACAGCCGCGCCGACTCACGCTCGGTGAGCGCCGACGTGGGCTCGTCCATGATCAGGATGCGGGCATTCAGCGACAGCGCACGCGCAATCTCGACGAGTTGTTGCTGCGCGATGCCGAGCGTGCCGGTGATGGCATCGGGATCCAGGGTCGCGCCAAGCTGCTGCAGAAGCGCCACCGTCTCTCGTCGCATCCGGGCGCCATCGATCATCCCGAACCGCGTCGGTGCCCGCCCGAGCAAGACGTTCTCGGCGACCGTCATCGCCGGCACGAGCGCGAGCTCCTGGTGGATGATGCCCACGCCCGCCTCGCGCGCCGCACGCGGCGTCGCCAGTGCGACGCGTTGGCCGTCGATGCGGATCTCGCCGGCATCGCGGGCCACGGCGCCGCTGAGAATCTTCATCAATGTGGACTTGCCGGCGCCGTTCTCGCCCAGCAGCACGTGGACTTCGCCCTGTCGCACGTCGAGGTCCACGCCAGCCAGCGCGACGACACCGGGAAATCCCTTGTGGATGCCGCTCATCTGCAGGGCGATGTCAGCTGGTTGCTGCGGGGTCATTCCCGAATGTACGGGGCGCGCGAGGGAATGCGCATTGCTGCGCGAGTCCGATCTTGCGGACGCGTGGTGGGATCGTCACCCCTGTGCACACGGAGGACTGGAGCAACGAAGGAAGGGAGGACTGCCAAACAGTGGCGAGCCCTCGTCTCCTCCGTTGCTTCAGTCCTCCGTGTGCGCAGAGTCTACGATGGCGACTCGAGAACGACCGCGACGACGCCAGGCGCTGGCGGCCTGGTCAGGCAAATGTTCCATCCGGGAAATCCGGTCCGCTTCTTCCCACGTAGCCATCGTGAAAGGCTGTCCGTCGCCACACCCACCCGATCACCGGGGTCATCCATGCCGCTCCCGTCCCTTCGTGCGCGTCCAATCCGCGCGCTCGCCACCATTGGGCTCTTGACAGCAGCAATCATCGCTGTGCAGCGCGCCTCTGCCTCAGACCACATGGATACTCCTGAGGTCGAGCTGAATCCTCGCATGGACATCAACGATGTCTATGCATTTCCCGGCTCCAGTGCCAGCCGCATCGCGCTCGTGGTCACCACCTCGAGCCCCATTGCCGGCGCGACGGCGTCGTTCGATCCGAACCTGCTGTACCAGATCAAGGTCGACAACACGGGCGACGCCGTCGAGGACCTCGTATTCCAGGTCACCTTCGACGGCGGCGAGGGGGGCAACCAGCGCTACACCGTGCGCGGCCCCGTTGCGCCGCCGATGACGGGTACCAGGACGATGTTGGCCACCGCGGGCACCGTCGTCACCGGACGCGTCGGCACGACGTCGGGGAGTGTGACCGGCATCCAAACGTTCGCCGGACTCAAGGCTGATCCGTTCGTGATCGACCTCGAACAGTTCTTCAACATCATCCCCGATCGCCGGCCGAGCACGGGACCGCTGGCCGTGCAGGTCGGCCCACCCGCCGGCTCGTTCCGCATGCCGGGTGTCGACTTCCTCAGGCCTTTCAACACGCTCGCGATTGCGATCGAGCTGCCGAAGTCTGCGCTCCAGTCGAGCGGAGCGGCTGACGCCAGGTTCGGTGTCTGGAGCACCATCAGCCGATGAACGCGCACCATGCGAATCGCACACACCCCACACGTCTCACTGGAGCTTCGTCGATGCGATCCACCCTGCTGGGGCGCACGCTCGTCGCTGCGCTCGCCGTCAGTGCCCTTTCCGCCTGCTCGGATGACGACAACGGCGGCACTTCGCCCAACGTCGTGCGCACGTACAACCAGATCGAGCGACTCGGCAATCCGCTCGTGAGCGAAGTCTTCTTCATGAAGCGTGACCACGGCTTGCACAACAGCACGGCGCCTGCCACCGACATCGCCAACGGATTTCCGGACAAGATCCGGGCATTCACCAACAGCTTCAATCGTGGGCCGACGATCGCGAACACGCTGGCGTCGGTGCTCGTGCCCGACGTGCTGCTGGTCTTCCCAAACCGCGCGGGCAGCACCGCTGGCTGGTTGAGCTGGGCGCTCGCTGACGGCTACGGCGGCCGCAGGTTGCAGGATGACGTGGTGGATGCCGGGCTCGGTGCCATCTTCGGCAGGGTCGTCGACCCGGCTGCGACCGTCTTGACCGGTCTGACCTCCGACAACGTCAGCACCAGTACGCGCACCTACCAGACGACGTTCCCGTACCTCGAGAACGCGCGATGATCGTCGCACGGGTGTGGCGCGCCGGTGCCGTGGCAGTGCTGGCTGCTGTCACGATCGTCATCGTCGCGCGCACCCGTGACTCGTCGTCCGGCGCACCGCCGGCACCGATCATGTCAGCGGTATCCAGTGAGCGGCCCGACCGGGACGTGCAGATCCGCGTCTGGCGCCAGGCGCTCGATGCCGACCCCGCCAGCGCGATCGCGCTCGGACAGCTTGCCGCGCTGCATCTCCAGCGCGCACGTGAAGTCGGTGCGTACGATGACTATCTGCAGGCGGAGACGTACGCCCGCCGGTCGTTGGAAAAACGCACGCACCGCAACGCAAGCACCTCCGCCACGCTGGTCGCGATCCTGCTGGCCCAGCATCGCTTCGTCGATGCCCGCGCAGTGGCCGAGAGCCTCGTGGTGCGCGAGCCGGACGTACCCGAGTACCGCGCGGTGCTCGGCGAAGTCGCGATGGAGCTGGGCGATGACGCACTGGCCACGCGGATGTTCCGCTCGGTGTGGTCCGATCGCGGCACACTGATGATTGCGGCGCGACTGGCGCGCTGGCTGGAGATCACCGGCCATGTGCCCGAAGCGCGAAGACTGCTGGTGTCGGCACGTGCGGAAGCATCGGCACGCCGCGACGTGACCCGCGAAACGAAGGCCTGGTTCGCGCTGCGTGTCGGTGATCTCGAGCTGCGCGATGGCCGGCTCCGCGCCGCAGAAGCGGCCATCCGTGCCGGCCTGCTGATCGAGCCCGGCGATCCCCGGCTGTTGGCGGCGATGGCGCGGCTGGCGACGGCGCAGGAGCGACATCAGGATGTGATCACGTGGGGCGAGGCAGCCATCGGCCTGCAGCTCGACCCGGCCACCCTCGGACTCGTCGGCGATGCGTACGCCGCCCGTGGCGACTCTGCGACGAGCGCCGCGTACTTTCACGCGCTCGAGGTGGCCGTGAGCACACAACCCGGCGCGTATCATCGGGCATGGAGCCTGTACCTGCTGGACCACGGGCTGCGCGTCAGTGAGGTGCTCACGAAGGCAAAGGCCGAGCTGTCGGAGCGAAAGGATGTCTACGGCTGGGACGTGTATGCGTGGGCGCTGTACAAGTCGGGTCGCCACACCGAGGCTCGCGCCGCCATGAAACAGGCGCTGCGGCTGGGCACCCCCGATCCGCTGTTACGTCGGCATGCGGAGACGATCGGTGGACTCATGCTCGCGGCTGCGAACGGAGCCTAGGCCATGTCCGAGTTCCTCGCGTTCCTCCGGCTCGGTTTCGGTCATATCGTCGCTGTCGGCGCCGCCGATCACATTCTTTTCCTGCTCGTGCTCGCAGCGATCTACCGCGGCCGCGACTGGCGCGCCGCGCTGATCGTCGTGAGCGCCTTCACCGTCGGGCATTCCGTGACGCTGCTGCTGGCGGTGACCGAGACGCTCGTGCTGCCATCACGGATCGTCGAGTTCCTGATTCCGCTCACGATCGTCGCGACGGCCATCGAAAACATCGTGCTGCGCGGACGCGCCGCGCGCGGCAGTGCGGCCCGGCACCGCCCGGTGTTCGCCGTGATCTTCGGGCTCGTCCATGGCGCGGGATTCGCCGGCTACCTCCGCAGTCTCTTCATGAATGACATTGCGGTCCCACTGCTCGGCTTCAACGTCGGGATCGAGCTGGGGCAGATCGTGGTCCTCGTGGCCGCGGCCGGCCTCCTGCTGTCGCTCGACGCAGCGGTGCAACGCGTGCGACGCACGTCCTGGCCTGAGGCCTTCCAGCTGCGCGTGGTCACCGTGTCGGCGACGATCGGGGTGATCGCCAGCGCATGGGCCGCGGAGCGATTCCCACGATGACCGCGCCGCCATTCCGTGCGCTCGCTGCCGCGTGCATCGCTGCCACGATGCTGATGACGCCGCGTGTCGCGTCGGCGCATGCGATCCACACCACGCTGACCGTCCTGACCATCACACCCGGTGCTGTCACGTTCACGGTGCGCAGCTTCGCCGATGACTTTTCCTCGTCCGTCGCGCGTCACGCCGGCCATGCCATGCCGCGCGACTCGTCAGTGCGAGCCGACGAAGCGACGCGCTACGTTCGCGCACAGTTCGCGCTCCACGACGCGGGTGGACGTGCCCTCACCCTCGAGCCGTGCGGCCTGCGGCGCGAGGGCGGGCTCTACTTCGTCTGCTTCCGTGCGGTCCTCACCGCCGGCATGGGCGGCGTGCGTGTGCACAACCGCATCCTCACCGAGCTGCATGCGGATCAGGTGAACATCGTGCAAGTCGACGATCACGGCGCGCGACGGACGCTGCTCTTCACGCGTGCAAGCACGCCGAGGCTGATCGGCTCGAGGTCCTGACGTCTGTCACTCCGCTGACTGCGCACGGGAAGGCCACCTGTGCGTCACTCCGGGGTTTCGCGTGTGTGGTGGGATCGTAAACTCTGTTCACACGGAGGACTGAAGCAACGCCGGGAGGGAGGACGGCATGTGGGGCTGAGTCGGGATGGGCCGGAGCTGAACGCGGTGTCTGAAGCGGTCATCGGCGCCGCGATTCGACTCCATCGAGATTGTGGGCCAGGAGTGCTCGAGTCCGTGTGTGAAGCATTACTCGCCAATGCGCTCACGAGAGAGGGTCTCCATGTGCGCAGGCAGCAGCCAGTTCAGCTTCACTACCGTGGCATCACGCTGGACGAGGGGTTGAGGTGTGACATGCTCGTTGAGCACCGACTCGTCGTCGAGATCGAGAGCGCAATCGCCTCGAGGAAGTTTTCAGCCGGCAGCTGCTCACCTATTTGCGGCTGATGGATCTGCCGATGGGATTGCTGGTCAACTTTGGAGGCGAAACGCCGCGAGCGGGGTTACGGCGCCTCCTGAATCCTCGGGCACTCCAACGACCCCTGAGGCGAGCGAACCCTCGCCTCCTCCGTTGCTCCAGTCCTCCGCGCGAAAAGAGTTGACGATCTGCAACGCGAGACCAACCCCACCCAGCGGCGGATCAGTCGATCCGCGCCCTCCGCGCACGCCGGTAAAAGTGGATCCCCACCCCGACCGACACGACCCCGACGATCCCGAGCAGCGACAGAATCACCGCCGTCGCCGGTTGCGGTTCCAGACGTGTCACCTGGAGGGTCTCGCCGATGAAAAGGCCGCAGATGATCGTCACAGCGAACGCCGTCTGCGACTTCGTGTCGAGGGCGCGGGCCACGTCGTAGCTCATGTCGGGTGCGGATGTGGGAGTGGGGGGCTGGTGCGCGACGGGAAAGTGGAGCACGTGGCGCCGTGGGCACCTTGCTGCGCTGCCTGTGTCCGCGTCGCCTGTGCCCGTCTTGACGTGCCGGCACTCGCTGAACGATATCGTCGCGCGTCCTGGAGCTGCGCATCTCGCTTTATGAGAAGCGCTCAACCTTTCTTGGCATGGGGCGAGACTCTGCGTCGTGCCGACCGAAAAACACCCTCGACCCTGACGAACACGCGATCATGAGACATCACATGCAACCGTGGTGCGTGCGCCCGTGAGCGCGACCATGCCGCACGAGACAGCGAGCACCAGCACCGCGCCTCGCAGCGAGCGCGAGCTCGCCGCGCGCTGGAGCGCCGTGAATCGCGCTCAGGCCGTGATCGAATTCGATCGCACCGGCACCATCCTGTGGGCGAACGAGATATTCCTTGCGCTGATGGGGTATCGCCTCGATGAGCTCACGGGACAGCATCACCGCATGCTCTGTCCACCGGATGAGGGGCGCACGGCCGAGTCTCGCGAGTTCTGGGCGCAGCTGGCGGATGGCGAGTGCCGCCAGGGAACGTTCCGACGCGTCGACGCGCGCGGGGCCGATGTCTGGCTGCTGGCGTCGTACACGCCGGTCTTCGACGACGACGAACGGATCAGCGCGGTCGTGGCCTTCGCCACCGACGTGACCGAGACACAACGCCACGAGACCGATGCCGCAGGCAAGGTTGCCGCGATCGGGCGGGCGCAGGCCGTCATCGAGTTCGACCTTGCCGGCAACGTGCTGACGGCGAACGAGAACTTCCTGCTGACGACGGGCTATACCCTGGACGAAATCCGCGGCCGGCATCACCGGATGTTCTGCAAGCCGGAGTTCGTGAAGACGAAGGCGTATTGTGATCTCTGGGGCCGCCTCGGACGCGGCGAGTTCCTGGGGGGGCGCCACCATCGCGTCGGGAAGTTCGGTCAGGACATCTGGATCGAGGCCACCTACAACCCGATCTTCGACTCGAATGGCAAGGCGTTCAAGATCGTGAAGTTCGCCACCGACGTGACGGATCACGTCCGTCGCGAGCAGGACATCAACGCCACGTCCGCCACCATGAACGACGCGGTGAAGGAGCTGCTCACCGCGATCGACGCGATCTCCGGCAGCACACGGCGCTCGGGCGAACTGGCGGTCGCTGCCCAGCACTCCGCCGACGACGGCTCCGCTGCGCTGAGCGAACTGCTCACCGCGATGTCGGCAGTCCGAAGATCGTCGCACGCCATCGAGGAGATCGTGAAGGTGATCGCGGAGCTGGCGAACCAGACCAACCTTCTGGCCTTCAACGCCGCCATCGAGGCGGCTCGTGCCGGTGAGCAGGGCGTGGGATTCTCGGTGGTGGCAGAGGAGGTGCGCAAGCTGGCCGAGAAGTCGGCGCAGTCCACGCGCGACATCCGGCAGCATATCGCCAGCTCGGCTGAGATCGTCGCTCGTGGCGACGAGTGCTCGCGACGTGCGGTGACGGCGTTCAGCCTGATCAGCGACGGCGTCGGCAAGACGACCGAGTCGATCGCGGCGATCGACGGGGCCACGACGGCGCAGTCACGGGCAGCGACGCGTGTCAGCGACCTGATCGTGCAGCTCGTCAGCCGCAGCGACGGCGGGGCCATCAGCGGATGACTGCGGCGGCGCAGCCGGTCGCCGCCGTGCCACCGCGTGTGATCGCCGTGGTGCGCGTCGGGACGTTCACGCTCGCCCTCGATGCGGCGCTCGTGCAGCGCGTGATCATGGGACCGGTGCACCTGTCGCCGCTGCCTCGGAGCGCCCCGTACGCTCTCGGGGCATTCTCCTGGCTCGGGTCAGCGATCACGGTGATGGACATCGCCGCCGTGCTCGCGCCCGACGGCGCATCGATCGTGCACCCTCCGGTGGAGCAGCGTCCAGTGGCGCAGGTGCTGCTGCTGCAGCAAGCCGGGACGCGCTTCGCAATCCAAGTGGACGCAGTGCTCGGCATCACACGCGTGACGGCCGGGACGATCACCGACGTGGAGTCGCGCCCGGGCCAGCCCGCGGCGCTCTACTCGCAGCTCTACACCCCGCCTGATGGCGGCAGCGTGGCGGTCATCCTCGACATCGATGCCGTGCTGGCGCTGGGTGACCTGCGCACGACCGTGAACCCGATCGGGAACGGTCCGACCGCAGACTCAAGGCACCATCAACACGGTGAATCCCACGTCCTCGTGCGCGCCGGCGGCCGCTGCCTCGCCATTCCCACGCGGACCGTGCGTCAGGTGCAGCGCACCCCCGCTCACACCGGCTTCGCGATGCCGCATGAGTCATTACGCGGATTTCACGAGTTCCGCAGTGAGACCCTCGCCATCATCGATCTGGCGTCGCTCCTTGGCTCGACGGGCGAGCCAGCGGGGTCTGCAGGCAGTCACCTGGTCGTGGTCGGACAGGACAGCCACGACTCGCTGTCACTCCTGATCGACGACGTCCTCGCGATCGTGCCGATCGCGCCGGAGCGCATCACGCCGCTCGCCGATGGCGCGTCGGCGCACATGGCGCTCTGCAGCGGGAGCCTGCTCGTGCCACAACATGGCATCGCGCTGGTGGTGGACCCGGCAGCCCTGCTCCGCGCCGCCTCGATCGTCGACCGCACACTGTTCACTCGTGCCGAGCCCGGGACCGATGCCGGCGCCATGACCGCGGCGCACACCGCCATCACCGCGGAGCGCACCCGCTACATGGTGTACGCCGCCGGCGGTGGGATCCTCGCCTCGCCCGTGCGCCAGCTCTCGGCGGTGATCGGCCTCCCCGACGCGTTCACCGACCTGCGCCAGCGCGGGGAGTCACTGGCGGGGATCTGCGTGCACGGCGCGCGGACAGTGCAGGTATACGATCTGGCGACGCTGATGGGCCGTACACCGCTCGCTGACCTCGCGAAACGACCAGTACTGATCGTGGAGGGTGCCGACGGTCCGCGCGGTTACGCCGTGGAACACCTCGCGTTCCTGCACGACGCTTCCCCGTCGCCGATGCCGCGGCTGAGCCAGGTGCAGATGGGCGCGCTGCCGACGATGCGTGAGATGTTCCGCGCCACGCGCGACGGGGTCGCGCTGTCAGCGACCGTGCTCGACCTGGCGGCCCTCGTCGCGCGCACGGCAGGCGCGCCGGACCTGCGCGTGCACGCAGCGTGAGCTGCGGGCGCCTCGCAGTGATGGGTGGTGCAAGATGTTCTCATCCCGCGACCCGTCATGGATGCCGACGACGCGGTACAGGAAACGATGTTCCGCGCCTGGCGCGCCCTCCACCGCTTCGACGGCCGCGCCGCACCGGGCACGTGGCTGCACCGCATCGCCACCACCGTCTGCCTCGACGCCCTGGCCGATCGCAGTCTGCGCCTCAGGCCCATCGAAATTGGCCCGGCACCGTCGATGACACGCTCGAACAGCTGGGCCACACTCGCCGAGCGCGGCGTCACCGTCCCGGGAGAACGTAAATCGCCATCCGTGCTGGCTGGCCTCTCCGAGACGCAGCAGGCGCTCGTCGAACGCTACGTCGCCGCCTTCGAGGCGTACGACGTCGCAGCAGTCGCCGCGCTGATGAAGGAGGACGCGACCATGAACACGCCGCCCTGCTCACTCTGGCTGCGGAGACCGGACACCATCGCGCAGTGGCTGCTGGGATGCGCCTGCGGCTGCCGCGGCTCGCGCCTCGTGCGCACCGCCGCGAGCGGCATGCCGGCGTTCGGCCAGTCTCGCGACGACGGTGCGACGCCCTGGGCGCTCGTGCTGCTCGACCTCGACGGCGACCGCATCGAGGGAAGCACCTTCGTCTTCGATACCGAAACCCTTTTCCCGCGATTCGGCCTGCCGATGCAACTCCCGGCGCCGCACCGATGAGTTCCGGCGTGATGGAGTGTCGAACCGCCTCCCACGCATCGGGGCGTCCGCTGTCGCCGGTCGCGGTCGTCTGTCCCATCACGCTCACCACGGAGTCCTTCATGTCGGCCACTGGCCGCAAGCTGTTCGTCAACAGCCGCGTCACCGACCTCGAACAGGCCAAGCGCTTCTCCGGCGCACTGGGATGCACGTGCAATCCGCAGCTCACTGACGAGAACGCGGCCTGCATGATCATCAGCGACGAGGCGTCCTTCATGCTGCTCACCGACGGCTTCTTGCGGCGCTTCACCGATCGTGTGCCGTCCGACGTGACGGCGGTGACGGAGGCGATGGACGCCCTCTCCGAGGACAGCCGCGCCGAGGTCGATCGGCTGACGGAGGCAGCACGCAGCGCCGGTGCGACGACCGCCATGCCGCCGCAGGACCATGGCTTCATGTACGGCACGGGCTTCCGCTCTCCGGACGGACACCACCACGAGGTAAGCTGGATGCACCCCGGCCACGATCCAGTCGCGCCAGCCGTGCGCCTCCCCGGGCCGTCACCTGGTGCCTGACATGGCGCCCGAGGCCGCGGTGAACGCTTGAGTGCGTGTGCGCTACGGCCGACACTGCGCAGCGACCGGAACGTCACCTACCGACCGCCTGCCAGGTGCGCTGCTGCATGACGACCTACTCGCCCGACCATCCGATGATCATCGACGCGCAGAAGGCCGTGCGCGGCCTGGCCCTGCTGGCGTGGAACGAGTGGCTGCCGGAGACGGCAGCGGCGCGGTGGATGTACGCCGCGCGCAGCCAGTCACAGGGCGAGGACGAGTTGCGCACGTCGTGGGCTCCGCCGCGCGAACCGGTGGATGAGTTCACGGCATCGCTGGCGCTGCTGGATCGCAGTTTTCGGGCAGCCAAGTCCGACCGACGACGCCGCGAGCGCGCCCGCCGCGGGTTCGCCATGGTGGAAGCCGACCGCGGCGAGATGATCGACGGGCCTCTGGCCGCTGCACTCAGCGACGCGGGCGGCGTGCTGGTGCTCTGGCGCCTGGCTGATCGCTGCACCGACGGTCTGGGCATGGAGACGCGCCCGGAGCATGGCCTGCACCTCACCGACGATGCCTGGCACGTGGTCGGCGAGCGGGCGGTGATCGCTCTCACCGAAGGCGATGCCGAAGAGAAGGTGGCGGGGTCGGCGTGCTTGCTGGCACTGACGGCGGCGGGTGTGCTGACGGACCAATGGCCCATCTGGCGTGCATCGATCCTCCTTCCGCTGCTCTGCCCTGCCCCCGAAGACGGCTGCCGCGATCCGCTGCTGCTCCTGCTCGCGGGCGGGCTCTCGGAGACCGGTATCGCGACCGCAGAGCTGCACGCGATCGCGCAGTCGGCCCCGATCTACGACGACGCCGACCTGCAGCCGTTCGTGGCCAACCACCCCGCCGCGACGCCCGAGGTGCACCACGCACTGGGGGCCGCCTTCGCCCGCGCCGCTCACTGGGCTGCTCCGAAGGGTGGCGCCGATGCCTTCCTCGAACGCTGCACCCGCATCCTCGGCCCCGGCCATCCCGTCACCGCCGCCGCGCTCGCAGCCTGGCCAGCGCGGCAGGCTTAGCGAATTGGCTGGCAGTTGGGCCAGCGCTTCGGGCAGTCGCGCCCGTTCGCCCTCGCAAACCCGTTCACACAGAGCTGCGGAGCAGTAGAGGGGACGTCGCGGCGCGGAGCTCCATCCACGGCGCCACGCTCGGTGCCCGGCAACCAGGAATTGTCTCTGGGAGCGGCAGGTGACCGTTCGCCTCCAAAATTAGTTGCGATGCCGCGATGCTCTGTGCACAACGCCCGTCGCACCGATCCCTCTGGCGCTCCGCACCTCTGCGTGAACGGCGTTGACGGACGTCGACGCTTCCCGAAAGCCGCAGAGGCCGACGCCTCAGCCGCGACGCAGCTTCCGCCACGAATCGAGGCAACGCCTGGCCGTGTCGAGCTCGGAGTACCGGCTTCCTTCCTGCTCCATGAGGTAGAACTCCACACCCCCCGTGGACTCCAGCGCGCCGATGATGCGTGACCACGGCGAGATGCCCTCACCGAAGAGCACGCGGTACTGCTTCTCCTGCGCCTCCGTGCCCGGCGCCCAGTCCTTCAGGTGCACACTGCGGATGCGGCCCGGGTGCGCGGTGATCCACGCCACCGGATCGGCCCCCGCCTTCATGCACGTGCCGACGTCGAGCTGCAGCATCAGGTCGGCCGGCGTGCCACCGGCGATGATGTCCATCGCACGCGTCCCGCCGTCCACCGTCGCCCACTCGGCATCGTGGTTGTGGTAGCCGGCGAAGAGCCCGTGCGGGCGCAGCACGTCGGCGGCCGCAGTGAGCTGCGCGGCGAGACGCGTGTAGTCGGCGGCGGTACCCAGCTCGAACGGCGGTGACGCGAGCACGACGTAGCGCGCGCCAAGAATCTGGTTCAGCTCGACCACCTTCGTCATCAACTCGCCCGGCAGCAGCGACCCCATGCCGTTGTGCGTCGAGTGACAGCGCAGTCCCATGTCGTCCATCATCGTGCGCACCGTCTTGGCATACGGCAGCGTCCAGCCCGTGTACGGCGCGTAGAACTCCACCGCCTCGTAGCCCATCGCCTTCAGCGCGCGCAGAGTGCCCGGCAGGTCGCGCTGCTGCTCGCCGCGCACGGCGTACATCTCGATGCCGATCGGCAGCGCGCGCGCAGCGGTGCGTGCAGTCGGTGACGCCTGTGCCCCGCGCGCGAGCAGGCCATCGGCCACGGTGCCCGTGGTCAGCAGCGCGGCGCCGGCGCCGGACCGGGCGAGAAAGTCACGTCGGGAGAGCGGAGGCGTCGGCATGGTGGCAGTCTGCGGTGGCCAGGGTGCAACTGAGCGTCGTGGGCAGACGGAAAGATGTCGCGTGAACGTTCCCCCCGCTGCAGCGGCCGTCCCTGGCGTCGCCGCGATGGGGGACCGCCGCCCTGCGCGCGCGTCCAGCCTCGTGCGCGTCGTGCGCCGCGCTCAGGACACCAGTGCAGCGCCCGGGCGCGCGGTCTCGGCGGCTGCGCTGCGCGAGGCGGCGTACAGCACCAGCACGAGCACCGCGCAGGCCACCGGCATCGCGTACAGTGCGTCATGCAGCCCCAGCGCACGGCTCTCAGCGGCCGACACGCCGGTGGCGAGGGCGCGCGCCGCCATCGCATCGCTGAGGCGCCCGAAGAGCACCAGCCCGATCGCGGTGAAGACATAGAAGACGAAGAAGTACACCGACATCGCCATGCCGCGCACCGGCGCAGGCACGAGGTCATGGATGGCTGCGTAGACGGTGCTGTAGTAGAGATAGATTGCGAGCGTGGCAGCGAAGAGGCAGCCCGCGTAGCCCCAGGCAAAGCCGCGCGGTTGCTCCAGCGCCCACCAGAGCAGTGGTGCCGCGACGAGGGCACCGAGCATCGCACGCTGCAGCCGCGCCGCTGGCCCGCCGCGAGCAGCGCGGTCACCGAGCCAGCCACCGAGCAGCATGCCGAGTCCCCCGCCGATGCCGAACGTCAGGGCATTGAAGCGGTTCGCGTGATCGATGTCGAGCCCGTGATAGCGAAGGTAGTACGACGTGCTGAAGGCGCCCAGCGCATACATCACGAGGTTCATCACCGCGCCCGAGAGGATGATCCACCACATCGTCCGTACGGCCAGTACCTGACGGATGCTCGCGGCCAGCGTCGTGGTGCGTGGCGCGGCGACTGGTGCGGCGACTGGTGCGGCGACTGGCGCGGCGGTGCGCGGCGGATCGACGATGAACAGGGCCAGCACCGTGAGCACGATCCCCGGCGCGGCGGCGACGTAGAGTGCGGGGCGCCAGCCACCGGTGGCCTGCGCGATCATCCCGCTCACGAGGTAGCTCGCACCGAGTCCGAGCGGGAGGCCGAGCATGAAGAGGCTGATCGTGCGGGCGCGGCGATGCGGCGGGACCAGATCGGCGATGAGCGTGTTCGCGATGGGGGCGAGTCCCGCTTCACCGACACCGACGCCCATGCGCGCGATGACGTGCAGGGCGAAGCTCGACGCGGCGCCCGAGAGCGCCGTGCACGCACTCCACACCGCCACCGCGCCGGCGAGGAGGCGAGGCCGGGACGCCGTGTCGGCGAGCCGGCCGAACGGAATGCCGACCAGTGCATACAGCAGCACGAACGCCGTCGTGAGGCTGCCGAGCTGTCCGTCGCTGAGCTGCCACTCCTGCTTGATCTTCTCGCCGACCGCGCCGACCACCTGCCGGTCGTAGAAGTTCATGAAGTTGAGGCCGAACAGGACCGCGAGTGTGTAACCGGTGCGCGCGCGGGACGGGACGGCTGTGGCGTCGGGCGAGGGAGGCACGCTGCGGGTCAGGCGGAATGAACGATGGCGTGCAGCGGAGGCTGCAGTGTGGGAAACGTATCGGTGCCGCGTGCACCCGGCCACGCGCCGGACCACGCGCCGGACCACGC
>Ga0105048_10002448_pt1 | contig 30162 bp, 30 predicted proteins | sample MAT05_FD_78382 | JGI IMG/M metagenome (GOLD analysis project Ga0105048, IMG submission 78382) | Freshwater microbial communities from Lake Fryxell liftoff mats and glacier meltwater in Antarctica - MAT-05 | ecosystem: Environmental > Aquatic > Freshwater > Ice > Liftoff microbial mat | place... | reverse complement strand
TATGGCAGCGACAGCAACGAGAAGGTGAAGAGTGTGACCAGCAGCCGCCACACCGGCTTGTTGGCGCGCGCAATCTGCACGCCCGCCGTCAGCTGCCTCCAGCCCGCGGCGTGCACGACCTTCGCGGGCGCGGGCACGTTGGTGCGCAGCAGCGCGCCGACCACGAAGAGGTAGGTCACTGCATTGATGAGGAAGATCTGCGAGATGGAGACGCCCGCCGAGCGGAGGATGGCAACGATGATCGGACCGACGACGCGTGAGCCGTTGATCATTGCCGAGTTCAACGAGACTGACCCGGGGATGTCTTCGCGGCTGACCAGGGTTGGCAACATGGCCGACCACGCGGGAGCGTTGAGTGCGTTGCCCATGCCCACGCCGAGGGAGACGAGGAAGATCGACCAAATGGGTGCGTCGGCGGCGGCCAGCGGCGCGAGCAACGCGGAGAAGGCGAGTTGCAGCAACTGCATCGCGATCAGCCACTTGCGCCGGTCGAAGCGGTCGGCGATGACGCCTGCGGGGATCGAGAGGAACAGCAGCGGCCCGAGCTGTGCGAACACCATCAGGCCGACCATCGAGGCGCTGTTGGTGCGGTCGTAGACGTAGAGGGGCAGCACCACGTTCTGCATCCAGGTGCCGATGCTGGAGGAGAACGATGCCGTCCACATCCGCCGGAAGTCGGGGTATGCCAGAGCGGCTCTGGCGCTCCCTGGGCGGTGCCCGTGGGAAAGGGGGGCGGTGGGCGTGGGTGTCATCTTGACCGGCGGGTCAAGACTAGGAGAAGCGGTCCCCGCATGACGGAGTGGCCGGTGTCACACTGGGCACATGACGCACCCCGAGACGGCAGCGCCCGTCAGCACCGACCGCTGTGTCCGTTACGGCACGTACCCAGAGTGCCCCCTCTGCGGGGGCTCACTGCATCCCGAGCATGCACACTTCAAGTGTGGGTCGTGTGGTTGGCGCGACAGCTGCTGCGACTAGCGCGCAGCGGTCCTAACCAAGGATGAGGTCGGCGTAGAGCGGCAGCATTTCCTTTGGTCCACCGACCAGGAACGTCGTGATGCAGGTTTCGCGCCATTGTGCGAGTTCGGCGCGGATCTTGTCGGGCGGCCCGACCAGCGCGACGTCCTCCACCATCGCCAGCGGAATGGAGGCAGCGGCCTCCTGCTTCTTGCCTTGGAGGTACAGCTCTTGCACGTTCAGGGCGACATCCTCGTAGCCCATCCGAGCGAACACTTCGAAGTGGAAGTTGGCGCCGCGGGCGCCCATGCCGCCGGCGTACAGGGCAAGGAACGGCCGCACGAAGTCGGCGCACTTCTCGGCGTCATCACCAGGGATGATGAAAACGGTGCTGGCCACCTCGAAGCGATCCTTCTTGGTGGTGTCGCCCGATGCTGCGAAACCGTCGTCGAGGCACTTCTGGTAGAAGTCGTTCTCCTTGGGGCTGAAGAACAACGGCAGCCAGCCGTCGCAGATCTCCGCCGCCAGTGCCACGTTCTTGGGGCCTTCGGCGCCGAGGAAGATCGGAATCTCCTTGCGGCGCGGATGAATGGTGCTCTTCAACGGCTTGCCCAGACCCGTGCCCGACTTCAGTGGCATGTCGTAGAACTCGCCGTGGAAGTCGACCGGTGCCTCGCGCCGGACGATGTCACGCACGATCTGCACGTACTCGCGCGTACGCGCCAACGGCTTGGGGTACGGCTGGCCGTACCAGCCTTCCACGACCTGCGGGCCACTGGCGCCCAGGCCGAGAATGAAGCGACCGTCGGAGAGATGGTCCATCGTCATCGCGGCCATCGCGGTCGCGGCGGGTGTACGTGCGCTCATCTGCACGATCGCGGTACCGAGGCGGATGGACTCGGTGTGTGCGCCCCACCAGGCCAGCGGCGTCAGCGCATCGCTGCCGTATGCCTCGGCTGTCCAGGCGGAGGTGAAACCCAGCCGTTCCGCCTCCTTGATCGCGTCGAGCGCGCCGGCGGGCGGCCCGCTGCCCCAGTAACCGCTGTTGTAACCAAGCTGAATCTCATCTGCCATAGGGTGAGACCGTATGTCATCGAAGATTCGCCCTGCGACCCCGACCGACAGTGACGCCATTGCGACCACCCTCGCGAAGGCCTTTCACGACGACCCGGTCAAGCTCCATCTGTTGGGGGGCAAAGTGGTGCCGCAGGAAAAGGTGAAGCCGTTCTTCACGACGTTCCAGAAGATTCAGCTACCGCACGGTCACGTGTACACCACACCGAACCATGAGGCAGCGGCAATCTGGGCGCCGCCGGATCACTGGAAGATTCCGTTCACCACGGTGCTCAAGAACACCCCGACGTTCTTGAAGCTGTACGGTTTGCGGCTGATCCCGAATCTCGGGGTGCTGTCGATGATGGAGAAGATCCACGGCGAAGTCGAGTTCCCGCACTACTACCTCGAGATCATCGGCACTGACCCTGCGCATCAGGGCAAAGGCTTCGGAGCCGCGTTGATGCAGCCGATGGTCGACCTGTCCGACGAGGAGGGGGTTGGGATGTACCTGGAGAGCTCGAAGGAATCGAACGTCGCGTTCTACGGCCGGTTCGGCTTCGAAGTCCGCAAGGTGCTGCACCTGAAGAACGGCCCGGACATGTGGACGATGTGGCGTAGGCCCCGCTGAGTCACTGAACGAGTGCGCTCGCTACTGTCGCCACCTGAGGAACGAGAGCGACACAGGGGGTCGGCTGATGGCTGAAGTACATGGTTCATGTGATCCGCGTTTCGAAGCGATGCGTGCGGTGCTCGGTGGCAGCCTCGACTCCGGTGAGGACGTGGGTGCCTCGGTGGCCGTGATGTTGGATGGCGAGATGGTCGTCGACCTGTGGGGAGGGTTCGCCGACGAGGCGTGCACCGCAGCGTGGCAGTCGGACACGATCACCAACGTGTGGTCCAGTACGAAGACGATGATGGCGTTGAGCGCGCTCATGCTGCACAGTCGCGGCCAACTGGACTTCGACGCCCCGGTCGCCCAGTACTGGCCGGAGTTCGCCGCCAACGGCAAGGAAGGCGTGCTGGTGCGCCACCTCATGTCCCACACCTCGGGCGTCTCGGGGTGGGCGCAACCGGTCGAGGTGGCCGACATCTACGACTGGGAGAAGAGCACTTCGATGCTTGCCGCGCAGGCCCCGTGGTGGGAGCCGGGCACCGCCAGCGGCTACCACGCCTTGAACCAGGGGCACCTGGTCGGCGAAGTGATTCGTCGTATCACGGGCATGAAGCTTGGCGAGTTCTTCCGCACGCAGGTGGCCGAGGTCGTCGGGGCCGACTTCCACATCGGTCTTGCGCCGAGCGAGTTCGGGCGCATCGCGAACGTCATCCCGCCGCCGCCACTGCCCATCGATCTGTCGACGCTCGACCCGAACATGGTGGTCGTCAAGACGTTCACCGGACCTGCCCCGCAGGCAGAGACCTCGTGGACCTCCGAATGGCGTCAGGCCGACATCGGCGCAGCGAACGGTCATGGCAACGCGCGCTCGATGGCACTCGTGCAGAGTGCCATCAGCAACGGTGGTGTCGTGAACGGGGTGCGGCTGCTGGAACTGTCGTCCATCGACCAGATCTTCCGCGAGCAGGCAAACGGCGTCGACCAGGTGTTGATGATGCCGATGCGCTTCGGAATCGGCTATGGGTTACCCGGCGAGATGATGCCGCTGCCGCCGGACCGTCGCATCTGCTTCTGGGGTGGCTGGGGTGGGTCTCTCGTGATCAACGACCTCGACAACCGCATGACGTTCACGTTCGCGATGAACAAGATGGGGTCAGGGACCGTCGGCGACAATCGTGCGTTCTCGCTGTTGGCGGTCGTGTTGGGAGCACTCGGCTGACCTGTGCCGTTCAGTGGCCGTGCCGTTCAGTGGCCAGGGTCGAAGGCGACTGGCATCCGGGACGGCCCGAAGATGCCGACACCCTCGGGCTTCCATTCAGTGGGCCCGTCGAGGCGCAGGTTGGGCAACCGCTGCGCGAGCAGCGGAAGGGCTTCCTGCAGTTCGGCGCGGGCCAGTGATTGGCCGAGGCAGTAGTGGATGCCGGAACCAAACGTGAGCTGCGGTTGGTCGCTCTTCTGGGAGGTGATGTCGAACCCCTCGGGCTCGGTGAACACCTTCGCATCGCGGTTCGCTTCGGCGATGCCGACGCCGATGAACGTGCCCGCCGGGAACAGCACACCGCGGTACTCGATGTCGACGCTGGCGAAACGCGCGGTGCCGCGGACGGCACCGAAGAACCGCATGGTTTCCTCGACGGCTCGCTGGGCGAGTTCGGGTCGCTCGGCCAGGAGCGCCCACTGGTCGGGGTGTTCCGCAAAGAGCGCGAGCGCACAGCCGAGCTGATTGCGGGTGGTGTCGGTGCCTCCGATGATGACCGCGTTGACCATCATCACCAACTCGCCGGTGCTCAGCCGGTCGCCTGCTTCCTCCATCGCGATCAGGTCGGTCAGCAGGTCGTCAGCGGGCTTGTCGCGGCGGTCGGCGATCAGCGCGCGGGTGTATTCGTCCAGTTCCTCCTGCGTGCGCATGATGAGGTCCAGCTTGCTCGCCATGTCGATGGAGAAGATCTCCAGGATGTCGTTGGCCCAGCGGCTGAACAGCTGCCAATCCTTCTTCGGTGCGCCGAGCAGCTCGCAGATGATCGGGATGGGGTACGGCTCGCAGATGTCGGCGGCTATGTCGGCGCGCCCGGTTGGTGCCACGCGGTCGACGAGTTCGTTGATCACGTTGCGCATCGTCGGGCGAAGCCGCTCGGTCTGACGCGGCGAGAAGGCGGGCGCCACCAGGCGCCGGAGACGAAGGTGCACGTCGCCCTCGGCGGAGAGGATGCTGACGTTCTGGCGTTCGAGGAATCGTTCGTCGGTGACACCCATCATTTCTGGAAGACGGCCGACGGCGCTGTGCCACCGCTTGTCGCGAAGGATCCCTGTGACGTCCTCGTAGCGCCACACAGTGAACCCGAACAGGCTGCGGGCGAGCCAAGCGTCATCGGGGAACTGCAGCTTGCTGGCATGCCGCTCGTCGAACGACGTGTCGTCCGGGGAGATGGTCGGCAGGTCGAGCTCGTGCACCAGGGTGGCCATTCCGCAACGCTACGCGCGTAGTGGTCTCCCGGGCTCATCCGAGTGGGTACTCACACCCCGGGGTGTGAGTACCCACTCGGATGGCAGCGACGCACTCGGACCGGTCGCGACGCACTCGGACCGGTCGCGTGGCACTCGCACGGGTGGTGGAGGCTTCAGGCGGAGGTGAGGGCAGTGGCAGGGTCGACGAAGGTGGCGTTCAGGAACTCGGCGACCGGTGCGTTGGTGACGTGGCCCCTGTGCGTGTTGAGCCCGTGGGCCAACGAGTTGTCGCGGGCACACGCGGCGGCGACGCCGTGCACCGCAAGGTCGAGTTGGTAGGGGAGCGTGGCGTTGGTGAGCGCATAGGTGCTGGTGTGCGGCACGGCGCCTGGCATGTTGCCGACGGCGTAGTGCAACACTCCGTGCAGCTCGTAGACGGGCGCCTCATGGGTGGTCTCGTGGATCGTTTCGATGCAGCCACCCTGGTCGACCGCCACGTCGACGATGACGGCGCCGGGCTTCATCGTTCGCACCATGTCCTGCGTGACAACAACGGGGGCACGACCGCCCGCGACCAGCACGGCACCGATGACCAGGTCGGCGTCGGCGATGTTGCGTTCCAGCGCCCCGCGGTTGGAGGCGAGCGTCACGATGCGGCCCTTGTTGATCTGATCGACCCAACGCAGCCGGTCGAGGTTCTTGTCGAACAGCACGACTTCTGCCTCCATGCCAGCGGCGATCCATGCCGAGTTCCAGCCGACGTTGCCCGCGCCGAGCACGACGACCTTGGCAGGTTGCACGCCTGGCGCGCCACCCATCAGGACGCCGCGCCCGCCGTTGTGACGCTCCAGGTAGTGGGCGCCCATCTGCGGGGCCAGGCGGCCGGCCACTTCGCTCATCGGTGCCAGCAGCGGCAGCGCGCCGCCGGCAAGCTGCACCGTCTCGTACGCCAAGGCGGTCGTGCCCGCGGCGATGAGCGCCTTCGCCACCTCCGGGTACGCGGCCAGGTGCAAGTAGGTGAACAGCGTCAGGTCGGCGCGCAGGTACGCGAACTCCTCCGCCTTGGGCTCTTTGACCTTGACGACCATCTCCTGGCCCCACGCATCTGCGGCCGTGGGGACGATGGTGGCGCCCGCAGCGCGATAGTCGTCGTCGCGGAAGCTGGCACCTTCGCCGGCACCGGTCTCCACGAAGACGCCGATGCCGTGGCGCTCGAACTCGCGCACGCCATCCGGCGTCATCGCCACGCGATACTCCTGCGTCTTGATTTCCTTGGGCACACCCAACGTGCGAATTCCGGCGGTCGTGGTCATGGTGGCATTATCGGCGCGGGCCGGCCGTTGATCAACGGCTGATTCTCGGGCAAGATGCCGACGTGACCATTGAATCATCGGCACTTGATCGGCTCGACCGGCGAATCATCGACATCCTGCGGACCGAGGGTCGGATCAGCTGGAAAGAGTTGGCCGACCGGGTGCACCTGGCGCCCAGTTCGGTGGCTGATCGAGTGCGGCGGCTGGAGTCAGTGGGGGTCATTCGCGGCTACCACGCCCGCATCGAGCCCAGTTCGCTCGGTCGAGACGTACGAGCAGTGGTCGACGTGGCCTTGCCGCCGGGCACTGATCCAGCTGACTTCGAATTGCGGTTGGCGCAGCGCGACGAAGTGGCGCTGGCCATGTACGTGACCGGGCCGGCGGACTACACGATCATCGTCGACTGTGCGGGGGCAGAAGGTCTGGACGCGTTCATTCGTTGGCTCAAAGCCGAAGGCGGCGTCGCTCGCACCGAGAGCAAGTTCGTTCTTCGGCCCGTCACCATCTGACTCATCGCATCCGACTGACTACCATCTGGTCCGAGCGCATCGAGGCGCTCCGACACAAGGGAATCGATCCACGTGAAGGCGTTCAAGAACTTCGTCAATGGTGAGCATGTCGAGGCGGCCGATGGCCGCACCACCAATGTGGTCAACCCGGTCACCGGTCAGGTGTACGCAACGGCGCCCCTCTCGGCGCAGGCTGATGTCGACGCGGCGATGGGCGCCGCCGCGACCGCCTACGAGAGCTGGCGCGAGACCACACCCAGCGAGCGTTCGCTGGCACTGTTCCGCATTGCCGACGCTGTGGAAGCGCGGGCCGAAGAGTTGATCGGCCTCGAAGTCGAGAACTGTGGCAAGCCGACGCACCTCGTGCGCAGCGAAGAGATTCCGCCGATGGTCGACCAGATTCGCTTCTTCGCCACCGCTGCCCGCCACCTCGAAGGCAAGAGCGCCGGCGAGTACATGCGCAACATGACGTCCATCGTCCGCCGCGAGTCCATCGGCGTCTGCGCCCAGGTGGCGCCGTGGAACTACCCGATGATGATGGCCGTCTGGAAGTTCGCCCCTGCCCTGGCGGCCGGCAACACCGTCGTCCTCAAGCCCAGCGACACGACGCCGGCGACCACCGGCCTGCTGGCCGAGATCGCGGCCGAGTTCCTGCCCGCCGGTGTGTTCAACGTGATCTGCGGCGACCGCGACACGGGCCGCCAGATGGTGCTGCACGAGACGCCCGCAATGGTCAGCATCACCGGCTCGGTTCGCGCTGGCATGCAGGTGGCGGAAGGCGCGTCGCACAGCCTGAAACGAGTGCACCTGGAGCTTGGTGGCAAGGCACCCGTCGTCGTCTTCGACGATGCCGACCTCGCCGCGGCGGCGGAGGGCATTGCGATCGCCGGCTACTTCAACGCCGGCCAGGATTGCACTGCGGCAACACGGGTGATTGCCTCGCCCGGGATCTACAAGGATCTGGTTGCGGCACTGGCGGAGCAGGCCAAGGGCACTCGCACCGGCAATCCCGACGATGAAGAGGTGCTCTACGGGCCTGTCAACAATGCGAACCAGCTGGCTCATGTCAGCGGCCTCGTGGGGCGCACGCCGTCGCATGCGAGCGTGGTTGCGGGAGGCAGTGCCGTCGGTGGTGACGGCTTCTTCTTCCAGCCGACCGTCATCGCCGACCTACGCCAGGACGACGAGATGATCCAGAACGAGATCTTCGGCCCGGTCATCACAGTCCAGCAGTTCAGCGACGAGGAGGAAGCGGTGCGCTGGGCCAACGGCGTCGAGTACGCGCTGGCCAGCAGCGTGTGGACGAAGGACTTCGGTCGCGCGATGCGGATGGCCAAGCGTCTCGACTTCGGTTGCGTGTGGATCAACACGCACATCCCGCTGGTCGCCGAGATGCCGCACGGTGGGTACAAGAAGTCGGGTTACGGCAAGGATCTCAGCTCGTACGCGCTGGACGACTACACACGCATCAAGCATGTGATGGCCAACCTCGACAGCTGAGTGCCGGCCCTCACCTCGAGATGTCAGTGGGCGCCCCAGGTGAATGTCTGCTTCACCAGGTCGAGATAGATGAAGGTCTCGGTGCTGCGCACACCCTTCACGCTGCGAATGCGGTTGGTCAGGTCCAACAGCTCGCCATCGTCGGCAACGACCACTTCTGCCATCAGGTCGAATGAACCGGCGCTGACCACGAGATAGTCGATGTCCCGCATGGCCTGCAGCGTCTTGGCAATGTCGTCGGTCGGGCCTTCTGTCCGCACGCCGATCATGGCCATTCGGCGCTTGCCGTGCGACAGCGGGTTGGTCACCGCGACCACCTGCATCACACCAGAGTCGATCAGCCGCTGCACTCGCTGACGCGCTGCTGCTTCGGACAAGCCAACTGCTGCGCCGAGCCTGGTGTAGGGCACCCTGCCGTCGCGCTGCAACTCTTCGATGATCGCCCGATCTGTCTCGTCGATCTGTGTTCCCATTCGATCCATCGCTACGGATACTGGCCCCCAGCGACTGATTTCGCAAGGTGTTCCGTGGCGCGCACGATGTTCATCAACGGTTTCCTTGCATGTTGGCTGCTGTCCATGACACGGTGAGCCACTGATGCGCACCCATCTGATTCACCAGCGCCACGCTGGATGTGCCTACACTCTGCCCCCGAACGGCATGGCATGGAACGGCATGGCCGCGACCTTCAGCGGGGGAAATATGTGGCAGGGTAGATGTGGGCAGGTCGCCCACCTTGATTTCTCGGGGGAGACAGCGTGACGGACACGACATCAATGTCGGTCAGCAGCGAAGAAAAGGGTGAGCGAGGCTCCGTCGAGCTGCAGAACGTCACCAAGGCCTTCGGGTCGATGGTCGCGGTCGATGGTTTGAACCTTTCGGTCAAACCGGGTGAGTTTCTGTCATTGCTCGGCCCGTCCGGCTGCGGCAAGACCACCACCTTGCGGATGCTTGCCGGGTTCGAGCAGCCCGACGAAGGCCACATCCGCATCAGCGGCCAGTACGTGCAGGGCATTCCCCCGTACAAGCGCGACGTCAATACCGTCTTTCAGCACTACGCGCTGTTCCCGCACATGACTGTCGCCGAGAACGTTGCCTACGGGCTTCGGCAAAAAGGTGTCCCCAAGTCGGAGGTCGGTGTTCGGGTCCGCGAGGCATTGGACATGGTCAAGATGAGCAAGCTCGCAGAGCGCAAGCCGCGACAGATGTCTGGTGGCCAGCAGCAGCGGGTGGCGGTTGCCCGAGCGCTGGTGAATCGGCCCAGTGTGTTGCTGCTCGACGAGCCCCTCGGCGCGCTCGATCGCAAACTTCGCGAGGAGATGCAGATCGAGTTGAAATTGCTGCAGAGCCAGCTCGGCATCACCTTCGTGTTCGTCACGCACGACCAGGAGGAGGCCATGAGCATGAGCGATCGCATCGCCATCATGCTCGAGGGCCACGTCGAACAACTTGCGGACCCTGAGACCGTGTACGAACGTCCGGCTTCGGCGTTCGTGGCGGGGTTCGTCGGACGCAACAACTTTTGGAAGGGCGTCGCGACGAACGACGGTGTGGTCGCTGACGACGGCACAGTGTTCGTGGTGGCCAAGCCCGATGAGCAAGTTGCGGTAGGCGAGCCTGCGCTGGCGGCTGTTCGTCCGGAGAACTTCCAACTCGTCACGCAGGACCCGGGAGGCGGACGGAACTCGATTGCCGGGTCGGTCGCGAGCGTCGCTCACTTCGGCGACACCCTGCAGTACGTCGTACGCACCGGCAGCCGCGACGTGCTCGTTCTGACGCCGCGCGCCAACGCACCGAGGTTGTCGATCGGTGATGCCGTGTGGTGCACGTTCACCGCCGCAGACGTGTATTCCTTCTCCGCCCGTCAGGCCGGCCTTGTCATGGCCGAGCCTTCGGTCGAAGCCGCACACTGAGCACACACCCTTCGTTCCAACAGAAGCAATTTTCTCCCACCACCAATTTCTCCCACCACCAAGGAGCAACCAAATGGCCTCACAGCCTGAACCCATCAAGATCCTCGCCCCCGCCAGTTTCCGCGAGAAGCTGAGCCGTCGATCCCTTTTCCAGGTCGGTGGCGCGGCCGCGGGCCTGGCAGTCATCGCGTCTGCATGCGGAGATGACAGCACTTCGTCGAGCAATACGTCCGGTAGCTCGGGCTCCGTTGCCGGCAGCGACACCACCGTCGCTGCGGCAGCGCCCGGTACACAGGCGTCAGGCGACTGGGGCCGAGTGATCAACAAGTCGAGCGGAACCCTGTCGATGTACACCTGGGGCGACTACAACGACCCCGAGATCGTCGGCGCGTTGGCAGACACCGACCTCGGTGTGTCGATGAAGGTCGACTACTACGCCAGCAACGAGGACTTGATCACCAAGCTCTCCACCGCCGGCGACTCCAGCGGTTTCGACATCGTGGTTCCCACCGGCCCGTTCATCCCGCAGATGGTCGAGAAGGGCTTGCTCGAGAAGTTCGACAAGTCGTTGCTCCCGAACATCGTCAACGTCGATCCGCTGTATCTCGCTCGGGACTGGGACCCGGGCAACGAGTATTCCGTGTGCAAGGACTGGGGCAGCACCGGCTGGATGTACGACACCACCCAGATCACGAAGGACATCGCCACTTGGCAGGACTTCATGGACGCGTGCATGAACGAGGCCAGCGGCAACTGCTCGATGCTCGACAGCGCACCGAACCTCCTCGGCATGTACTTCTGGGCCAACGGAATCGACTGGACCACCGAGAAGACCGAGGACTACGACGCTGCCGAGAAGTACCTCGTCGACCAGGTCGCCTCGAACATCAAGGCGTTCGACAGCTACCCGAGCACCGCCCTGGCCGAGGGTTCCTATGCACTGTCGATGATCTGGAACGGTGACGCCCGCCAGGCGTTCGTACGCATCAAGGATGCAGGCGGCAACCCGGCAGATTGGAAGTGGGTGCTGGGCGCGCCAGCGACCGAACTGTGGATGGACAACTACTGCATCCCGGTCGGTGCGCCGAACCCCGAAGCGGCCCACGCCTGGATCAACTGGTTGCTGATCCCCGAGATCTCGATCAAGGACCTCAACTACCACGGCTACCACAGCGGAATGAAGAACATGCCGAAGCTGATCTCGGAGCTGCTGCCCGACCTGGTCAACGGCGACATGATCTTCTTCACCGACGATCAGGTGAAGAGCATGCAGACAGGTGCCGTCAACACGGCGCAGGACCGCATCACTGCGGTGTACGACAAGATCAAGGCCAAGGCCGCAGGCTGACGGTGTCGTCCACGATCGCTCCGACAGCGAAGAGGAGGTGGCGGGGGCCGAAGTTCGCCCTCGCCATCCCCTCGATGGTCTGGTACACGCTGTTCTTCATCGTGCCGATCGCGTTCATCGTCGTGTACTCCTTCGGGACGAAGGACTCGACGCAGCGGATCCCGGTAGACCTCGGCAACCTGACGATCAGGAACTACACCGAGATCTTCAAGGGCCCGGCGCTGAAGACGTTCAAGCAGACGCTGAAGATCGCGATCCTGGCCACCACCCTCTGCCTCGTCATTGGCTTCCCGGTGGCGTACTTCCTGGCCTTCAAGGTGAAGGAGAAGTGGCGGGCACTGCTGTTGGCCCTCGTGGTGATCCCCAGCTTCACCAGCTTCCTGATCCGTACCATTGCGTGGCGGATCCCGCTGTCCCCCAACGGGCAGCTGTCGAAGTGGTTGCAGGACGTGGGTCTGATCGACCAACCGATCGCGATATTGCAGACGGCCTCGGCGGTACAGCTGGCGATCGTCTACAACTACCTCGGCTTCGTGATCCTGCCGTTGTTCGTCGCGCTCGATCGCATCGACATTCGTATGCGGGAAGCCAGCAAGGATCTCGGTGCCGGTCGCTTCGCGACGTTCATGGGGGTCACGCTGCCGCTGGCCGGCCCCGGCATCGCGGCGGCGGTTCTGCTGACGTTCATTCCGATGTGCGGCGACTACATCACCGCCACGGTGCTCGGCGGTGCCAAGGGCAACATGATCGGCGCCATGATCGCCAGCCAGTTCAGTGGCTCGCAGAACTGGTCCGCCGGTGCAGCGATGGCCGTCTTGATGATCATCGCCGTGCTGCTCACTCTTGCGATCGGCGCCGGCCTGTTCGTGCTCATTCGACTCATCGCCCGCAGGTCGTCCGGCCTTTTCGATGGTGTGCGCCAGCAGCTCTACGAGCGCCGCATGCAGTCAGCGATCTCGGCGACCGGCGAACACCGTCAGCGCCGCGATTGGTTCCAGCCGGCCGCTGCCCTCTGGACGTTGCTGGTGTTGTTGTTCATGTTCGTCCCCATCGTGCTGGTCATCCTCTATTCGTTCAACAGCGGTGGCTCCTTGACGATCTGGGCCGGGGGCTTCACCACCGATTGGTGGGGAAGGTTGTTCCGTGCCGATGAGACGCTCTCGATGCTGATCGCGTTCTTTGCGATCCTCATCGTCGGCATCGCGTTGCCCCACGTCGTGCGGCTCGTGACCGGCAAGCGCAACCGCCTCCTGTCACGCTGGTCGGGCCCGGTCGCCTTCGTCGTGGCGCTGGTCTATGCAGGGGAGACCACCAACTGGTTCCGCGACATCTTTCGCGACGTCAACGTCGGCGATGCGATGCGCAACTCGTTTCTCGCTGCCATCGGCGCCACCATCATCTCGGTGGTCATCGGTGGCCTCGCGGGCACGGCCCTCGCCCGTCGCCCGGGCAAGTGGACCGTGGTGTTCATGGCGATGATCTTCCTGATCCTCGTCACCCCGGAGGTCATGGACGCGATCTCGCTGTCCACGTGGTTCCCGTGGCTCGGCGACAATGTGCCAATCATCGGCAACCAGTTCAACCGTGGCAGCTCGGGCCCATTCGCGTTTGGCATCTACCGCTTGTGGGTGGGTCAGTCGCTGTACGCCTCGGCCGTGGTCACGCTCATCGTGCGCGCCCGTCTGGCGGGTCTCGACGAGTCGTTGGAGGAAGCTGCCGCCGACCTTGGTGCACCGCCGGCTCGTGCGTTCCGGCAGATCACTCTGCCGCTCATCTCGTCCGCACTGATGGCTGGTGCGCTGTTGTCGTTCACGCTGTGCATCGACAACACGGTCATCTCTGCGCTGATCTCCGATGCCGGTTCATCCACCTTCCCGGTGGCGCTGCTCAGCGCGGTGAAGAGCACCATCAAACCGTTCTGGGGTGTCGGTGCTGTCGTGCTGTTCCTGATCACGATGTCAGCATTGGGCTTCGTTGCGTCGGTACTGCGCAAGTCGGGTGAGTCGTCGGGGCAGATCGCCGCGATGGTGGCCGGCGGCTGACACTTCCTCATGCGAGTCGTTGTTGTCGGTGCTGGCCTCGCTGGTCTGCGCGCCACGGAGGTGCTGCGGGCTGCTGGTTGCGATGTCTCGTTGATCGAGGGCGGTCATCGACCGGGCGGCAGGGTGCGCTCGGTGCGGGCACCGTTCGCAGCGGGACAGGTAGCCGAGAGCGGTGCCGAGTGGATCGATTCGATTCATGCGCGACTGCTGGAGCAGCTGGATCGCTTCGGGATCGAACGGCTGGGAGCCGGCGAGCAGTGGACCACCATTCGTCGCTGGATTCATCGCAACGGCGAGTTGCTGGGTCCCCATCAGGTGCGTGCTGCCGAGCCCGGGGTGTACGACGAGCTCGACGAGTTCGACCGCATTGTGGAGGCAGCGGCGCACGGCATTGCCGACCCGTCTCGTCCGTGGATGCACCCTGATGCGGGGGCGTTGGATGGGCAGTCGCTGGCCGACGTGGCCGAGCAAGCACAGTTGGGGGAGCTCGCGCAACTCTTCAAATCGCGCGACTCGCAGGGCGAGTTCGCCGAGGAGCCGGGCCGCGTATCGCTGCTGTTCGTGGCGCAACAGCGGGCGTATCACGCGCTGCACAGCTCGGGCGTCACGGTGAAGTCACACCGCGTGGCCGGCGGGTTCAGCGCCGTCGCAGAAGGCATGGCTGCGCCGATGGGCGACGTGTTGACCTTTGGCGAGCACCTGGTGGGCATCGAGCAGGACGCCGATGGGGTGGTCGTGTCTACCGACCGACGCACGCTGCGCGCCGACCACCTGGTGATTGCGTGCTCGCTGGTGCCGCTCCGTAAGGTGGCCTTCCACACCGCCCCGCCGCCGGCACTGCGGTCGGCGATCGACGATCTGGGCTACGGCACCGTCACCAAGACAGCCGTGCAGTGGCCGAGGAGGGCATGGCCGGCGGGCTACGCGACGACCTCCGGCAAGGCTCAGCGCGTCTACGAGCCCACGATCGACCAGCCAGGTGAACCTGGCGTGCTGATGGCCTACTGCGGCGGCGATGGTGGTCGCGAGTGGGCTCGGCTGTCGGCGGCTGACCGCATTGCGTTGGCCGCTCGCGAGATGACGGCCATGCACCATCTCAGCCATGCGCCGCTGGACGGCTTCTCGCGGGCGTGGAGCAACGAATCTCGCTTCGGCGGCTCGTACGCGGTGTACGAGCCTGGGCAGGTGACGGCACATTGGCGGGTGCTGCGCGAGCCGTGGGGCCGGGTCCATCTGGCCGGCGAACACGTCGCAGACTGCACTGGTTACATGGAGGGCGCGCTGGAGAGCGGAGAAAACGTCGCTGCCCGGATCGTGGGCGCCGGATAGCCTTTCGGCATCATGTCCGCTCATCACCATGCCAAGTAGTTCCGCACCCCGCGTGGCGCTGGCTCCCGAGGGTGCGCCCAGCTGGATGGCCGACGCGATCACAGCGGGCGGCGGGCAGCTGGTGCCTCTTGCCGATGCGGAGGCGCTGGTGTGGGGTGCGCCACGGGACCCTGAGGCGTTGCGCCATGCCCTGCACGACGTGCCGGGCCTTTCATGGGTGCAGTTGCCGTTTGCCGGCATCGAGACCTTTGTCGATCTGGTCGACGATGAGCGCGTGTGGACGTGCGGCAAGGGCGTCTATGCCGAACCGGTCGCAGAGTTGGCGCTGACGCTGGCACTGGCCGGCCTGAGGCATCTCGGCTCGTACGTGCGTGCCACCCAATGGCAACGCCCGCACGGTCGCAACCTGATCGGCGCGAACGTCACCATCCTCGGCGGCGGAGGCATTGCCGAGCACCTGTTGCGGCTGCTCGCCCCGTTCGACTGCCACGTGACAGTCGTGCGCAACCGTGTCGCCGACATGAAGGGCGTCGATGATGTTCTGGAGCCGGACCGTTACGTCGATGCGTTGGCAGGGGCCGACGTGGTGTTCCTGGCGTTGGCGCTGACCCCCGAAACCGACGGCATGATCTCCCGCTCCGAGCTGGAGCAGATGTCGCCTCACACGTGGATTGTCAACGTTGCTCGCGGTCGCCACATCGTCACCGAGGATCTGGTGTGGGCGCTGCAGAACGACATCATCGGTGGTGCTGCCCTCGACGTCACCGACCCCGAACCGTTGCCCGTCGACCATCCGTTGTGGTCGCTGCCGAACTGCATCATCACGCCGCATGTCGGCAATACGCCGAAGATGGCAATCCCGCTGCTCTCCGAACGCATCACGGCCAACGTTCGCCGTTTCGCCGCGGGCGAGCCGCTGATCGGGCCGATCCATTTCGAGCTCGGGTACTGACTGGCGATGAGTCTTCACCAACCGATGTCGGTCTCCGCGGGTTCGATTGCCGGCGCATTTGCCGACTCGGATCGTCGGTCCGTGTTCGCAGCCGTACAGCTCGGAGCCGCACACGTCGACGAGGTGGTGGCGGTGACCGGGCTCTCGGTCGCGCAGGTGGGCAAGGCACTGGGCAAGCTCGTCGGCGTCGGCCTGGTCACTGCTGGCGGAGGCCGATTGACCGTTGTCGCCGAGGTGTTTCAGCAAGCGGCGCGCGTGGCGTTGGCCCGCCCGGCTTTGACCGAGCACGACTCGCTGCCGGCCGGCGACCGAAAGGTGATGAATGCGTTCGTCGTCGATGGGCGGCTGCAGTCGATTCCGTCCTCGCCCGGCAAGCGGTTGGTGATTCTCGATTGGTTGGCGCAGCTCTTCGAGCCGGGTGGGCACTACAGCGAGGCGATGGTCAACCTCACGCTCGGCCAGCGGCATGCCGACACGGCAGCGCTTCGGCGCTATCTGGTCGACGAGGGCTTCCTCGATCGCGAGGCCGGCGTGTACTGGCGTACCGGTCGCAGCATCGTGAACGAATCCGCGAGCTGATCATCAATTCTCATCGCACCCACTACGACACGCTCGGTGCTGCCCGCAATGCGTCCTTCGACGAGATTCGTACGGCGTATCGTCGTGCCGCCCGGGCCAATCATCCCGACACGCATGGCGAGTCCAGCGCCGCACGAATGGCGGCCATCAACGAGGCCTGGCGGGTCGTTGGTGATCCACAGCGACGGCGGACGTACGACCTGTCGTTGGCAGACCCGGTGAACGCGCGCTCGGTGCGCGAGAGCGAAGCGCCGGCGGCGGAGTTCATCGAGCCGCGAGTTGACCCGCTCGCCCGCTATCAAGACCCGCCGCGGTTCCCGTGGCGGCTGATGGCGTGGATGGCGACGGGAGGTGTTGCGCTGGTGGTGCTCGGTGTGCTGACCGCCGGCGACCCGGTGCCACCGAAGGTCGACAACGTGCTGAACCCCGGTGATTGCGTGATCATCGAAGCGAACGGTGACGCCGCTGAACGCATGTGTACCGACCAACACGACGCGACCGTGACCGTTCTGCTGACCTTGAACGAACGGTGCCCCGAGGGCACCGAACCCCACCGCGATCGTCAAGGCCTGGGCACCGCCTGCCTCCTGCTCGACTAGCGAGCCGTGTCACCCTTCTCCGCCCTTGGGCGGGTAACCGTGACGAAACCGGCGCCCCCACCCGCCCATGGGCGGTGAAAGGTGTCATATCCGCAAGCAGTTTCGCCGCTGCTCGGCGGTTGTCAGCGAGACGTTGGCTGCTAGTCTTGCGCTGCCATTGAGGGCGATTAGCTCAGTCGGCTAGAGCGCTACGTTCACACCGTAGAGGTCATGGGTTCGAGCCCCGTATCGCCCACTCGCAAGGCCCCGCTGCGGCGGGGCCCTTGTCGTCTTCGGGTGCTTGTCTCTTGTTTGGCAGGTCGGGCGAGTAGTTTCGGCACATGGCGCGATTGTGTGAGCGACCTGGCTGTTCGCAGCCAGCGGAGGTGATGTACGGCATCGACGCCGAACACCTCGTCGTCTGGATCGAATCGCTGGATGGTGCACAGTCCTATCGCGCCGGCGTGCTGTGTCGCCGGCACGCCGACTCCATGGTCGTACCGCTGGGTTGGATGCTGGACGATCGCCGCGATCCGGTGCCGCGCCTCTTCAAGACGCGCGAGGCGGCCCCGCCCGCCGCCCCGCGTGCACGGCGCCATCGTTCGCACGCCTCACGCGACGAGACCGGCCAGCTCTCGCTGACCGATCCCGACCGTGTTGTTGCCGAATCCGCCGAGGTACCTGGGGTGTCGGCTGCTGCTGCTGCTGCGCCGCACGAGCCCGATGAGCCGTCGGCGCCCTGGAAGCCGGTGTTCGACCAGCGCGACGACCTCGACGGATTACTCACCGCTCGTAGCCCGCTGCTGTCGCGGGCCTTCGGCAAGCGTGATCTACCGCCGAGTTAGTCGGCGCAGTTGGTGGCGGCCCAGGTCTCGACCTTGGACAGACGCTCGGTGAGACGAGTGCTGATCTTGTCCAGGCGGGCAAGGCGACCGTCGATCTGCTCGACGCGATCCTCATCACCGTTGGCCTCGGCCTCCGCACGCCGCTCCTCGAGCATCGGAAGGCGCTCGGCGATCCGCGACTGAATGTCGGCGGCACGGGCCTGGACTTCGTCGACCTTGTCGCACTTCTCCTGGGTGGTGAGGTGCTCGCGACCTCCGCCGCCGTTGCCCTGGCCTGCGGCCGAGGCAATTGCACCGAAGGCGAGAGTGCCGCTGAGCACGATGGTGGTGAATCCGACGATGAGCTTCTTGCGCTGTTGCATGATGTGTGTCCTTTGTCTGTCCGCGAAGGCGGGGGGTTGATGGCGTCACTCTGGGCGCAGGGTGTGATGAATCTGTGAGCGATCCGTCATCGATCAGCGATACTGCAGCTCATGGATGTCCATGCGACGCTCGACGCTCCCTGCGGTGCCGACCAACTGTTCGCGTACGTGGACGATCTCGCGCACTACCCGCTGTGGATGGATCTCCTGCATCGCGTCGAGCCGGCCGGGATCGGCGAGCTGGCGTGGCACGTGGAGCTACGTGCACGAGTCGGGCCGTTCGCTCGTAGCAAGCGCCTCCGAATGCGTCGCGCCCTACACGACCCTGCCGCTCATCGCGTGGTGTTCGAGCGGGCCGAGGCAGACGGCCGCACACACAGCCCCTGGGTCTTGCGCGCCGAAGTGTTGGAACACGACGGAACCAGCACATTGCACATGCACCTGCACTACGGCGGTGCGCTGTGGACCGCTGGCGTGCTGGAGCGGGTACTGGCCGACCAGATCACGAACGGCCGCGAGCGGCTCACCGAGCTGGTGCGTTCCACGCACTGAGCCGGCCGTCGGCTCGTCGTTCCAGCTGCAGCGGCAGCCCGAAGCACTCGCTCAACGACTCGCCCGTCAACGTACGGTCCAGTGGACCCTTGGCGATTGCGTGGCCGTCACGCAGCATCAGCACATGAGTCATCCCGGGTGGCACTTCGTCGAGGTGATGGGTGACCAATACGAGCGGCGCTGCGGAAGGATCGAGCGTGAGTTCGCTGAGCGCCTGCACGAGGTGTTCCCGACCGCCGAGGTCGAGTCGCGCGCTCGGCTCGTCGAGCAACACGATGCCGGGCTCGTTCATCAGTGTGCGTGCCAGCAGCACCCGCTGTTGTTCGCCCGAGGAAACGGTGCCGAGCGACTTCTGTGCCGTCCAGGCCACGCCCATTCGCTCGAGGCATTGGGTTGCACGGGCCTCGTCGTCGGTGGTGTAGCGGTGCCACCAGGGTTCGAGCGCGGCGAACTTGGCAGTCATCACCACGTCCAGGCAGCGCAGCTCGGGGCGTAGCTGTGCAGCGAGGGATGCGGACAGATAACCGACCCGCCGACGAAGCTGGCGCACGTCGGTGCGGCCCAGACGCTCACCCAGCAGGTCGACAGTTCCGGCCGACGGATGCTCGTACATCGAGGCGATCCGCATCAGCGTCGTCTTGCCGGAACCGTTCGCGCCCAGGACCAGCCACCTCTCGCCGGCAGCGACTGCCCAGGTCAGCGGAGCCAGGATGTCGCGTCCGTCGCGGACGAAGGTCACACCAGACAGTTTCAGAACAGCGCCCATAGAGCCGATCACGATACGTGCACGGCACCACGAAAGAGAGCTGGGGTGAGGTGACGGAAACGAAAGTGCTGTCACCGGTAGTCTTGCGAACGATGCGACGCGCGCTGGTCTTCCTTGTCGGCCTTTGCGTGCTGGTTTCCGTCGTGCCTGGTCACCTGGCGCGCGCCGACGACACGGCTGCCGAGCAGGCGGCGAAAGAGATTGCCGACGCGCGTGAGCAGGCGAATGCGGCGGCCGACGCGTACTTCAACGCCGAGTCCACGCTGGACTCGCTGGGTATCCAAGCCCAGAGCCTGGAGGCCGAGGTCGCGGACCTGAAGGGTCAGGTGGCGGCGCTGCAGGAGAAGGTGCAGCGGGTTGCGATCAATCGCTTCACCCGCTCGGACACCACGACATCGCCCCTGCTCAACGGTTTTGCTACCCCCGAGGAGCAGATGCAGCTGGAAGCGCTGTCGGAGGTCATCACCGATACTTCCGCACGCGACTTCGATCTGTTCGAATCGCTGAATGATCAGCTGGCCGAGCAGCAGCAGGCCCTTGCCGACAAGCGCGACGAGACCGAGCAGCAAAGAGCAACTGCCGCGACCCTCCGCGACCAGGCCACGGCCGAAGTCGAGCGTCTCAAGGAGGTGGAGGGCGCCCGGCTCCAGGACGAAGCGGTCAAGAAGGCGCTGAAGGCCGAGGAGCGTGCTCGTGCGGCGGCTGCCATGGCTGCTGCGCAGGTGCCGTCGCCGACGTCGACGAACAACATCGACGGCTCCGACGATGTCGACGGTGGCAGCGGGGCACCGCAGACCACGCAACCGAGCAACGCCGGCAGTGGCGGGCAGACCGGTGCCGGTGGCGTCGGTGGCCGTCCTGGCGGTGCCGGTGGCAACGACTACGGCGGTCCCGATTGGGTGTGCCCGACCGGGGACTATCCAGTGTCGTTCGGCGACACGTGGGGGGCACCCCGCAGTGGGGGGCGTCGTCACGAGGGTGTCGACATGATCGGGCCGATCGGCACTCCGATCTTGGCTGTCGTGGACGGTTTTGCAACTGCCCGCAGCGCCGAACTGGGCGGCAACGTGCTGACACTGCAGGGCGCCGATGGCAACCGCTACTTCATGGGGCACCTCGACCATTACGGAAAACTGGGCGCGGTGAACGCCGGCGACGTCATTGCGTACATGGGCCAGACAGGCAACGCCCGGTTCAGTGTTCCGCACCTTCACATCGAGATTCACCCAGCAGGTGGGCCGGCAGTGAACTTGTACCCGACCGTGCGCGCTCACTGCTGACGCTTCGGTTCGGGCACTCGTTGATCCATCGGCAAGGCTGACGAGATGGCAGATGCGGCGACGAACGATCTGGCGGCGGCGCTCGCCGAGGTTCTTGCAGCCGATGTTGTCACCGACGTGGTTCGGCTCAGCGGGGGTGCATCTCGCGACACGTTTCGCTTCGTGGCCGATGATCGGCCCCTGATCCTGCAACGCCAGCGCAGTGGCGACGTTCGCGACATGAGCGTCGAGGCAATGGTGGTGCGCGCAGTGGGCGTCGCGGGCGCACCAGTGGCGCAATTGGTTGCGTCGTCGTCGGGGCCCTCGGAATTGGGCAGCGCGTTCATGATCATGACGGCTGTCGAGGGTGAGACGATCGCCCGCAAGATCCTGCGTGACGAGCAGTTCGCCCACGCCCGCGAAGTGCTGCCGGCGCAGCTCGGCGCGGCGCTGGCGCAGGTGCATGCAGTGGCGATCGATGGCCTGGCTGCGCTGCCACTGCTGGACCAGGTCAAGCAGTATCGCGAGGTTTTGGACCTGCTCGGTCAGCCGCATCCCACGTTCGAGCTCGTGTTCAAGTGGTTGGAAGCGAATCGACCGCCGGCGCGGCGGCCCGTGCTGGTGCACGGCGACTTTCGGTTGGGCAACGTCATCGTCGGGCGCGAAGGGCTGCGTGCCGTTCTCGACTGGGAGCTGGCGCACCTCGGAGACCCGATGGAGGACCTCGGTTGGCTGTGCGTGAGGGCCTGGCGGTTCGGCTCCGGATTGCCGGTTGCCGGAGTCGGCCAGTACGACCAGCTGTTCCGTGCCTACGAAGCTGCGGGCGGGGGAGCGGTCGACCCGGACGTCGTGCGCTGGTGGGAAGTGCTGGGCACCCTGAAGTGGGGGATCATGTGCATCGGCCAGGCCAACACGCACCTCACCGGTGCAGCCCGTAGCCATGAACTTGCTGCGATCGGTCGTCGAGTGTGCGAGAACGAGTACGACCTGTTTCTGGCCTTGGAGGGACGCTGGTGACTCTTGGCGACAACGGCAACCTGCACGACAACGGCAACCTGCACGACAACGGCAACCTGCACGACAACGGCAACCTGCACGACACGCCGTCGGCAGAGCAACTCGTCGAGTCGGTGCGCGAGTGGCTGGAACGCGACGTCCTTGCGGATACGACGGGTCGCCTTCAGTTCCACACCCGAGTTGCGGTCAACGTGCTGGCAATGGTCGAGCGTGAACTCCGATTGGGGCAGGGGCAGGCCGCGGCTCACGCCGTCCGTCTTGCCCAACTGGCTTGTGCGGACGATGCGGAGCTGGCTGCACGCATTCGCGAAGGGGCACTCGACGACCGCCTCGTCGAGGTTCGTGCGCTCGTGCTCGCCGATGTGCGCGACAAGCTGGCTGTGGCGAACCCGAAGTACCTGGCTGCTGATTAGTCGGTCGCGCGCTTGCGGCGCATGGTGACTGGTTGGCCTGCTGCCAGCTGACCGCAGGCAGCGTCGATGTCGGTGCCCCGGTTGCGGCGCACCGTGGCGTTGACCCCGAGGTCGGTGAGCAGCGTGTGGAACTGCGCCACGCGAGTCTTCGACGACCCGATGGTGGGGTAGCCAGGCGTCGGGTTCAGCGGGATCAGGTTGACGTGTGCCGGCAACCGGAAGCGACGGCAGAGCTTGGCCAGTTCGGCGGCATCGGAGTCGCGGTCGTTGACGCCTTCGATCATCGCCCACTCGAAGCTGAGGCGGCGCCCCTTGGCCTCCAGATAGTCGGCGCAGGCGCGCATCAGGTCGTCCAGCGGGTACCGCTTGTTGATCGGTACCAATTCGTCGCGCAACGTGTCGTTGGCTGCGTGGAGCGACACGGCGAGGTTGACCGGCAGCGGCCGTTCGGTGAGCTTGCGGATGCCGGGGATCAGTCCGACGGTACTGATGGTGATGTGTCGGGCAGACAACCCGATGGCACCATGCAGTCGTTCGACCGAGCCCCACACAGCGCCCTCGTTGGCCATTGGTTCACCCATGCCCATGAACACCACGTTGGCCAGACGGCGTTCCATCGAGCGCGCTTCGCGGGCAGCGACCACCACCTGCTCGACGATCTCGCCGACGGTCAGGTGACGGGTGAAGCCGGCTTGGCCCGTGGCGCAGAAGCCGCAGCCCATCGCGCAGCCGGCCTGGCTGCTGACGCACACGGTGACACGGTCGGGGTACACCATCAACACGGTCTCGATGCGGCTGCCGTCGTGCAGTTCCCACAGGTACTTCACGGTGTCGCCGTTTTCGTTGATCTGGCGTGTCACCTCGGTGAGCGAGATCGGCAGCTCAACCGCCAGCCGCTCGCGCAGCGCCTTGGGCACATTGCTGATCTCGCCCGGCGCCGCCAGCTGCGTGTACAAGCCCTCCCACACCTGGTCCAACCGATAGCGCGGCTCACCTGTCAGCAGCGCCGCGAACTCCTCGCGGTCGGGGGTGTAGAGCGTGGTGCTCACACGACCTCGGCGGCGAGTGCTTCATAGCTGGCAATGCGCTGACGGATGACGTCGAGGCTTGCCGTCCAGAACGCGCCATCGGTGACGTCGAAACCGAAGACCTGGCCGAGCTCCTCGGCGGTGTTCATGCCTGCCCGCGACAGTGCATCGTCGTAGTGAGCGCTGAACGCCTGCGGGTCCTGCCGATACTGGGCGAACAGGCCGAGGCCGAACAGCAGGCCATACGTGTACGGCCAGTTGTAGAAGTGTGGCCCGTAGTAGTGCGGCTTGACCGCCCACATGTAGGGGTGGGCGGTGCTCTGGGTGAGCCCGTCGCCGTAGGCGTCGGCTTGCGCCTGCAGCATCAGCTCGTTGAGCTCGCTGACGCCCAGCGTGCGTCGCTGGCGGCGAGCGAACACCTCGGTCTCGAACAGGAAGCGGCTACGGATATCGACCACCACCTGGGTCGACCCCTGCAGGTCGACGTCGAGTAGCGCCAGCCGGTCGCGGCCCTGCAGCCGCTGCAGGCCTTCCTCCACCACCAGCGTCTCGCAGAAGATGCTGGCCGTTTCGGCAAGCGCCATCGGCAGCGCTCGCTGTAGAGGCGTGCGATGGGCCAACTGTGTGTTGTGGTACGCGTGACCGAGTTCGTGGGCGGTGGTCTGCGCCGAGTCGACGCTGCCACTCCAGTTGAGGAACACCAGCGAACGGTCGCCGACGAATGGCATGCAGAAGGCGCCGCCGAGCTTGCCCGGGCGCGGACCTGCATCGATCCACTGTTCCTCCAGCGCCCGGTCGAGCAAGCCGGCAAGGCTGCCGCCGTACGAGCGGAAGGCATTGCGGACGATCGCCGAGCCTTCGTCCCACGAGATCTCTGCGGGTGCGAATGGCAGCGGCGCCATCATGTCGTGCCATGGCAGCGAGCCGTCATGGCCGCTCTGGGTTCCGTGGCCGTGCAACCCGGCCTTGATGCGCATCCAACGGCGGAAGTCGGGCAGCGAGTCGGTGATGGCCTGCTGCATTGCGTCGAAGGTGGCGCGGCTGACGTTGTTGGCGAACAGCGATGCGTCGAGCGGGGACGGCCAACCACGGCGCCGGTTGAGCACATTTGCCTCACCCTTGACACTGTTCATCGCTGCAGCGCACACCGGTGCGGCGGTGGGCCAGATGGCCTGCTCGGCGTCGTAGGCGGCCTTACGCACCGCGCTGTCGGCGTGTGACGCAAGGCCGCGGATCGCGGCCATCGGCAGGTCGGACACGGTGCCGTCCGGCATTGCTACCGGAGCGGTCATCTGTGAGGTCACAGTGCTGTGCAGCTGCGACCACGCGGATGAGCCGGTGTTGACCAACTCGCCGAAGAGGCCCTCCTCGGCTTCGCTCATCTGTCGTTCGGCGCGGGCGGCAAGCTTGGTCAGCGGGCCGGCGTGTTGCGCGACTTCCTCGCTGACCTCGGCCAGCTGGTCGACGCCGAGCGAGTGGAACCACTCGGCCAAGCGGGCCATCAGTGGGCGCAGGCGTGAGCCCACCATCTGGTACTCGCCCATCAGGCCCTGGGCCGTCTCGTCGTAGCTGTCGATGCTGGTGGTGGAAACGATGTAGGCACCGGTCACGTTGGAGTGTTCCTCCAGCGCATTGATGGCCGTGATGACTGCATCCGCAGCGTGACCATCTGCGGCCGTCACCGGGCGGGGATCGGTGGCGCGGATGCCGTGCTCATCGAAGAGCGCCTCCAACCGTGCCGCATCGGCACCGCAGCGGTCCATCGCATCGAGAAAGCTGCGCGCCGCGAACGACTCGTGGACATCGGCGACACTCCAACGTGGGAGCTGTTCCGCTGCTGAATCTGTGGTGGTCATGAGGGGGCTCCTCGAGCCGAGCGGCGGTAGGACTGATCGGTGTGTTCCACTTCGAAACCGAGGGCACGGTAGAGCCCGACGGCAGCTGTGTTCAGGGCGTCGACGTAGAGCATCGCAGCCTCGGCGCCCACGGACTGAAGGTGTTGCAGACCGGCGACGGTGAGGGCCTTGCCCAGACCGTGACCATGGAAGTCGGGGTGTACGGCGATCACATAGATCTCACCGGTGAGTACGGCGCGATGGTGCAGCTTCGTCCAGCAGAACGCCGCGAGGCGACCGTCTCGGTCGTGGAGCAGGAAGCCGTCGGCGTCGAACCACTCCTCGCGTTCGCGTTGCTGCAGGGTGGCCAGGTCCCAGCCGCCCTGCTCGCCATGCGCGGCGAAGGCTGCATTGTTGACCGCAAGCCAAGCCTGCTCGTCGACACCTACCCGAAACGAGCGCACTGCCACGTCCGTGGTACCGGTGATCGGCAACGCCCGACCCATGCACAGCAGCCGTCGGTCGGGCACCAGCCCCAGGCTTGCAGCGACCGTCGCCGACGCCTCGCTGCTCCACCAGGTGACGGCCGTGGTGGTGGGCACCATGTTCAAGAGCTCGCGCAGCAGCGGCTCGACGACATCGGCACTCGATGTGACGACGCCCATCACGACTCCGTCGTTGGCCGCTGACGCCTGCGCATAACCGACGATGTCGTCACCGACAGAGGCGATCGCGGCACGGAAGCCGTCGCGCTCGCCGTGCGTCAGATCGCTGGTGAGGTGGTCGTCGAGGCGCGCTGCGCCGACGGCGTACGCGGCCTCGAGGAACGCCGTGACCTGCGCGTGCTCCGCGGGCGAAAGACTGCGTTGCGCGCGAACCTGCACCATCGGTCCGAGGCTACTCGCGTCGCTAGCCTCGTCGCATGGGCACACCGCGTACTCCGAAGGGTCGGATCAAGGCCATTTCGGCACAACTGGCGGTCGACTACCCCGAAGCGCTGTGCGAACTGGATCATCGCACTGCGTTCGAGCTGCTCACCGCCACCATCCTCTCGGCGCAGACCACCGACGCGCGAGTCAACATGGTGACGCCGACGTTGTTCGCGAAGTATCCGAATGCAGCGGCGCTGGCAGGTGCAGCGCCGAGTGAGTTGGAGGACATTGTCCGATCCACCGGCTTCTACCGGAGCAAGGCGCGCAACCTGATCGCGATGGCGCAGAGCCTGCTCGACCGTTTCGGCGGCGAGGTGCCAACCGAGCGCGACGACTTGGTCACGCTGGCAGGTGTCGGCCGCAAGACGGCCAATGTGGTCCGCAGCGTGTCATTCGGGCTACCCGGGTTGCCGGTCGATACACATGTGGGCAGATTGACCCGGAAGTGGGGTTTGACGACACAGGACGACCCTGTGAAGGTGGAAGCCGATCTGTGCGCGCTGCTCCCGCCAGACGACTGGGGCGACTTCAGTTTGCGGACGATCTTGCACGGCCGAAGGGTGTGCGACGCCAAGAAGCCACAGTGCGAGAAGTGCACGATCGAACCCCTGTGTCCGGCAAGTTTGCTGCCGCGGGGGCCACTACGCCGACCGTCGTGTACCGCAGAGCATGAAGATTTGTGCCCGAAGGATTCGGGTGTATGATGTCGGCACTAACCAGGTTCCCGCCACCTGGTTTGCGAGCGATGCCGGGATCCGCCGCCTGGCGTCGCTGAGCGACGGCCCCGTAAGGGGCCGTCGCCGCGTTTTCTCCGAAGTTGGTGTTTCTGGCGCTCAGTGCGCGCTCGCGGCCAGTTTGGCGGCGCGGCGCAGGAGCCGTGCCGCGCTGCGCAGCGCCCGCTCTGCCTCCACCAGCGCGCCGGCCACGTCGTCATGGGCTGTGAGCTGAAATCCAGGCACGAAGTCGCCGACTTCCTGCTGATAGCGGTCGACGTGGTCGGCCATCACGGACAGCGAGACGGAGGGGTTGCCAGACATGTCGCACAGTCTGCCGCGCCCGGTCCGAACTGCGACCGGGTCATTGCGCCGTGGCTGGAACACTCAATCCACTCTCTGGGTTCCGTCGTGCCTGGGTATCGTGGCTGAGTGACCCGTGTGCCCGTGCGAGACGACCTCAGTGCCCTCGAGGGCTACCACTCGCCGCAGGTCGAGGTCGACGTGCGGCTGAACACCAACGAGTCGCCGTTCGGTCCGCCAGCAGCCTGGCGCGACGCGTTCGCTGCTGAACTGTCGCGCGTGGAGTGGAATCGCTACCCCGACCGTGCGGCTTCCGCCTTGAGAGCGGGCATCGCGGTCATCCACCAAGTGCGGCCGGATCAGGTCTTCGTCGCCAACGGCAGTAACGAAGTGCTCCAGACGCTCTTGCTGACGTACGCCGGCCCCGGCCGCACGGTGGCAACGTTCGAGCCGACGTACCAGCTCCATGGTCACATTGCGCGCCTGACCGGCGCGACGGTCGCTGAAGGTGAACGCGCCGCCGACTTCTCGCTCGACATGGTGCAGGTTCGCGAGGTGCTCGCCGTCACGGCGCCTGTCATCACGTTCCTGTGCTCGCCCAACAACCCCACCGGCCTGGTCGAGCCCGAGGAGAACGTTCGCGAGGTGCTCGCGCTGGTTCCCGGCCTGCTGGTGGTCGACGAGGCGTACGGGCAGTTCGCCGATTGGTCGGCGGTCGGGCTGATCGACGAGGACACTCCGCTGGTGGTCACCCGCACGTTCTCCAAGACGTGGTCGATGGCGGGTTCGCGGCTGGGGTACCTGATCGGTCCGTCGTGGCTGGTCGCAGAGCTGGACAAAGTGGTGTTGCCGTATCATCTGGATGTGGCCAAGCAGATTGCTGGGCGGCTCGCGCTGACCTTCGTCGACGAGATGGAAGAACGAGTGCAGTTCATCGTCAGCGAGCGCGATCGGCTCTCCGCGGCGATGGCGGTGATGGCAGTCGACGTCTTCCCCAGCGGCGCCAATTTCATCCTTTTCCGCCCCTGCGATACTGCGGGCAAGGCCGTCTGGCAGGCATTGCTCGACCACAGCGTGCTCATCCGCGATTGCTCCGGATGGCCGCGTCTCGACGACTGCCTGCGTGTCACCGTCGGCACTGCTCGCGAGAACGATCTGTTCCTCTCCGCCCTGACGGCGGCCCTGCCTTCGAAGGTTGCCTCATGAGCCGTTCCGCCAGCCGCCAGCGCACCACCAAGGAAACGTCCATCGATCTGGCGATCGAGTTGGATGGCACGGGAGTGGTGGAGATCAGCACCGGCATTCCTTTCTACGATCACATGCTCGAGCAGTTGGGCAAGCACGGCGGTTTCGACCTGCGCATTGCCGCGACCGGGGATCTGCACATCGACACGCACCACACGGTGGAGGATGTGGGCATTGCACTCGGCGAGGCGTTCCGCGAGGCGCTTGGCGACAAGGTGGGTGTGCGCCGTTTCGCAAGTGGTCTGTACCCGTTGGACGAGGCGCTTGTGGAAGTGGCCCTCGACCTTTCGGGCCGTCCGTTCGTGGTGTGGAACGTACCAATGCCCGAGGTGCTACCGCTGGGTGACCCTGCCTTCGATCCTCAGCTGACCGAGCATGCATTCCACTCCTTCGCTACCGCCGCAGGCATCACGTTGCACGTGCGTCTGTGTCACGGCACCAACGTGCACCACATCATCGAGGCTGCGTTCAAGGGCTTGGCGCGTACGCTGCGCGACGCCGTGCGCGTCGAAGGCACCAGCGTCCCCAGTACCAAGGGTGTCTTGTGACCGAAGGGCCCGTGACAGCGGCTGCTGCGGGTCCGCTGGTCGCCGTCCTCGACTACGGGATCGGCAACTTGCGGTCGGCGCAGAAGGCGCTGCAGCACTGCGGTGCCGACGCTCGGCTCACGGCCGACGCAGGTCTGGTGGCGGATGCCGCGGCGGTGGTGTTGCCGGGCGTGGGGGCCTTCGGAGCCTGCATGAACGCCTTGCGGTCCGCTGGCCTCGAAGCCGTGGTTCACGAGGCGGTGGCGTCTGGACGGCCGTTCATGGGGATCTGCGTCGGCATGCAGATGCTGTTCGACGGCAGCGCCGAGGACGAGACTGCAGTCGGCCTCGGCGTCATCGAGGGTTCCATCGAGTGGATCTCGGATCAGCTGCCGCGCCCGCAGATGCAATGGAACCAACTCGATCTACCGACGACAGACCCGGTGTTCGACGGGCTCGGCGAGCACCCGTGGGTCTACTTCGTGCACTCGTTGCACGCCGTGCCCACCGACCCGACTGTCGTGGCAGCCACCTGCGAGTACGGCGGCACCGTCAATGCAGCGTTCCGCCACGGCAACGTGTTCGCGACGCAATTCCACCCGGAGAAGTCGGGTCTGGCGGGCCTGGCGCTGCTGACCAACTTCGTCGATCAGCTGCAATCGATCACGCAGGCGACGACGTGATCGACCTCTATCCCGCAATCGATCTGCGCGACGGCAAGGTGGTGCGCCTGCGCCAAGGCGATTACGACGACCAGACGACCTACGGCGACGATCCGGTTGCTGTCGCGTTGGCGTTCGCCGACGCCGGTGCCGCCTGGATCCATGTCGTCGATCTCGATGCCGCGCGCAGCGGCTCTCCGCTGAACCGACCGGTGGTCGCGGCCATCGCGACAGCGGTTGCCGGCCGGGCGCAAGTGCAGACGGGCGGCGGTGTGCGCACGCTCGCCGATGCGCGCTCACTTGCCGACGCCGGCGTTGCGCGTGTGGTGATGGGAAGCGCGGCGGTGGCCGAGCCGCAGTTGGTCGCTGCGGCGTCGGAGGTCGTGGCGGTGGCGGTCGGCCTCGATCATCGGGGCGGCGAAGTCGCCGTACATGGCTGGACCGTAGGCTCCGGCGTGCAACTTGCGGACGCGCTGCAATGGTTCCCAACGGCCGAGGTGTTCGTCATCACCGACATCGCGCGCGACGGCATGCTGACCGGCCCCGATGTGGAGGGCCTTGCTGCCGCC